>JGI24721J44947_10000367_pt1 | contig 58728 bp, 55 predicted proteins | sample YelNatPaOPGAMG01_FD_44947 | JGI IMG/M metagenome (IMG submission 44947) | reverse complement strand
CCAAATAAGCCTCAAAATCATCCACAAGCCAATTCACGATTCTCACCACGGAAGCGCATATCCCACCCGCGCGATGCGGCGTCAGATATGCGTTCGGTAGAGATCGCAATCGTGATTGACGATCCAAAGGCTCCATATCGAACACATCCAAAGCCACCGTCATATCCCCACGCTCCAAGCGTCGTATCAACGCATCCGTATCCACCAATGCCGCCCTCGCAACGTTCACGAAAAGGGAGCCGGCGGAAAGCAACTCAATCTCCTCCTCGCCGATAAGTCGTTTCGTGCCGCTATTGGAGGCGGCGCAGAGAATAACTATTTCGGAGTTGGCAAGCAAGGAGTGCAGACTCGTTTTACTAACGGCATATTCGCCCATTTTTTCCTCGGAAACGTAGGGATCGTAACCTCTCAATTCGCAATCGAAGGGTTTCAGCAAAGACGCTAGCCTCTTACCGACCCCGCCAAAGCCTATGACGCCCACCCTCGCACCCGTCAGTTCCCGCTCCGATGGGTCTATATCATCCGGAAATCGATCCACCCATCTCTCCTCGCCGCTGCGCATTTGACCGTGATAATGGCTCACTCTCCGAAGACAATTCAGTATCAGGGCGAGAGACATCTCCGCCACCGCTGGCGAAAACCCTCCTCTGGATACCGACACAGCCAAACCGTGCGCCAGTTCCGTTCTCGCCGCACGTTGGGTGACATCCAAATGCCCGACGAATTTCAATCTCGTGGCTGAAGCCAACAGATCCTCCGTCAATTCCGGCCATGACCACATGATCACGGCGTCCGCCCATCGCAAATCGGGAAGTATCTCTTCCGTCAGATTATGAGAGGTGAGCCGAAGCTCCCCTCTATTTCTCAGCCTTTGAAAAGAGTCCTTCAACGCTGGATATTGAAAAAAACCTTCCGGCAAATTGGCTAAAATCCGCATGTTCATCCCTCTCATTGCGTCGGTGCAAGAAGAACGTAGTCCAAACCGAACATATAACTTTTTATGGCGTTTGCATTGGCGCCAACGATCAGCGCCTGCAGAACGTGATTCCCCGATGTAAGATGCATGGATCCCAGAAGGAGTTGTCCGGATGGAACCACGGACCCGTTGTAGAAATCTATCGGAACGCCAAGTTTTCGTCCATCCATACTGAGTTGCACGATTCCGTAATCTTGCGCCTTGGTGAACTGCGCTTCAGTCCTGTAATTGCCATCCTTGTCGACAGGTATCTGCAACGAGAGAATATCGCCCGGTTTCGCTCCCGTCCACCATAACTGAGCGTCCCCGCTCCATTGTCCTTCAAATCCATTCAATTCCTGTGTTTGCGTTGCGCCTCCCGATACGGACAGAACATTAAGCTTTTCGCCCTCCAACGCATTCGGCACCTTGAATACCACGGGAGGTTTCATAAAGGGGTAACCTGTACGATCCGACAGTGGCAACACGGGATATCTATCCTCCTCGCCCGCTTTCTGATACCAATACGCCGTGCACGCATAAAGCGTGGGGCGCGAGTTTGGGAAGTACTTCTCAATATCTCCCTCGAATCTATTTTGAAACGGCACGTTCTCAGCTATCTCCCATCGATTGACGCTGATATTCCCCTTGCTTCCGCCATCGTTGTAGGTTTGGTCATGAAATGCGTTCTGAAATAGCTGATCGCTGCTCCATGCATATCCGAAATAATCCTCGGAACCGGTTCCAAAAGTCGAGGGAAACTTCTCTCCATCCACGAAAAACTTCTCGTCACCCTCTCCCCACCATCCGCCTTTGGGATTCCAAACGTGCAGCATTACACCGACATATCTGCCCGTGCCATCCGTTTTCAACATGGGCCAATCAATTTGACGATCGGGATCGACGGGGAGAAACGCATCCCGATGCCATTTGCAATGGAAGCGCAATAAATCCTTCGGATTCGCAATGGGAGGGGCTGTGGTGATGGAATAGGCAAGGGTGCGAGCAACTTTCCCATCATTGGTCACCTCGATTTTAGCGCCTTCACTGAAGGGCATGTACCAGTAAGAATAGTACCCTTCCCGTGTCATTCCAAGAGGCAGGGAGCGGTAGTAATTCACACCTGGTGCGGTTCCGAAGAAATCCCCAAGAGGAGCCCAAACGGATGGCGCTTTTTCCTTATCCCAATACATGGAGATTGTCATGTCCCTTAACCCCTCCATCTGATCCATTCGATCAGCGAACCGGGTGTTGATATGGAGCCCGGTAATGGCGCCGGACCCATTGTAGCGATGCAAAACTTTCGTTTGCCCCGGATTGATTACGCATTCCCCATGCGTGGTTTCCCCTCCAATTCGGGGAGACATCGGATCGCATCCCAAAGCCCCGCTGAGTATATCATCCGCCTGCTGCAGAGCGTCGCGGTCCACTTTGGAAAGATTGCGTGTAAACGTTGGAACCTGCGTGCCCGGCGGAAAAGTGACGTAGGTGAAGTGATAATAGGCTCCCCACCCCGGGTCTGCAACGATCTTGCAGGATTTTTGATAAGGAATGGGAATATAGCTGTTGGCGCCGTTGGACACGTAATTCACCAACGAGGGATAGGTGAAAGGCTCGTTTTCGCGGTTGAAATAGCCATTGAAGGGAAGGTCCACCACTGGCTTGGCGTTTCCATCGAGATAGATCTTCACATGCCCGTTCCCCGGAGCGGCGGACCAGATGAGGAAGATGCATCCCGGACCTTTCATTTCAGCCATAACAGCCTGGTCGCCTTCCATGCGGATCACTCCGTTGCTGTCCCCGTTGGCGTCCCAATCGATGTATTTACCCGTTGCGGGATCATATCTGCTCGCACGATCGTAGCTTGACCACTGAGCGCATTTCTCTCCCGGGAGCGGAGGTATCGCCAAGGCGTCAAGATCGTACAATCTCTTGACGAGATCAGGATAAGTAATTCGAACAGCAAAGGAGGGAGTGCATAGAAAAAACATGACACAGAATAAGACAATACGTTTTGCGATCATCAATGAATCCTCCCGCGTCAAATGTTAAAGCTACCTTAATAGTTAATACCCCAGAAACACTTAGATTTTCAAACTATTTGTTTCCGAGATTGTGGATATTTTGACATGTTCCCGTCGTGGATGTTAGGAATGCTTGGATGAAGAAAGAGTGTGATAAGTGCGTTAACGGCTGATGAATGTGTTGCCAAAACGACAGATGCGTGTAATGATAACCTGCGTCATATCAAGCAGACAACCCGCCTCAGCGAGTTGCCTGCAAAAGAGAACCAAACGGATGCTCCGCCATCATTCGGGCTGGTGAGTTTTGATGATGTTTTTCCGTAATAAGCCATACACCACGCCCTCCACCAAAGCCTTCCAGCTTGCGACCACCATATTTTCCGAAACGCCCACGGTGCTCCAAACCTCCGAGCCATCCGTGGAATCGATGATGGTTCGCACCTTCGCCGCAGTGCCATCACTGGTGTCCACCACACGAACCTTAAAGTCGGTGAGTTTGATATGCGCCAACTCCGGATAAAAGTGCAGGAGAGCCTTTCTCAAAGCGGAATCCAGGGCATGCACCGGTCCATCGCCCTCCGCCACCTCGAAACGCTCTTCTCCATTCACCTTGATTTTCACCGTCGCTTCCGTGATGGGCGTTTCATTCGCTCTTTGCTCCACAATGATCCGAAAACCATCCAGATCAAAGAGTTTACGATAGGTCCCCATCGTCTTCATCAGCAAAAGTTCGAAGGATGCCTCCGCGCCTTCAAACGAATAGCCATGTCTTTCCAAATCCGCCACGCTCTTCAGCAGGGAGCGCGTTTCGGGAGAGGATTTGGTGAGGTCCAATTCATGCTTGGCGGCCTTGTTCACAATGGTGCTTCCACCGGATAGTTCGGAGACGAGCATCCTTCGCGTATTCCCTACTAATTCCGGTTCCACGTGCTCGTAGGTTGAGCGATGCTTCAGCACCGCATCCACGTGCACCCCCGCCTTGTGCGCGAAGGCGCTTCGTCCCACAAACGGCGCACGCGTGTTCGGAGCCAAGTTCGCCGTTTCGTCAATATATTGAGATAACGCCGTGAGATGCGAAAGAGATTCAGGCAAGAGGCAATCCCGCCCCATTTTCAACCGAAGGTTGGCGATGATGGAAGTTAAATTGGCGTTTCCGCAACGCTCCCCGTATCCGTTGATGGTACCCTGCACCTGGGATGCGCCTTTTTGAACGGCTATCAAAGCGTTCGCAACCCCGCACCCGGAGTCGTTGTGGGTGTGAATTCCAATGGACGTGCGGATGTTCGCAACGACATCCTCCATGATGGCATCCATTTCCATCGGCATTGTGCCGCCATTGGTGTCGCATAATGCAAGCACGGAGGCGCCGGCCTCCCCCGCAGTTTTGAGACATTGCATGGCNTATTCNCGATTGTGCTTGTAACCGTCGAAAAAGTGCTCCACGTCGAAGATAACCTCATCCACCCNAGACTTCAGAAAGGTGATGGTGTCGTGGATCATCTCCAAATTCTCCTCATTGGAGACCTTGAGAGCGTGGCTCACATGAAAGTCCCAAGCCTTGCCGAAAACGGTGATCACCGGCGTCTCCGCCTGCAGCAACTGCTGGATGAGATCGTCATCCTTGGCCGCTCGATGCGGACGCCGAGTGCTTCCAAAAGCGCACAATTTGGAATGGGATAATCGCTCATTCCTCATTCGCTCGAAAAACTCGATATCCTTGGGGTTGGAGCCTGGCCATCCTCCTTCGATATAGTCCATACCGAACTCGTCCAGTTTTCGAGCGATGCGCAACTTGTCCATAAGCGAGAAATTCACTCCCTCCCCCTGCGCGCCGTCCCGCAATGTCGTATCGTATATGGTTATTTTTTGAGTCGTCATCCTGGTCTCTTTCCTTTGATTGAATCGAAATAGCGCATAACTCCCTCGGCATTCCGACTTAACTATCCTTACAGCGCGGATTCTCCTCGCTCGCCCGTGCGAATGCGGATCGCCTCCTCCACGTCGGAGATGAAGATTTTACCGTCGCCTATCTCCCCCGTTTGCGACGCTTCGAGGATGACATTCACCGCATCCTCCACGCGATCATCCGAAACCACCACATCGATTTTAATTTTCGGGAGAAGGTTCACCACATAGGTATTGCCTCTATACTTCTCCGTCCTTCCGCGCTGTCTTCCATATCCGCGCACATCCGCGATGGTCATTCCGGCGATTCCAATGGCGGACAAACTCTCCTTCACGGAATCAATTTTTATTGGTCTTATAATGGCTTCGATTTTTTTCATGGTTATGGTTCTGTAATCGGTTTGTTCAATCCCATCGCATTCTCCAGCCGTTCACAATACGCTGAAAGTGAAAAGAGACGCTCCATTCTTTCCCTACCCCTTTTTCCCATTGCACACGCGATATCAGGGTTATCCATAAGATATTTTATCTTCTCTCTCATCTCATCCTTATTTCCCGGAGATACATAAAAACCGGTTTCACCATCGATTATGAAGTCGCTGTGCGAATTCGTCTTTGTTGCGATAACAGGCTTGCCCATTGCCATCGCCTCGCCTATGACAGCATATCCACAAGCATGATTCGCCGAATGTAACGGTACTATAACAATTCTCGAGGATGCATACAAATCCTTCAAAGCATTATAACACTCATAAGATCGAATCTCCACATTTGGGGGCAAAGTTTCCTTTGGTATCCTGGGGGTGGATGGGAACCATGCACTGTCAGCCGCTATTCGCAGTTCTACGTCCAGTCCTAGAATGGAACTGATTAATAATTCATAATCTCTGTTAGCTGTTCCCGCACTGGCGATTATAAAACGATCGGATGAGTTAGTACGGGGGATAAAAAAGTCCGTATCCACACCATACCCCGTATTAAAAACTCGTTTCGGATGGACCTTGAAAACGTTAATCATAAATTCCCGCAACGAATTGGATAAACAAAGGTAATGAATATTTGGCAGGAAACGCATGAATTTCATCAATCTTTTAAGCTTATCAGAACCGAAATAAGATCCATGCGTGATAATGTATATCGGTTTCTTCAATCCAACAATTGATGTGTGCAAGGATAATGGGATTCCAACATCTTCGCCTGAAGTGATCACAATGTCGTATTTGTTTTTATCCTCCAACAAAACCGATGATAACCCCACATGTAACATTTTATGGGATACAGCCCATTTCGAAAGAAATTTATCGCTCCCTTGCACATCGGAATAGGTGATGGCTTTAGTGTTATTACGTTCCATGAATAGGTTATATTCGAAGCGAGGGTACTCACCTTTACGAATCAACTGAATTGTTTCATCCTTGATATATCCCCCCAACAGATAGGCTATTCTCATATTAATCCCCACATACTTGATGGGTATCTACTAATTCATTTCTCGAATTACGACATCACCCATACCTTTCGTACCAACGATCTCCTCTTCGCCACTAGCAATATCCGCTGTTCTCGCCCCATTCGCCAACGCCATCTCCACAGCGGATTCCACGCACTTTGCGGCAGCCTCCATCTCGAACGAGTGCCTCAGCATCATCGCGGCGGAAAGAATGGTCGCAAGAGGGTTGGCTTTATTTTGCCCTGCGATATCCGGCGCTGAGCCGTGAATGGGCTCATACAATCCGAACGTCCCCGTTCCAAGGCTTGCCGAGGGCAGCATTCCCAAACTGCCGGTCAGCATCGACGCCTCATCGCTCAAAATGTCTCCGAATAGGTTCTCCGTCACGATGACATCGAACTGAGCGGGATTGCGAACCAACTGCATGGCGCAGTTGTCCACCAACATATGAGTGAGTTCCACATCGGGATATTCCGCTCCCAATCGAGTCACCGTCTCGCGCCAAAGCCTGGATGTCTCCAAAACATTCGCCTTGTCCACGGAACACAATCTTTTCCCTCGCTTCCGAGCCGCTTCGAAACCCACTCGGGCGATTCGCTCGATCTCCCCTACGGTATACACACAGGTATCCACGGCGCGCGTTCCGTTATCCGTTCGCCCCTTGGGCTCGCCAAAATAGATGCCACCGGTCAACTCCCGCACCACAAGTATATCCAAACCTCCTCCCACCAAATCACTTTTCAATGCGGATGCCCCCGCCAACACGGGGTAAAGTCTAGCGGGACGAAGATTGGCGAAAAGTCCCAATTCTTTGCGCAAGGGAAGAAGAGCCCCAAGCTCCGGTCGAAGAGTGGGCGGTTGTATCTGATCCCATTTCGGGCCTCCCACGGCGCCAAATAGGATCGCATCCGCTCTTCGACACAACGATAGGGTTTCAGCAGGAAGAGGATGACCGGTCTTATCATACGCCACGCCGCCTATCAACGCCTCCTCGAATTCAAACCGAACCCCAAACTTCTCCTCAACCTTGTGCAATACACGCACGGCTTGCGTGACAATTTCCGGTCCAATGCCGTCCCCCGATAACACCGCTATCAGTTTCCCCATTGAGCCAGCCCCCTCCTTTTCAAATGATCAAATAACCATCCTTCAACACCTATGTGACAGCTTATGTGTCAAAGGTTTTCCTCTTTGCGTAATAATTTCAAATACGATTCAAACCCAAGCGATTCCCAAAAGGCGACGGAGTGCGAATTTCGCTCCGCAGCCAAAAGCTCAACCGCCGTGATCCTCTCCTTTAACATCCATTCCCGCATTTTGTAAAAGAGCAGCCTTCCAACACCCTTTCTGCGCCATTCCTCCGCCACGTAAATATCCGAAACGAATCCAAACCTGCCGACAGGGAATATCGGACTTCGCTCCTGCACCTCGCCGAATATGTAACCGATGATCTCCCCGTCCATTTCGGCGACAAACACCCGCATATTTCGAGCATGCAACGCGTTTGCGATATGCCTTGAATACTCCTGAGCGGCATTCTTGGTGAAACGAAATCGCTCATCCAAGTTCTCGTGAAACTGCATCATCTTGCGCCAGAGCGTGCATAGGCTCGCTATATCTTTTTTGGTCGCTTCGCGTATCAGTGGTGTTTCCATATGGAAGTGCAAACCGCATGCAAACCGGATTGGTTATCAACCGATGCAATATATTTAGAAGACGGAATCATCGTTCACAAAATGAAAGACCCTCTGCGTATGAGGAGTTTTCAGCGCGCAATCATCTCTGCCGATTGTAAAAGAGTTCCGTCAGTGCGCGGATATGATTTTTTACCTGTGAGCAGGCTCCAGCGTAAATAGTATCGCTTGTGATGATGCAAAAACCGGAAGCACGGGAAGCATCCAGGATATCGCCTCGGGAAAAGCGTTCACAGACGGATTTCTCAAACACCTCGCCTTACAAGGCTTCGCAGTCTATATGTTGATCCCGCACATCCACGAAGGGCGTTTGGATTCATACGCCGCGATATCATCGGAGTACTGAAGCGTCAAACCGATATCATCCAACCCATTCAACAAGCAATAACGCCTAAATGGATCCACTTCAAATTGGACATCGAACCCCTTCTGATCCATGATCCTCTGATTTTCAAGATCGATGGTGAGCTCATAACCGAGCTGGTTTACGGCGTTCTCCATGATAATCCGGATTGTCTCCTCCGGGAGCTTGATGGGGAGGAGACCGTTCTTGAAGCAGTTGTTATAGAAAATATCCGCGAATGACGGCGCCAATATCGCTCTAAACCCGTAATCCATCAACGCCCAGGGGGCGTGTTCACGAGAGGAACCGCTTCCGAAATTCTTTGCCGCGACAAGGATGGACGCTCCCGCGTATTGCGGAAAATTCAGAACAAAGTCGGGATTGGGAGTTTTTCCATCGCTTTGATACCTCCAATCATAAAAAAGAAACTCTCCGAAACCGGTTCTCTCCACTCGCTTTAGAAACTGCTTTGGAATGATTTGATCGGTATCCACATTCGCGCGATCCAAAGGCGCCACTATTCCGGTTATTTTCACAAAAGGTTCCATGCAAGCATCCTCTTTTTCTTCATAACATTCATTCTCATCGCAAATCAAGGGGTTTACAACTGGCGAACATCCGTCAAGTGTCCGGTGATGGCCGCCGCAGCAGCCATCTCGGGGCTCACAAGATGTGTTCTTCCACCCTTTCCCTGGCGTCCCTCGAAGTTCCGATTCGATGTGGATGCGCATCGCTCACCAGGTTGCAGGATATCAGGGTTCATCCCGAGGCACATCGAACAACCGGGTTCACGCCATTCCAAGCCTGCGGCGGTGAAGATTTTATCCAACCCTTCGGCCTCCGCTTGGCGCTTCACCTCACCTGAACCGGGGACGACAATGGCGTTGACATTCGGAGCCACCTTCCTGCCTTTCACGATTTTCGAAGCGGCGCGAAGATCCTCGATCCGCCCGTTTGTGCAGGAACCAATAAACACTCGATCCACCTTCACTTCAGTGATCGGCGTTCCAGGGGTCAACCCCATGTATGCCAACGCGGCTCTCGCCGCCTTTCGGTCGGTCTCATTTAAGAACGTTTCAGGATCGGGAACCCTGCCGCTTATTGGCGCAACCTGCCCGGGATTGGTTCCCCATGTCACGTAAGGCTCCAATTGGGAAACGTCGATTTCCACCGTGGCGTCAAATTCCGCACCTGGATCGGTGCCGAGCGTTTTCCATCGGTTAACCGCCTCATCCCAATCGTGTCCTTTGGGAGCGTAAGGCTTATCCTTCAAATATGCGAATGTCGTCTCGTCAGGGGCGATCATCCCGGCACGCGCCCCCGCTTCAATGGACATGTTGCATACGGTCATGCGCCCTTCCATGGATAGATTGCGAATGGCCTCACCCGTATATTCCACTGCGTAACCCGTCGCCCCATCGGTGCCGATTTTNCCAATGATGGATAGTATCAAATCCTTCGCCGTCACTCCGATGGGCAACGAACCTTGAACATCTATCCGCATTGTTTTCGGCTTCAGTTGCTGAAGACATTGTGTCGCAAGGACATGCTCCACTTCGGAAGTTCCGATGCCAAACGCCAGCGCCCCCAAGGCTCCGTGCGTGGCGGTGTGGCTATCCCCGCAAACGATGGTCATTCCAGGCTGAGATAACCCCAACTCCGGTCCGATAATATGCACCACCCCCTGCAATGGGTGATGAAGGTCGAAGAGAGGGATGCCGAACTCCTTGCAATTAGCCGCCAACACATCCATCTGTTTCTTGCTAATCGGATCCTTGATGGGAGCGGAGCGTCCTGTGGTTGGCACGTTATGATCCATCGTCGCAACAGTGAGATTTGGGCGACGCACTTTGCGCCCGGTCATGCGGAGTCCGTCGAACGCCTGCGCCGAAGTAACCTCATGCACCAGATGCAAATCGATATATAGTATCGCAGGTTTTCCTTCGTCGCTTCTCACCACATGCGCATCCCATATTTTTTCAAACATCGTTTTCTGTTTCATAAAATCCTATCCTCGTGTTCCTTCATGCTTATCGATTATGCGCGCGACTCAAATGATATCTCAACGCATAGCGCAGGAAATCCCTACACATGCTCCAGCGATTCCTTTTGAGAGGCATGCACCATTCTATCCATGAGTTTGTTCAACGCATGCATGTATGATTTCGCACTCGCCACGCATACATCGGTGTCCGCAGCGCGTCCGGTATAGATATCATTCCCCTGCTTAATGCGAATTGTCACTTCGGCGAGTGCGTCGATACCTGCGGTGACATTTTGTATTGAAAACTCAATCAAGTCATTTTCAACCTTCACGATCCGATTGATCGCACGGTAAATCGCGTCAACCGGTCCCGTGCCATGATCGGAGTCTATGTAGATATTCCCGTCCTGATCCTTCAATTGCACCGTAGCGGTGGGGATGCTGTGATCGCCGCACGAGACTTGGACGTGCATCAACTGATAACTCACATGCACGGAGGAGGTTTCGTCGGCCACAATCGCCTCGAGATCCTCGTCGTAAACCATCTTTTTCTGATCCGCGACTTGAAGAAAACGCTCGTAAACCTTGTCAACCTGATTTTCATTTAAAAGAAAACCCAGTTCCATCAGGCGATGATGCAACGCATGGCGCCCCGAACGAGCTGTCAAGAGTATCTTGCTTTCAGGGATGCCGACATCCTTGGGATCAATAATCTCATACGTGGTGCGATCCTTCAACACTCCGTCCTGATGAATGCCGGAGGAATGTGCGAATGCATTAGCCCCGACAATCGCTTTGTTTGGTTGCACAAGAATTCCAGTAAGCGACGAGACCATTCGGCTTGTGTTGTATATCTCCTGAGTGACAATGCCGGTTTGAACATCGAAGAAATCGGCGCGGGTTTTCATCGCCATCACCACTTCCTCGAGACTTGTATTGCCAGCTCGTTCCCCGATCCCATTGATGGTGCACTCCACCTGCGTGGCGCCGTTCATGACTCCCGCAAGAGAGTTGGCGACAGCCAAGCCGAGATCGTTATGACAATGCACGGATACGATCGCCTTGTCGATGTTAGGAACGCGGTTCATCACCATTTTGATCCTTGCCCCATATTCCTCAGGCATGGTGTAACCTGTGGTGTCCGGGATATTAATCACCGTTGCCCCCGCCTTGATGACCTCTTCAATCACCTTGCAGAGGTAGTCGGGATCGGCCCTTCCTGAGTCCTCCAGAAAATACTCCACATCGTCCACGTACTTGCGCGCCACCTTCACAGCGCTTACCCCGCGCTCCAAGGCCTGTTCGCGAGTCATGCGCAACTTGTATTGCAAGTGGTTGTCGGACACACCGAGCCCCGTGTGGATGCGTGGATGCACAGCCCCTTTAAGAGCTTCGGCGGCAACTTCCACATCCTTGCTCACCGCCCGGGTCAGACCGCAGACCGTGGCGTTTTTCACGATTCTCGATACCTCTTGCACGGCTTGAAAATCCCCTGGGGAGGAGATTGGGAAACCGGCTTCGATCACATCCACTCCGAGTCTCTCTAGCTGGTGAGCGATTTCCAGCTTTTCCTGCACATTCATCGATGCTCCCGGAGACTGCTCACCGTCACGCAAAGTGGTGTCAAATATGTATATTCGTCGCGCCATAACTCGTATCCTTCCAAAGGATGGATGGAGGCGTCCTGAAAGAGACGCCCCCTTTCCGCTTAACCTTCCAGCTTTTCAGCCACATCCGATTTAATCCAACTCATCAATCCGCGCAGTTGCTTGCCAACCTTCTCGATGAGATGCTCCTTGTCCTTGCGAGCTAATGCATTGAACACGGGACGATTGGCTCGATTTTCCAAAATCCATTCCCGAGCGAAGACCCCGTCCTGAATGTCCTGAAGCGCCTTTTTCATACGCTGTTTGACTGTCTCATCAATGATCACGGGTCCCCGAGTCATATCGCCGTATTGAGCGGTGTCGGATATGGAGTATCGCATTCCGGCAATTCCCGCCTCGTGCATGAGATCGACAATAAGCTTTAGCTCGTGCATGCACTCGAAATATGCGATTTCCGGCTGATAGCCGGCCTCGACCAATGTTTCAAAGCCCGCCTTCACCAGCGCCGTCGTGCCGCCGCAAAGTACCGCCTGCTCTCCGAAAAGATCTGTCTCAGTCTCCTCCTTGAAGGTGGTCTCAAGCACGCCAGCACGGGTTCCGCCTATGCCTTTCGCCCATGCCAAAGCGATCTCCTTCGCTTTGCCTGTGGCATCCTGTTGCACCGCTATCAGGTTCGGCACGCCCTTCCCCTCCACGAATTGCCGGCGAACAAGGTGACCCGGACCTTTAGGGGCGACCATGAAGACATCGATATCCTTAGGGGGAATGATTTGCCCGAAATGAATGTTGAAACCATGCGCAAAGGCGATAGCCTTGCCAGGTTTCAAGTTCGACTTGATGCTTTCCTCATACACTTTCGCCTGATATTCGTCATTCACAAGAATCATGATGATATCCGCTTCGGCGCTGGCCTGGTTGGCGTCCATCACTCGCATTCCATCCTTCACCGCCTGATCCCAGTTTTTCCCTGGAATTTCAGCGACGCGAACATCCAGTCCGCTATCCTTGAGATTTTGCGCGTGAGCGTGTCCTTGGCTTCCGTAACCGATGATGGCGATCTTTTTGCCCTGCAATACGTCCAGATTTGCATCATTGTCGTAATAGATCTTCACTGCCATGATTTAGTCTCTCCTTAGTATTCGGTCGGATATCCCTGCATACAGTCTATCCGTATCCTGAAATTTGATTTTATCATACATCCTTATCGCTTTTCGCCGCCTGGTCTTTGCTTGGAGAGGGGCGAGTACGGGCGGATAGCTTGCCGTATAAGATACCGGAAATCAAGCCAAGAGCCACGAACAACGCCAGATTCACCAGCAGATTGCGCACCGTGTCCAAACCCAGCCGATTTGTAATTCCATTGTACATTTCCCAGAGAAGAAGGTTCAAAGGACCCACCAAGCCGATCAAAAAACCGGATAACAAATAGCTGCGAGGCGTTTTTCTCCTCGCACCGACCCACGCTCCCGCTATGATTCCCAGGATGGGACAGCCAATAGCGAGCGCGATAAACAGAGTGTGTATTTGTTGGGGGGTGACTAGCTCCTTCATCTGCCCCATGCTTTAGGACCCCTTCAACGCTATGAATAACCTCAACGGATGAACCAGACGGGAAACGCATCCATCGTGAATAACGTTTCCCGTCAAGTGCATGAAAAACAACACGGTTTACGCCGTGCGCGGGCCTCTCGCCATGGCGATAATGCCGGTGCGGACCATCTCCTTGATGCCATACGGATTTAACAACTCCCGTATCTTATCCAATTTTTCCGAGCCGCCGGTGACTTCGACGATGAAAGTCCTTTCACCCATGTCAATGATCCGTCCTCTGAATATCTCTACGATCTGCATGATCTCCGATCGATCCCTGGGTTCGGCGTTCACTTTGATTAACGCCAACTCTCTCTGCACGGAGGGCAACTCCGCGTAGTCCACAACGCGTATCACCTCAATCAGTTTGTTCAGCTGCTTTGTGATCTGCTCCAGAACCATCGAATCCCCGGCAACCACGATCGTCATGCGAGAAATCGCTGGATCCTCCGTGACGGAAACCGTAAGGCTCTCTATATTGTAGCCCCTACGAGCGAACAATCCCGCCATCCGCGCCAAAACCCCCGGGTGATTTTCCACTAACGCAGTTAAAACGTGATGATGCTCCAACTGAGTCATCATTAAATTACCAATGGCCATTGCCTCTATATCCTCCGTTATCCGCCTAAGATGAAACCCTTCCCTGTATTAGGAAGTTCGAATCGATTCCGCTTCTTCAACATACTCCGACAGCACCTTTTCCTCGTCGGAGAAGGACCAACCTTCGCTATCGGTATTGAGATTGGCTTTAAGCTCTTCGAGATCGGAACGCTGTTTCATCTCACTCACGCTTTCACCTGCGGGAATCATCGGGTAGACATTTTCCTCGGTGGGAATAATGCATTCTATGACAACAGGTTTTTTCCTGACTTTAAGCGCCGCTTCTATCGCCGGACGCACCTCTTCCGGTTTTTCAACGCGAATGCCAACGCATCCATAGGCTTCAGCCAACTTCACGAAATCCGGGGTGGCCTCCAAACTGGTGTGCGAGAACCTTTGCTTGTAGAAGAGATCCTGCCATTGTCGAACCATCCCCAGGGAATGATTGTTACAGATAAAGGTGATCACCGGCAACTCATACACGGAAGCGGTCATCAACTCCTGGGTGCACATTTGGAAGGAACCGTCTCCGGATATGCAAACAACGGTACTCTCGGGACACGCCACTTTGGCTCCAATAGCTGCGGGCAATCCAAAGCCCATCGTTCCCAATCCGCCGGATGAAATCCAATGACGAGGCTTTCGGCATTTGAAGTATTGCGCCGCCCACATCTGGTGCTGCCCCACATCCGTGGCCATGATTAAGTTCCAATTGGTCGCCTCGCCGATCTGATCGATGATGTATTCGACGTAGAGCTTCCCATCCTTCGGGTAGATCAATGGAAACAGCTTCTTCCATTCCATGATTTGATCGTTCCATTCCGACCAAGGACGAGGCTGAACATGCTTCAGCAATTCCTTCAGCACTAGCTTGACATCCCCTACGATCGGCACATCGGCGAATCTCACCTTGCCGATCTCAGCGGGATCTATGTCGATATGTATCACTTTCGCATCCGGCGCAAACTTATCGACCTTCCCAGTCACTCGGTCGTCGAACCTCGCTCCCACGGCTATAAGCAAATCACAGTTATTCACCGCATGATTGGCGTACGCCGTGCCATGCATTCCCAGCATGCCAATGGAGAGCCTGTTGGTCTCGTCAATGGCGCCCTTGCCCAAAAGCGTGGTGGTGACCAGAATATTGCATCTTTCCGCCAACTCCGTGACTTCCTTTTGGGCGTTGGCTGAGATTGCGCCTCCACCAACGTATAGGACAGGGCGCTGCGCCTCCGCGATCGCCTGTGCCGCCTTGCGTATCTGCATTTCATGTCCGCGAATATTTGGACGATACGAAGGGATATCCACTTTCTTGGGATAGGTGGAGGGGTCCCATTCGATAATCTGCTTGTTTACGTCGAACGGGATGTCAATCAGCACTGGACCAGGTCTGCCCGTTCGAGCGATATGGAATGCCTCGGATATGACACGCGCCAAGTCCTCGGGATTTTTCACCAGATAGTTGTGTTTGGTTATGGGCATGGTAATGCCTGTGATATCCGCCTCTTGAAACGCGTCCTTGCCGATCACGGCTGTGCGCACTTGTCCTGTAATAGCGACCATCGGTATGGAATCCATATAAGCGTTGGTTATTCCCGTGACAAGGTTTGTCGCTCCAGGACCGCTGGTGGCAAGACATACGCCGACTTTTCCCGTCGCACGGGCGTATCCATCAGCCATGTGCGCAGCCCCCTGCTCATGCCTAACCAATATGTGTTCAATGTCCTGGCAATCATAGAGCGCATCATAAAAGGGAAGGAGAACCCCGCCGGGGAACCCAAAGATGTGCTTGACGCCTTCTTGGCGCAAGCATTCCAAAACCACATGCGCGCCTGACATTTTCATTTCATTCATCCTTTCTTTCGATACCGGAGCGATTTTGCTCATTGTATATACGCGGGATTTATGGTTTTCCCGCTTCCTGAAACCTCTACTTCGCCGGAGCCTGCGCAGGAGCGGACGCTGCGTTTTGAATGTTATAACCAGCTGGCGCTGTGAACAGACTATTAGGCATTGCAGAGTTGATCTTCCAATCATATATGTCCGTAATGGAGAGGATATGATGCACCTGCGGTTTTTTCCCGCCGGGAGGGGTGAGACGGATGGTAGCCTGCACCTCCTCGCGCCGAGTAAGTTTGTCCGGACCATCCTGAACCCATAAAGTATAGACCGCGCCGTTTCTGGCATCTTTTCGTTGATAGATATAACAAAGCTTGCCGTCCAAAGTCTTCTTGCCCACCTTGTGAGCGCCGGCTTTCACGAATCCATCCAAATCGTTGCCTACGATACGCTTTTGCGCCTGCAATTGTTGGAGAGCCGCTGGAGGCTGAATGCTATGGATCCCTCGCTTGGTGGAGGGATCAACCAGCCAAAGGTTCTCACCGTTGCCAATGATGATCATCTCCTTACCGTTGACAGTCTTTTCCATGCGGAAGACCGTTGGGGACTTCATCCACGCCTTCCCATAGGCGGTTTGCGTCTTTCCATCCACGGTGTTGACAATCTTAGTCTGGCAATAGTAGGTCTTTTGCGCCGAGGCGTAACCTACGATGCACAAAACAAGAAGGGTTGCAGTTAAAATCTTTTTCATCTTTTCGCCTTTCCACAGCCTCGCTGTGAATGAGAAGAATGTCCAAAATGGCTTTATTTGAACACCATAAACAAATAAACCCCTCATCCCCAAGGGACGAGAGGCTTGCTCACGCGGTACCACCCTTGTAAAGCGAAGCGCGTTATCGATACGCGAACGACGTCCGAACGGACCTTCACTTCACTCTGCCGCTATACCGGGCGCACCCGTAACCCCCTACTAATCCATTTCACTCAATGGACTTTCAGCGATTCAGCTCCAAGGGGAGTTTCCGCTCCAACCCTTATCGTCTCGCACCAACCGACGACTCTCTGAAACCGAAGCCTGAGCGTACTTGCCTTATCAACACCTTGCCGTATTATTTTCGTTCTTTATATTAACATGATTATGGTCATTCCGTCAAGAGCTATTTACTTTTTTTTTCAAAGGGATGGCATGATTCCAAAGAAAGCCCGTTCCTGGCGCATTCATCGGACGATAACATCAAATAAAATATGTAAGAGAGGAGTTGATTGATAATAACGCGCTCCAAACACTCGTCCCGGGTAACATCAGCGGTTTCATCCTCCTATTTGATCCTTTTGCAAATTCATCATGGAATTTGATTGGACTCAGATTGAAACCGCTCTTCGAATAAAGTATCCTTATTGAAAGGTTTTTTCTCATAATACGGAAAGGACACAGCGTTGCATTCCATTTCAATCGGTGAAATCCATATCGGAAATGACGCGGAAAAGCTCACACTCATTGCGGGACCTTGCGTGGCGGAATCGGAGGAGCTATGTTTGCTTATCGCTCGCAAGGTTCTCGAAATCAGCAAGGAAGTGGGTTTTCATTATATTTTCAAAGCGTCCTTCGACAAAGCGAATCGAACATCTCTGCATTCCTATCGAGGTCCTGGGATGGAAAGAGGGTTGGAAATCCTTCAAACCGTCAAATCCACGCTGAACATACCGGTTCTGACGGACTTTCATGAACCCTGGCAGGCGCAGCCAGTGGCGGAGGTGGCTGATATCCTTCAAGTGCCCGCGTTCCTCTGCCGCCAGACGGATATGGTGGGCGCAGCCGGTCTTACAGGCAAGTGCGTAAACGTAAAAAAAGGCCAGTTCATGGCTCCTTGGGACATGAAAAACGTGGTGCAAAAGATCGAGGAAACCGGTAATCGGAACATTCTTTTAACGGAGCGCGGGGTGAGCTTCGGATACAACACACTCGTTGTTGACATGTACGCGTTACCGCAGATGCGCGGACTGGGATATCCTGTCTGCTTCGACGCCACCCACAGCGCGCAACGCCCCGGCGCGGGCGGAACTCAATCGGGCGGAAATCGGGAAGCTATCCCGTATCTCGCTCGTGCGGCGGCGGCGGTTGGCATCGACGCCCTCTTCATGGAAGTGCATCCGGAACCCGAGAAGGGATTGTCGGACCCAGCCACCATGTTCCCCCTCGATAAATTGAAGGAGTTATTGATCTCGATTCGAGATATTGACGTCATTGTTCGAAAACGAACCAAGTTGGGCGCTTGACGCAAAATATCAAGGCTGTACGACGTTATGTGGAGTGGAAAAACGCCCGTTCCCTCTAAGGTGGAACGGGCGTTTACGTTTACGACTATTAAGTTACATTCCCAACGCCTTTTTCGCATGCTCGCGAGCGGAATCCAACTGCCCCGCCGATCCCAGCAATTCGTTGCGACTGGCGATGAACTTGGCGTATTCCGCCATGAACACCTTGCCCGGGGGGCGAAGATCGAAATTGGACGGATTGTTCTTGAACTCTTCGCGGTGAACGCGACACCAAACCAACCTGCCATCGGTGTCGATGTTGATCTTGCAGACACCCCTCTTGGCCGCCGGCAGGTATTCCTCGGGGTTGACCCCTTTCGCCCCTTTCAAATCTCCGCCGGCAGCGTTGATGCGAGCAACCTCATCCTGCGGAACGGAGGATGATCCATGCATCACCAATGGGAAGCGAGGAAGCCGTTTGGCGATCTCCTCGATCACCTCGAAATGCAGTCCCTGTGTGCCGGAAAACTTAAACGCGCCATGACTGGTGCCGATTGCGCAGGCGAGGCTGTCGCATCCGGTGCGTTTGACGAACTCCTCGGCTTCGGCGGGATCGGTCAGGCGAGCGTCCTTCTCATCCACTTTGACATGCTCCTCCACGCCTCCCAGCTGGCCCAACTCCGCCTCGACGCTTATATTCTTCGCGTGCGCGGCATCCACCACCCTCTTGGTCACGGCGATGTTATCCTCGAACGGCAACGACGAACCGTCGATCATCACGGAAGAGTAAAAACCGCTCTCTATGCAGTCGTAGCAAGTATTCTCATCGCCATGGTCGAGATGAACGGCGAAGAGCGCATCGGGCCAAATCTCATCGGCAGCGCGGATGATGGCTTCCAGCATTCTCTTGTCCGTGTAGGAGCGCGCACCTTTGCTAATCTGAATGATAAAGGGCGCTTTCGAATCCATATTCCCTCTGAACAACCCCATCGTCTGCTCAAGGTTATTGATGTTGTATGCGCCTAATGCATACTTTCCATATGCATGTTCGAATAGAACTCGGGTTGGAACAATCATTGGTATTCTCCTTCAAATGCACGATCAGGATGGGCTCACAGATCGTATTGTGTGATACCTACTTTTACATATCGGTCAACTATCATTCTACCATTTTTTCCTAGCGATTTTCCGTGGAACAACCTCCGCGCAACGCTATGATAGTTGGCAAAATACGTCAAATGCCCGGAGGAAGGGGACAAATCGAGGGGACGCATTCCTTAGTCCAGCCCTTTACGCCTCTTGGGGAACCTTGAACAGGCGGACTTGAACAAATCGGCGGAATAAAATTAGATTTTTTTAAGGCTTTTCTTGTTGTTTTGCTTGGAATATGTTATAATAGGTTATTCCCAACATGGGAAACTTAAAGCATGCATCCAAGACGAATGGTAACGGGCATAGACTCACAGTCGGACAGCCTCCTGCCTGGTCTTAAATGCAGCACCCCTTACAGGAGGATGTCTGAGTATGGCAAAAATTGGTACGGTTAAGTGGTTTAACCCCACTAAAGGTTATGGCTTCATCGCGCAGGAGAATGGAGAGGATGTTTTCGTTCATTTCAGCGCAATTCAAGCCACCGGATACCGCGAGTTGGCTGAGGGACAGCGCGTCGAATTTGACGTGGAGAATGATCCGCGCGGCAAAGGTTTGCGAGCATCAAACGTTAACGTAATCTCGTAATCATAACGGCTCTTGAAAAAGGGGTTCGTCAATAAGATGAACCCCTTATTTATTTGGTTTTTTTACCTGGGCGGGATAATTTGACACCTGATTTGCGATAATATTATTAAGAGCGATGGCGGAATTCACTCCTTGGCGTATGGTTCGGAAGTGATATTTTGCTTGAATTCGTTCTTTTGTGATTTGCAACCACACCCGAGGCGCTTTACGGGTAACATGAAGCCCCTCGGTTACGTTTCCGTCATGGGAGGAATCATGCAATGAAGGCGCCTTATTTGACGTTCACGGCGTTGCTAGCCATTTCATTTGCCGTGCTTGCCACCGCAGGTTGGGCGGCGGGAGCAATATCCGTCAAATCCAAACCCGACAAGTCACAAATAGCCAAAACCAAGCCCGACCACTCCGAGATGGAGACATATCAGGGTCACCTCATTCAGGGCGATCAAGGTTTCACTCTCCAGCTTAATCACGATAACACCGCTTCCATGGCATGGACCGACAACACCGGAATGACGGTTAATTTCGTCGGAACCTACACAGGCGAGAACGGAAACTACATCGTGAAACTAACCCCGAACAATCCTCCCAGGAACTCGCGCACAACCCCCTTCACACTTTTCATGCAGGGAATCGGGGGCGAGGAGACTGCGGCGTTTTCGCCAAATAAATCCACCGTGAGGCTGAAAGTGCCCTCTATTACGCTGATGGAAGTGGATGGAGGCAACATCAAACTGCATCCCCCGAAACAAGGATCGAAAAAACATATAAAATCCAACAAACATCGAAACACACATAACAAAAGAGGGGTGCGCCATTACACACCCGGGTTCCATTACATTTATTGAACACGAGTTCGCCGTATTGCGAATGTATGGGCGCTGACATACAAAGCGTGCGGGCGACCATAAGGTTCGCCCCTAAGGACTTGCGCGAAATATGCCGAGGACGAAGCATCCATCGAACCTCGCGCCAGGTCTTCCTAAGCGACATATCCACGCATGGAAAAGCATGCATCTGCATTCACAAAATGTCCTATGAACACCACAAATATCGCCGCATCCGTTTAACGAACGANCGATCTCACTGAAATATGGCGATACGCATGTTTCCAATCTTACGNGAATCCACTCATCGCCATGAGAAATAAGAAATTTNTTTTACGGCATGTGAATATCGACGTGATTATATGGTATCGTTATCATATCGAATTGCGTGCATACAGACCCAATACTCTTTCTTCACTCATTCATGAAAGGTAAAATTATGGACAGACGAGATTTTTGCAAGTTCATGGTTGCCGGTGCGGGGCTGACGGCGTTATCCTTGGACCCGGCATCGGCTTTGGCGGCGGACGATGCCACCGCAGGCGGATCTTCCACGAGTTTCCCCGTTTCCGATTGGCAGGCGGTTGTGAACGAAGGATGGGGCACAACCGGCGAATCCGCAGGCAAAGGGACTTGGGACGGGGTAACCTTGGAGGCCCCCCCCATTCCAGGACTGGCGGGGGAAGGTCCTTACAAACCCACATGGGAATCGCTGCTGAATTACGAAACGCCGGAGTGGTATCAGGACGCCAAGTTCGGTATTTGGGCCCATTGGAGCCCGCAGTGCGTACCGGAAGATAGCGACTGGTACGCCCGCAATATGTACATCCAAGGTGGCGGACAATATTACAATCAAATTAATCATTACGGGCACCCCTCGATATTCGGTTACAAAGATCTCTGCGCTCAATGGACTTTGCTGAACTGGGAGCCGAGTGACCTGATCGCCCGCTACAAAAACGCCGGCGCCAAGCTTTTCATCGCCTTGGCGAACCATCATGACGGTTTCGACACGTGGAACTCCAAATATCACTCCTGGAACGCCAAAAACATCGGACCGCATCGGGATGTTGTCGGGGAATGGGCGAAGGAGGCGCGAAATCAGGGAATGCATTTCGGGGTCACCGTGCACGCGGCGCGAAACTGGTGGTGGTTTCAGGTGGCCCACCTCTGCGACAAATCCGGTCCCATGAAAGGAACGCCATACGACGGTCATCTAGAAAAAAAGGATGGCAAGGGGCAATGGTGGGAGGGACATGATCCTCAGAAGCTCTATTGCCGTAAACATGGTATCCATGAAAACCCCGACGAGACCTATGTTCGAAACTTCTACGATCGTGTGCGTGATCTGATTGATCAGCACGATCCCGATCTGCTTTATTTCGATAACGGTCTTCTTCCTCTGGGCTGGGCGGGGATGAACATCGCCGCCTATTTCTATAACCACAATCTGCAAACTCATCCAGGGGATTTTTCAGGCGTGATCAATATAAAGGGGGTTCCGGATAATCTCGCCAAGGCTGTCGTGGCGGATTACGAAAGGGGGGTCACGAACAGAATCATGCCCTACCCATGGCAATCGGAAACCTGCATTGGTGACTGGCATTACAACAGGGCCCGCTACATCAACCACTCTTACATGAAGCCTGTTGAAGTGATTCACTGGATGGTGGACGCGGTGAGCAAAAACGGCACCTTCATTTTGAATATCCCGGGCAAGCCGGATGGAACCATTGATCTGGATGAGAAGGAGATCGTGGATTCGATCGGCGATTGGATGCGCGTCAACGGAGAGGCCATCTACGCGACACGCCCATGGAAGGTGTTCGGAGAAGGTTCGCATGAGGCGAGGGGCGGAGCATTCTCGGGTCAAAGCACCGGCAAGCTTGATTACCGCGACATTCGGTTCACCCGTAACAAGAAAGGAAACGTGGTTTATGCTATCGTTCTTGGCTGGCCGGAGGGCGACAGTTTTACAGTGAATAGTCTTGGGCTGACTGCGTCCACCAATCCAGGGAAAATCGGGAAAGTGGAGCTATTGGGAAGCAATGAGCAGCTTAGCTGGAATCAGTCCAACCAATCCCTCACGGTGAAAAAACCCGCCGAGAAGCCGTGCGATTATGCATACGCTCTCAAGGTTAGCCTGAGTTAAACGAATATCCCCTCCCACCCTCTCAGGGTGTAAAGGAACGAGTGCGCCGAGGAGCGTACTCCCGCGCACTCGTTCCTGCAAATATGATGAATCCAACATTCATACGATCATTACGAGCATGAAATGACATGTTCATCCCCTCGAAATATACAATATTCCAATATCCGATGTTCCACATAATTCTCTTGCAATTTGACATATTATCCATGAAGTGGTAAACTAGGCGGCAATTCTTTTGTTGAGTTTGGTTGATTGTTCAACTTCATATCCGCATTCCGGATCATTTTGACAAACACACTTGACAAGCGTTTATCGAAGATTACATTTTGATGATCGCATTGTCTCAAACCGTGAGTACTGTTGCCGCATCGTGCTCGAATCAAGGGAGCTTTTTATGACTGACCTTTTATCCGCAATAGATAATCCATCCGCATTGAAAAAAATGACCGTCGCCCAGCTGAAGCAGGTTGCCGATGAGCTGAGGCATGCCATCATTTCAAACCTATCCAAAACGGGGGGGCATTTCGCCTCCAATTTGGGAGCGGTGGAACTTATTCTCGCCCTGCATACCATCTATGACGTTCCAAACGACAAACTGATCTGGGATGTGGGACATCAGTGCTATGCGCATAAAATGCTCACCGGGCGTCTCAAGGATTTCCCCACTCTGAGGCAATTTGGCGGGATCAGCGGATTTCTGCGAAGAGATGAAAGCGAATACGATCTTTACGGCGCCGGACACGCCAGCACCTCCATTTCCGCAGCCTACGGATTCGCCGTCGCCAGGGATATGGTTGGCGAAGATCATTCCGTGGTTGCGATCATTGGGGATGCCGGTCTAACCGGCGGTTTGGCGTTGGAGGGTTTGAATAACGCCGGTCACAGCGGGCGGAATTTCACAGTGGTTTTAAACGACAACGCCATGTCTATCGCCCCCAATGTCGGGGCGTTGTCCAAATACCTCTCGAAAATACGGCTTTCCGGATGGTATCAGGGCATGGAGAGGCGAACCAAGAGCGCACTCAGGCGCCTGCCTGCAGGTAGCATCGCATCGAGAGCGGCGGGGGGCATCTTCAAGCACAGCTTCACCCATCTTCTCGCTCCTGAACACATGGGAGTCTTCTTCGAGGAGATGGGGTTCGAATACATCGGTCCGTTGGACGGTCATGATCTTCCACTCCTGCTCAGCGTGTTCAAGCAGGTGCGACAAATGCACACACCTGTGTTCGTGCACGTCATCACCACAAAAGGAAAAGGTTACGACCGCGCAGAGGATGACGCTCGGAAATATCATGCCGTCACGCCTTTTAAGCCGGAGGACGGTCAGGCGGATAAAAGCTCCTCCGTTCCAACCTATACCGGCATATTCGGCGAAGAGATCATCAAAATGATCGAAAAGGATTCGAGAGTGATCGCAATCACCGCCGCCATGCCCGATGGAACGGGGTTGACAAAGCTGCAACAGACACATCCCGACAAATGCATCGATGTCGGAATTGCCGAGGAGCACGCGGTTTGCTTCGCCGCAGGCTTGGCGGCGGGAGGGCAGCGTCCCGTAGCCGCCATCTACTCCACCTTCTTGCAGAGAGCTTTCGACCAAATCGTGCATGATGTCGCACTTCAGAACCTGCCTGTCATTTTCGCTCTCGACAGAGCCGGCTTGGTGGGAGAGGACGGCGCAACGCATCACGGCGTTTTCGACCTTAGTTACCTGCGTTGCATCCCCAATATGACGATCATGGCTCCCAAGGACGGCGAGGAGTTCAAGCGAATGCTATGGTTCGCCCTGGAGCATACCGATGGGGCGCATGCAGGCCCCATCGCAGTGCGTTACCCAAGAGGCGCAGCGAAGAATATCGATTGGGGCGTGGAGAGTGCGCCTTTGGAATGGGGCAAGGCGGAAACACTCATGCAGGGAGCGGATATCGCTTATCTTGCGATAGGATCCATGGTGCAGATCGCTTGCGAGGCGGCGAAACATCTGCGGGAGGAGGGGATTAACGCTTCCGTTGTGAACGCCCGCTTCGTACGCCCGTTGGACACGGATTTAATATTAAACGTCGCCCGCAAAACCGGAAAACTGATCTTGGCGGAGGAGAATGTTAAAAAAGGCGGATTCGGGTCGGCCGTGATGGAACTGCTGGCGGATAACGATGTGTCGAACGTTAAAATCAAGCACATAGGCGTTCCAGATCATTTCATCGAACACGGGACACCGGACATTCTCAAGCAGGTATGCGGGTTGGATGTGGAGAACCTCGTCCATTCCGCGCATGAATTACTAGATTCCGAGCGTTATCCCATTCTTCAAAAGCAAAATCGTTGATTTCTTCATTCGGTGTCTTTCATTTCCACCGAGTTAATATCATAATGGCTCACTCTGTTTCTTCCGTTTCGCTTTGAGAAATAGAGGGCTTTGTCCGCCTCATCAACTATCTGATTGGGATCCTCCTTGTCATCCATGTACGTAGACACTCCAATGCTCGCCGTTACGGTTCGCTTGGGCCAAGGATAGGATTGAATACAGTGACGTAATCTCTCCGCTATGAACATCGCATCCTTCCCATCCGTGGATGGCAGCAGGATTGCGAACTCCTCCCCTCCGTAACGCGCCGTGATATCATAGTTGCGAACGCTTTTCTCCATAACATGAGCGATCGCGATGAGCGCTTCGTCACCCGCCATATGGCCATAGGTGTCGTTATACTCCTTGAATTTATCCACATCAAGCATGATCATGGAGAACGGGGTGTGATTCCTTCGAGAGTGGGAAAAGGCTTGTTCTAGTTGCTCTCGAAAATAGCGATGGTTTTTCAGTCCTGTCAATCCGTCTGTGATAACTAAACGCGATAATCGTGCGTTCGCAGCGGCAAGTTCACTTCGTTGCTGGTCGAGTTTCTGGCTTAACTTCTTTTCGATCTGCAATTGATCGGCGAGTTGTTTTTCCAAATATTTCCTCTCCGTTATATCTATTCCGGCGCTAATCGCTCCAAGAATTTCGTCGGACGGACCATGCAAGGGGAAGGTGTTTTGCAGAATCTGCCTCATCTGACCATCATGACGCACCACGATCATTTCCATCCCCTCGTATTTGAAACCTTTAAACACCTTGGCATTCATCAGTTGATATATTTTATAATCGTTGGGGCGACCGATAACCTCCCAGAATCGCCGCTCATAGACCTTATCCGCCGTAAAACCGTAAAGATCCTCGCATGTTCTATTCCATTCTCGGATGCGTCCTTCCGAATCAAACGCGAAACAGGCGATGGGCAACCCCATAAACAACTCCGAAAACCTATGATTGGCCTCTTTTGAATACTTCAACGCCTCCTGGAGTTGGGCGTTTTGGATTTCAGCCTCCTCCCTCATAAGTTCCTGCTCCTTGGAGTACCGTTGAAGCTGTTCCTGCATTTCAAGTATGCGCAACGCCACATTCAACCGAGCTTCGAGATCTCGCTGATCCAAGGGCTTAAGCATAAAATCATCCGCCCCGCTCTCCAGCCCGTTGATTTTGTCCTCTTTGCGATCCTTGGCCGTGAGCAAGATGATGTATGTATAGGGAGCGCCGCTACCGCGGATCAACTTGCACAACTCGATCCCATCCATGACTGGCATCATCCAGTCCGTAATCACCAGCTTCACAGGTTCCGCCTGATATAACATCCATGCTTCATTTCCATTTGTTGCGGAAATCACATCATAACCCATTTTTTGCAGGTTCTGGCGTAACACCATGGAGGAGACTATCTCATCCTCGGCAATTAGAACATTCATGCAGCCCTCTCATTCATAAAAGGAGTGATATATTGTATGAATTGCTGATACTCATATCGAATCTTTGACAATGCCTCTTCGGCTAATTTCAAATCACCGCTTTTCCCAATTAGCTCCAATTGGTAACACGCTTCGCCCAACGCCTCCGCCCCAAGCGTGCGACTGCTTCCCTTTAATCCATGCGCGCATAGATCCACCTGAGCGCAATCCTTGCATGCGATGGAAGCGGCAAGTTGCTCAATGGATTGAGCGGCGGATTCGATGTAGACCCCAAGCACTTCCCGTTCGAATTCCTTGTCATCACCGCAACTTTTATGGAGCCTATCGAAATCGAAGACTTTTTTCCCTGATTGTTGCGGCTGGGCTTCCTCCCTGTGAACTTGTATTTTCAGGTCCGAACCCCATTTTGATATCGTCTCGTAGAGGTCAACGGGTTTCACCGGTTTGGATACGTAATCATCCATCCCAGCCGCAAGACACTTCTCACGATCCCCGTGCATAGCGTGAGCGGTCATGGCGATAATTGGGATATGATTGTCCGTATCTTTTTCCATGCGTCGAATCGCCGCAGTGGTTTCAAACCCATCCATTTCAGGCATTTGAACATCCATCAAGATGAGGTCGAAGGGCATGTCCGCAAGCATTTGCAGCACCTCTTTCCCATTGAAAACCGCCTCAGTTCGACACCCCCATTTCTCCAACATCCGCATCGCAACTTTTTGGTTCACCACATTGTCTTCCGCCAGCAAAACCCTAAGATCCAACGACGTGGATTGCTCAATTTTGTAATCCTCGGCATCCTTATCCCGGGTTGCGGATAGGGCATCAAAACCCAGAACCTCCGCCAATGTGTTCAACAGATGCGATTGACGCACTGGCTTCGTCAGAACGGCTTNAAAACCTTTTTCTCTCATCTCCTCAAGGGTGTAGTGAGTNCCAATTGATGAGATTAGAAGAATGGGAACATCCTTGTAACGCTCCATTTCATGAATGCGCTTGGCGACGCATTCGCCATTCATTTCCGGCATCTGCATATCCATCAAAACGATATGATAATGCTCCCTCTCTTCGCTATCATCGAGTATCTCCAACGCCTCCTTGCCACCGCATGCCTCCCTAGTGGAACACCCCCATGCGTTTAACTGTTCTTTCAAAATGGTTCTATTGATCTCATTGTCATCAACAATCAGTGCGCGAACTCCTCTCATTCTGTCGGGAGTGACGATGGGGGATTTGGGAATGTTATCGGCAAAGGGCAAAGTCAGATCAATCCAAAAAGTACTGCCAACGCCTGGTTCGCTTTCCACCCCAATCTGACCCCCCATAAGGTTTACCAATTGACGCGAAATGGTTAAACCAAGACCCGTTCCGCCATATTTCCGCGTGGTGGAGCCATCAGCTTGTGTAAAACTGTCAAATATCGCCTTCTGCCGTTCCTTTGGAATCCCCACTCCGGTATCCCGAACACAGATTCGGAATGATACACGCTTCTCATTCCTATCCAAGAGTTTAGCCTCGATTGTCACCCCTCCTTGATCCGTAAACTTGATCGCGTTTCCAGTCAAGTTCGTCAGGATTTGACGCAGGCGTCCCGGATCCCCTTTCAGATATTCAGGTAAATCCGGGGGCATATGCATCGCAAGTTCCAAATGTTTCTCTCTCGCGCGAGGGGCAAGCAGATCGGCGACCTCCTCCATCGCGGTGCGCAAATTAAAGTCGATTTCATCAATCGCCATTTTACCCGCTTCGATCTTGGAAAAATCCAAAATATCGTTGATAACGTTCAAAAGGGAATCGGCGCTGGATCGAATGGTTTTGGCATATTCCAACTGATCCTCGTCGAGGTTGGTATCGAGAAGAAGCCCTGTCATGCCGATGATGCCATTCATAGGCGTCCGTATTTCATGGCTCATGTTCGCCAGGAATTCCGATTTGGAACGAGTGGATTCCAAGGCTTGGTCCCGAGCTTGCGCAAGTTCAATCGTCCGCTCCTGAAGCAGTAACGCTTGATGTTCCGCTCTGGATCTCGCCTCCTCCAACTGATTCATATATTCGTTGAGCTTCGCCTCGGACAACTTACGTTCCGTGACGTCACGGGAATTGACCACAAGCCCTCTCACGGCCTTCTTATCAAAGAGATTGCTGCCGATCATCTCGAGATACCGCCAGCCGCCATCCTTGGTGCGAAACCTAATCTCAATGGGACCAAAGCCCAAACCTTGATCCAGTGAAGTATAAAATAGATCGCGAAGAGTGTCGCAGTCGTCCGGATGTATGAATTCCGTAGGTTTTTTGCCTTGTATGTAGTCCGGATCATATCCCAGCAAGCGTACCATGGAAGGACTGCAGTAGCGGATTACGCCATCATTCTCGATGATGGTGAGAACATCGGAACTGTTCTCTATCAATGCGCGGAATAACTCTTCGCTATCCCTTAGTTTTTCCTCCATCATCTTGCGCTCAGTGATATCCGAGTACAAGCCCAATACGCCAATCACTTTATTATCATCGTCGATTACAGGCGCCTTGATCGTTTCCACGTAACGTCTTTCCCCGTCAAGCATGCCGAGTTCCTCTATCGAGAGAACCTCGCGATTGGCAATCACCCATGCATCATCCCGTCTGAACTTTTTAGCCATATCCGCTGGAAAGATATCGAAGTCGTTTTTACCAATCAGTTGAGAAGCGGTGGTGTTATAATCCTTTGCAAAGAGATCGTTCACCACAACGAACCTCGATTGCAAATCCTTGAAAAACACTCTTTGGGGCAGACTTGTCAATAGTGTGCGATTGCGCTCTTCGCTCTCTCTCAACGCCATTTCGGCCTTTTTTCGATGGGTGATATCCGTCACCACCACCTGCGTTGCCGGGCGCCCCATGTATGTGGAGGGAATCGCGGTCACCTCAACAATCAACGGATTGCCTTTGAGGGTGTATATCTCCTCCTCCACCTTCTCCATGTATGCGCCTTCTATCTGGGTCTTTCGCAGACGTTCATCTATAATCGCCTTGTTCTTCGGACCTACGATATCGTATATCGATTTGCCGATGATATCATCCGGGGAATCCGCTTCGAGCATTTTCGCTCCGGCATAGTTTATGTATACAATCGTATCCCCGCAATAGAGCGCGATGTTTTCAGGATTATGTTCCACGAGTTGTCGATACCGCTGTTCGCTATCTCTTAAAGCCTCCTCAACCAATCTGCGATCGGTGATATCCCTTCCGATCCCGACGATGCCAATGATCTCCCCAGCGGAGTTTTTCATCGGAACCTTCGATGTGAGGATCCATCCCTCTTCCCCGTTTGGCAGAAGAACCTGCTCTTCCTTGTTAAGCATGGGAACCCCTGTTTGCATGATTCTCCGTTCATCGTCCATATATCTTTGAGCGAATTCGGGAGGGAAGAAATCGGTATCGTCCTTGCCGTAGAGTTGTTCCCTATGCGTAACTCCCATCAGAGAGGCGGTGGCCTGATTTGTTAGCTGGAACTTGTGATTGCGATCTTTCACATAGATCCGATCAGGCAAGGTGTCTATAAGAGTTTGGAACAACAACCGCTCCTCTTCCAGGGAGTTTTCCGCAAGTTTTCTTTCGGTGATATCCGTGCAAACGCCAACCAGTCTCCACTGTTTGTCGGACAATTTTTCCACACGCACATCTTCGTTCAACCATATGCATTCTCCAGTCGCGAGCTTGCAGCGAAACGTTTGATTGTAACCGCGCAAATCGTTCTCCAACGCGTACGCCGCCGTCTCGTCCATCTTCTTCCGATCCTCCGGAAAGACGCTGTTTTGCCAAGCGACGACGTAGTCTTCCCCCTCCTCCGCCTGAACCGGAATCATTTGACGGGCGGTCGATTCATTGGTGAGATGGATATCCCATGCCATTTCGCCGTTCGTCAATTTGTCCACTCTTGCACTCCAAAGAAGGCACTTGACACCACGCATGACGTATCCGAGGTTTTCATCAGCGCGTTTTTGATCCGTTATGTTAATCATCACCCCGCGAATGCGAGTGGTATTGTCCTGCTCCTTCACGACGGTCACCTGATTGTGCAACCATACCACCTCGCCCCAAGCGGCGATCATTCTAAACTCATACTCGAACGGTCTCATGGCGGCAATGGCGTCCCGACTGTATGCAAGGCTCCACTCCTTGTCCTCCGGATGGATATGCTCCTCCCAAAAATCGGGGTTGTTCAGACANTCATTCACCGTGTATCCGAGGATGCTTTCCAGCTGTTTGCTCACGAACGTAAATTCAAAAGTGTCCGCATACGCCTCCCATACAATCCCCCCCACGGAATTGACCAGGTTCTCGAAATTCTGCCGACTTTGGCGCAGGAACTGCTCGGTTAGCATGGTATGCGTAATATCCCGAAAACTCCAAACTCTGCCCGCGCATTCGCCATTCACGATATAAGGCAATGTGGTGCGTTCGTATACTCTTCCATCCTTGAACTCCACCAAGTCAGAGCTTTCCTCTGTCGGAGCGGATTGCAATTCTCGAACACGGAATAAAAATTCATCGGGGAAAAGCAATTGATCTAGGATTAATTGCTCCAATTGTTTGGAAGGCTGCTTAAGATCCACATCGTCGGGAATATTCCACATCTCAATGAAACGGTGATTATGGTGGACCACTTTACCCGTTTGGTCCACCACCGCCACTCCCTCAGCTATGGCGTCGAGCGTGGAGGTAAGCAATGAAAGGGCTTGTTGCACCTCCGCATGCATCTGAAGTCGTTGGGCCATCTCTTTTTGAAGGGATTCATTCGCCTCGACTAGTTCCGTAGTGCGTTCGAGAACGCGGGATTCCAATTGCATCCGAGAATGGAGAATTTCATCCTGGGCTCGCTTACGTGTCAGCGCCATGGACGCCACGTGTGCAAGTGTCTGGATCGCCTGAAGTTCGAACTCGTCTGGCACGAGTTCTCGTTGACTGTGAACGGACAATACCCCAATTGGTTCCTCGTTGTTGTCGATGACGGGCACGGACCAACTGGAACGAATGTGATAGGTCTCCGCGAAATCACGAAACCTTTCCCAAAGAGGATCGGGTTCCGAAACATGCATCAACACCACTCTTTTTTCCCTTATGGCGATACAACATGGAATGAGACAGTCATCCGTTTCGATCCCTTCCACTAAGACACGATATTCCTCCGGAACCCCTTTGGAGCATACTAAATGCAACGTCTTGTCTTCGCTGTTCAATTCCAACATGGAGCATACGGTGTCCCTGCAGAAGCGTTCAACGGTTCCGCACAGCATCTCCATCACGTCCGTTAGGGGATAGTCCAAGGTGACCATCTCAAGGATATTTTTCTGTGCGTTGAGCAAAGCGCTCGATCTTTCAATTCTTTCCTGAGAAATCATCGCACACTTCCGCACGGAATACACCGTCCATCCAATCGCCATCGATAATAAAAGGGATAGGAGGATGCCAAAATACGCCGACATTTTAATCCGGTTCATTTTCAAAGCGTATTTGTTGGCATAGATATCCGCCCTCGCCACGCCGATTACCTTGTGCGAGGAGTCGAATATCGGTGCAAAGCCGCTGATATATGGGTCCGTGCGTGTATTGGCCGGATTGTCCGCATTCGGTTTCGCTGTTTCATACACGATCCGCGCCAATTGCATGTCGTCCCTCCCGTATGGAGGGAGGAACTGGATGGAGGCGTTGGTTGTCGAGGAGCGCTGTCTGACCGATTGCGAAAGTCTCGAGCTACGATTGACGCCGTCGGAATTCGCCATGATGATGTGTATGGTGGCGACGTCCGAATTAATGGAATTCCATTCCTTCATGGAATGGCGGCTATTCCATTTCAATGCGAACGATGCCGGCGATAAGCTTTCGTGCGTGGATAGATAATCCCCTTCCACATCCGACGCCGCTACGCACGCAAGGCGCTCCACGTTCGTCCTGACCTCATTCCGCAAGACTTTATAAGCATTTAAATAGAGCGATATGCAACTAATCCAGGCGGTTATGAGTATTACTAAGGAAGCGAGGATTCCCATTGGAATTGGTCTGAGCCGAAGGAGATGGGAGAGCGTTTTTTGTGCTCGGTTTGTTTGCGATACAGTCATTAAATCAACCTTCATTTGAATATGCCATTCGATGCGGAACTAACGCGATGCTGTTTCAACCTATCAATCATAATCAAAACTCACCCGGACGGAAACGATCATAAACTCGCGAGGCAAAAGCGAAATTAAGGCTTAAATCCGCTCTTGTTGTATGGCAAAATGGGTATTTTGTCATAGGTATTCGCTATCGCCAATCGAGCAATGACACTCCGAGTCGCTTACATAATCTAACAGAGATATGCCATACTTTGGGTTGATTTTACAATCAATGCACTCTTGCCGTAGAAGAGGGTGTCTCTTGTTGGATTATCGGTTTGTTTGATCGCTTATGTAGTGGTGAAAGCGCCAATCATTGGAGGCGACTGCATCCTTTGCAAAATACGAACCTTTCCGCTCATCTTGCGCTTGATGAAACAATGAAAAAGGAAATGCGCGATTGACTGATTGCGGAGGACTTCAATGGATAAAATTACATCTTGCAAATAACAATGAAAAGGAGAAGGTAGCTGCAATGACTCACAATGTTACACTAATTCGAGGGGATGGCACGGGCCCCGAACTGGCCGCAGCGGCTAAAAAGGTACTGGATGCCACAGGAGTTAAATTCAACTGGGACATTCAGGAAGCGGGCGTGGATATCATGGAAAAAACCGGCACGCCACTCCCAAATGAAGTTCTGGAGAGTATTCGAAGGAACAAAGTTGCTCTCAAAGGACCGATCACCACTCCCATTGGCAAGGGTTTTCGCTCCGTGAATGTGGCGTTGCGCAAAGAGCTTAACCTCTACGCATGCTTGCGCCCCTGCAAATCCTATCCGGGAGTTCGCAGCCGGTATAGCGATATTGATCTTGTCGTTGTCCGCGAAAACACGGAAGACCTCTATGCAGGCGTGGAATTTGACGCGGGAACGGAGGAGGCGAAAACGATTATCAACATGTCTAACGGGAATATTCGCCCCGACGCCGCCATCTCGATTAAGCCCATAAGCCCTACGGGAACCCGTCAGATTGCACGGTTCGCGTTCGATTACGCGGTGAAGTACGGACGCAAAAAAGTCACCGCAGTCGCAAAAGCCAACATCATGAAATTCACCGACGGTCTGTTTTTCCGTGAATCGGCCGCAGTCGCCAAGAACTATCCGCAAATCGAATATCAAGAGATGCTGGTGGATAACATGTGCATGCAGCTTATCCAAAAGCCGGAACTGTACGACGTGCTTCTGTTCCCCAACCTCTACGGGGATATTCTCTCCGATCTTTGCGCGGGTCTGGTCGGCGGATTAGGGGTGGCGCCGGGCGCCAACATCGGCGACGACATCGCTCTGTTCGAACCCACTCATGGAAGCGCCCCGAAATACACCGGGCAGAACAAAGTGAATCCGATCGCTATTATTCTTTCCGGAATGCTCATGCTTCGATATCTAGAAGAGAATGAAGCGGCGGACAGATTGGAAAAGGCTGTGGCGGACGTTATCGCCGAGGGCAAGGATGTCACCTATGACATGAAACCCAATCGCGATGATCCCACTGCTGTAGGCACCTCTCAAGTTGCTGACGCCATTATACGTAAGATGAACGGTTAAATCAATCAATTAAAGGAGATTCCCATGGCGGACATCACCATCAAGATAAGAAAAGACGGGCCTTATGAGGTAAGAGGGGAGATTGAACTTGTCGACGCGGATAAGAATGTCATTCCCTTGCAGCATGAAGGCGTAAACTTCCTCTGTAGATGCGGTCATTCAAAAACAAAGCCGTTTTGCGATGGCACGCACAAGGAGCTTGGCTGGAAAGACGAAACTCCGGCGGAGTGAACGCCATTGAGGGGCGCTCCATTCGAGCGTCCCTCACTTTCCCCGAAATGAATGGAACATCCCCTTATGCAAATACAACCAAATTATCCCTGTGAATGACCTCTTCGTAGTATTTGTAGCCAAGTACCTGTTCTATCTCGTCGCTGCGCCGCCCTTTGATGAGATCAATCTCCTCCGAGGAATAGTTCGTCAACCCCCGTGCTAGCCGATTCCCGTTTGCGTCATATACCTCTATCAAATCGCCCGATGCGAATCGTTTGCTCACCTCGGTTATCCCGACCGCAAGCAGACTGACGTTATCGGTACGTATTTTTCTCGCAGCCCCNTCATTCACTATCACAGCGCCCNGNGGATGCGATCCCGCCGCAATCCATCTGCGTCTTCCTCTCAGAACGCTCTTCCGAGGAAGAACCATCGTGCCAACGCTCTCCCCGGCAAGGATATCCTCCAGAACTCTCTCTCTCCTTGCANGCGCAATCACCGTGGCAATTCCAGCGGTCCCTGCTATTCGTGCGGCTTCCAGCTTGGTAATCATGCCTCCGGTGCCTCGTTTGCTTCCAGAGCCGCCCGCAATCCGTAGGATATTTTCATCCACCTTTCTTATCGTGCGCAGCAACGCGGGAGGTTCGCCGTTCGTTTCCGAGGGAGGCTGAGCATAGACCCCATCCACATCGGATAGGATGATCAAAAGGTCCGCATCCGTGAGCACGGCGACATGAGCCGCCAGATTATCATTATCCCCGAATTTGATCTCATCCACGGCCACCGTATCGTTTTCGTTGATGACGGGCAACGCCCCCATTGCGAGGAGCATGGTCAAAGTGTTGCGCGCGTTCAAAAATCGAGAGCGATCCGCCAAATCCTCTCGGGTGAGTAAAACCTGGGCGGCGATGATTTGATGCGCATTAAAGGCGGAGATATATGCGGACATCAGTATCCCCTGTCCCACCGCCGCCGTGGCTTGCTTTTCCGGCAAATCCCATGTCACGGGTTGAGCTTGGCGGGTTTCCAACTTTTCCAACCCCACCGCAATGGCGCCGGATGAGACAAGAATCACTTCATGCCCGGCCTTCATGGAGCGGGATATCTCGGAAGAGAGTTTCTCCATGTAATCCTTGTCCAATCTCCCCTTGGTGTTTGTGAGAGAACTTGTACCCACCTTCACCACCACGCGATGATAACTCATTCCTCCGCCTCTATGGAACGCCTGCGATGACGCCGGGATTGATATCTTTCGATGTCGATGTCGTCGTCCTCGAACACGAACTCCATCCTCCCGATACGCACGGTATCCCCTTCGGAAACCCCAAACCTTCGCAGCTTGTTGTTGAAATCTATTCTCTCCAAGGTTCGCTGCATGCGACGCAGGGCGTATTCGTTATCCACATCCGTCATGGCGACAAGTTTCTCCAAAGCCTTCCCCTCCACGACCCAATACCCCTCGTCCGATTTGGATATCCTCCATTGTCTCAAATCATCCTCAGGATGAGCTTTTATCTCCGTCACGACGGCGGTCTCCAACACTGGATCCGCCTCACGCGCTTTTTCCAGTGCGTTCCAAATGGCGTAAAGCAATTGCTCCAAACCTTTTCGAGTNACGGCGGAGATTCGAAAAACCTCCCGCCCCGCTTGGCGCAACTGATCCTCGGTGCGTTGAACCAACTCCTCATCCGCAATGATGTCGGTTTTGTTTAACGCAACGATCTGAGGAAGCTGTAAAAGCTCCTCGCGATGAAGACGGAGCTCCTCGTTAAGCACATGGTAGTCATGCAACGGGTCCCTTCCACTCAGTCCGCTGACATCCAGGATGTGAACAAGCGCCTTGGTTCTTTCCACATGACGCAAGAACCGATGCCCCAGCCCAACCCCTTCATGCGCCCCTTCGATTATGCCGGGGAGATCCGCCATTACGAACGACTTATGTAGATCCACGGATACCACGCCAAGATTGGGCACGAGCGTGGTGAAAGGGTAATCGGCTATTTTCGGGCGAGCGGCGGAAACGGCGGAGATCAATGTGGATTTTCCCACGCTGGGAAAGCCCAGCAATCCNACATCCGCGAGCAACTTCAATTCCAAACGCAGCTTTCGACTCTCCCCAGGCGCTCCTTTTTCGGCGAATTTCGGGGCTTGCTGAACGGATGTGGCGAAATGAGCATTCCCGCGCCCCCCTTCCCCTCCGTGCGCCACAATGAACCGAGCTTGAGGATGAGCTAGATCGCACAGGATCTCATCGGTTTCCATGTCATGAACGATCGTTCCGATCGGAACTTTCAAAACCAGGTCCCGTCCGTTCTTTCCGAACATATCTTTGCTCTGTCCATCCCCTCCGTTCTCCGCCCGATAATGGCGCTGAAAACGAAAATCCAACAGGGTGGAGAGGTGGCTATCCACTTCCAGGACTATGTCGCCGCCCTTTCCCCCATCCCCGCCGTTCGGGCCTCCATGCGGAACGTACTTCTCTTTTCGGAATGTTACCATTCCGTTGCCGCCGTTCCCAGCAGTGACCTCTATCTCCGCGTAATCCACAAACACTTTATGAACTCCCTATTTTGAACGCCCTATAAACAGAGGAAACCTCCCTTCGGAGGTTTCTTGCGAGCCGCCGACGAAGGTCGACGCAGGTCATTCCATTCGGTATCAATTTACAAGGGGAGGTTAAGCCTCGGCGATTTGAGTTGTATCCTCGACGGCTTCCGCTTGTTGCGGCGGATAGACGCTTACTCTGCGCTTATCCTTATGTCCTTCGAAAGCCACAACGCCATCCACCAAGGAATACAGAGTATGATCCCTTCCCAACCCCACGTTCTTGCCCGGGTGAAACGGAGTGCCGCGCTGTCGAACCAATATGGCTCCGCATCGGACGGTTTGTCCTGCGAACTCCTTAACGCCTAATCTTTTCGGGTTGCTGTCACGTCCGTTACGCGAACTCCCGACGCCTTTCTTGTGTGCCATTCCATCCTCCCATGTGACTTGCGCGATCTTCGCCCTAAGTCGTAAATCCACCGGTGTCTCTCCCTGAAGGGGAGCCACATTAACCTTCGATGCTCTCAATACGCAGTTGCGTGTGCCATTGACGATGCCCATAGTGTCGCTGGACGTTCTTCTTCGGTTTGTATGTGAAACCGTGAATCTTCACGCCCTTCACCGTATCCAGCACTTTCGCGGTAACCTTCACCCCCTCCAATGCGGGGGTTCCCACGCGCACCGTATCCCCGTCGGCTACCATTAAAACATCGTTAAGCTCAATCGTGTCGTCTTTGTTAACGTCAAGCTTTTCAACGGAAATCACCGTCTTCTCGGCAACCTTGTATTGTTTGCCGCCTGTGCGAATAATTGCGTACAAGGATTCCTCCTCCTTATGCGTGCGGTGAATTGGTGATTCCCACCATTCGATGACCGCATCATGAAAGAACGCTCCCAATTCTCACGGGAGCGCCCGGAAATACGATTGGATTGCATTCCGTAAACAGGATAAAAGTATAGCACATCCCGCAGGGAGTGTCAAGGAATGAACTCGGAATTATATGGAAGCCAGCGTTTTCATCATCATACTCAATGAGATATGCATATCAGGCGAAGAGAAGATTGTCATTAGGGTCTCTTCCCTTTTCGCGGGAAAAGCGCACGATTTTTGGCAATAGTACGGGAGTAAGCGGGGGGAGCAGCAATCCCTATCCATCGCTGATTTTTTGCGCGCCGGCGGTTGAAACCGCGCCTGCCAAACACGCAAAACCCGCCTTCGCGGGTTGGGGACGGGTGCGTTTCTGAAATCCGCGGAGGCGGATTTCGCGCATTTGATAGCCGCGAATTGATTCGCCGGGGGATATGCCTGGCGGGGGGCGACAATCCATATCCCTCGCTGATTTTTTGCGCGCCGGCGGTTGAAACCGCGCCTGCCAAACACGCAAANCCCGCCTTCGCGGGTTGGGGACGGGTGGTTTTTGAAATCCGCGGAGGCGGATTTCGTGCGTTTGATAGCCGCGAATTGATTCGCAGGGGGATATGCCTGGCGGGGGGAGCAGCAATCCCTATCCATCGCTGATTTTTTGCGCGCCGGCGGCTGAAACCGCGCCTGCCAAACACGCAAAACCCGCCTTCGCGGGTTGGGGAGGGGTGCGTTTCTGAAATCCTCGGAGGCGGATTTCGCGCTTTTCATAGCCGCGTATTGATTCGCAGGGGGAATATTCCAAAACGAGGGGGCTTTAATCCCCCTCGTTCTCCATTCATTTCGTCTTTGCAGTTCGACTTGCAATCGATCTCTTACGCTTGTATATCCAACCCTTTCACGGCGGACTGGAGAAGCGATTGCGTTCCGCTGTTGCTGTTATCCAGGGATTGAAGCAAGGTTTGCGCGGCGTTTGTTTCCAGGTTCATCGTATCCTTCAAAACGGCAAGCGATGCCGGATTACTAACATCCGTGTTACGGGCGAGCATGGATAACAACGCCTCATTTGTTGCGTTTCCTACGGGGTTCATTTGCTAACCTCCTCTCTCTCTAAGGCTAACCGTGAGTTCAATAGTCCCTTGCGAAAGACAGACGGGAACGACAAGTGCGGGAATATTGAGCATGTTGATTTTGACATTTGTGCCGCGAATGATACTCGGCGGCGTGATATCGCAGACCCACCCCTGTTCGGAGAGCAGGGTGACTGCGTTACCGGTGATCATATTCCCTAGTTCGGCAATAGCGCTCGCCGCTAGCTGATCAAAAGTTCTAACAGGTTGCCCGATCATCGTGGAAGCAATCTTATCCGCCGCCGTAAGGCTCATTCCATAGATCACCTGCCCCTCGATCGACCCCACAACCCCCGTCATCAGATTGCATTGCTGGGATGTGAATGTGAGCGGTCTCATGGAAAGCTGCCCTTTGGACGGTTGTTCGCCCAACACACTTTCAATCACATTGAAGGCTGCCACAACGAAAGGGTTGATATATTCGACTTTCATGGTCGATAGCCTTTCGTTAACCTATCTGTTTTTTAACGGCGTCCAAGACCTTTTCCGGTTGAAACGGTTTCACAATGAAATCCTTCGCTCCGGCCGCAATGGCGTCCATCACCATTGTTTTTTGCCCCATCGCCGTGCACATGATTATGCAAGCATTGCTGTCGATTTTTCGTATCTCTTTAACCGCGCTAATGCCATCCATTTCCGGCATCGTGATGTCCATCGTCACCAAATCCGGTTTGGTGGATTGGTAAAGCTCCACGGACTCTCTTCCATTCGTCGCCTCGCCGGCGATTTCATAGCCCTGTTTCGTCAGAATGTTTTTTAGGGTCACCCTCATAAAGAGCGCATCGTCCGTTATCAGGATGCGTTTACCCATGGCGTTCCTCCAGATATAGCCCATCCTATAGGTGGGAATAGCTAATTTATTCGTTGATAGAAAAACGGCAATTTTGAATCCAGTCCAATTTGTTTGCTATTAAAAATTCTCTCGGTGCCTCCCACGAATAGGACGCCCCTCGGTTTCAGCGCTTGGGCGAATCGCGCGAAGAGCTTATCCTTCGCTTCATCCGTGAAGTAGATCACAACGTTTCTGCATACGATAAGGTCGAAATCTTTTTCAAATGGGTCTCGCAAAAGATTATGCGCTCGGAATACGACCCTCTCCCGAAGCGAAGCCGTCACCTGATAATTCTCGCCCCGAGCCTCCAAGTATTTCATGCGATAAGATGGAGGGACGTTCTTAATATCCGCCGATGTGAAAATCCCCTCCCGCGCCTTCGCCAATATTTTCTGATCTATGTCCGTCGCCTGAATGTAGTGCTTCATCCCAGGGGAGAGTTGATCGAGGATCATCGTCAAGGTGTAGGGCTCGGCTCCGTAGGAACACCCGGCGCTCCATATGCGCAAAGGCTTCCTAGCCTGAAGCATGTCTGGCAATACTTTCTCCCTTAATTCATCCCACTTCTCAGGATTGCGAAACAGTTCGGAAACATTGATTGTCAACCGATCCAGAAAGATCGCGAACTCCCTGGGATCCGTTTCAAGGATATGATAATATTTGACGAACGATCCCGCGTTGACTCTATCCACAAGCCCCATAAGACGGCGATGCATCTGCTGGGATTTGTATAGGTTCAAATCAATTCCCGTTTTTCGGAGGATATGCAATTTGAAATATTCATAATCCTCTCGCTGTTGCGTGGTTAAAATCAAATCATCCTGCATGATAATCTCTCCTGATAAGATATCTTTCCACATATTTGCGAGGATTATTCATTCCATGTCGAAGCATTTTCAGAATTCGGAGAACTTATCGCAGCGATCGTTTTTCTTCTCCGCGTCAGGCGTCGAAACATCCCTGAATTCCTGGATTTCATCGCAACTTTTTCCCCTTCTCAACCCACCGTTACGGCTGGGAAATCCTCGAAGAAGGAATTGGAGGTTTATAATTTCTTTGCTATCATTGAAACTTGACAATGAAACGACTATCGCGCCTTATCGAAAGGTTATTTTGCGTTCAACGCGATGGGGCGAGAACGCTCCATCTGTTTCACCGCCTCCACAATCTCTCCAGCGATCGAATCCAATGGCGCCAATTTATCCACGCCCCCCGCTTCCAAAGCGGCTTTCGGCATACCGTATATAACGCATGAGGCTTCATCCTGGGCGATACAGATGCCGCCCTTCCGCCGAATCATCTTCGCCCCGAGTGATCCATCCTTTCCCATTCCGGTCATCACCACCGCCACCAATCCGGAACCGAAACGCTCCGCAGCGGATAGGAACATCACATCCGCCGCAGGGCGCACCCCCCAGAGAGGCGGATCGTTGTTCAAAACCACCCGTCGTCGTTCGTCAAAAGCCAAATGCCGCCCCGCCGGAGCCACAAGCACCACATTGGGCGACAACTGATCGCCCTCCTTCGCCTCCCTGACAACCAAGTTGGAGACATTATCCAGGCGCTGCGCCAAGGATGCGGTGAAACCCACGGGAAGATGCTGCACAAGCATCACAGGCGCCCCGAGATTTGCAGGCAGCAAAGGGATGACCCTCTGCAATGCCGCCGGACCGCCGGTGGAGGAGGCTATTAAAACCACTGTGGAATAGGTAGCGTTCACGGGGGTCGCTTTGTGCGTAACTTCGCCGCGCGCGGGGGAAAGTTTTTCGTTCGACAAATCCCTTTGAGCGGGCTTGACTAAGTGATGCGCAAGTGATGCAGGTCGACCTGTTCTCTGCACCCCGACCCGGGAATGGATCGCCTCCTTCACAATTCTAGCGATATCCTTGGAGATGGATTCAATATCCAAGCTGATTGCGCCCGAGGGTTTTCGCAGACAGTCAAAGGCGCCGAGTTCCAAACATTGAAGCGTAGCGTCCGCCCCCTCCGCAGTTAAGCTGGACAGAACCACCACCGGCGTGGGATCCGTCCTCATCAACTCCCTTAAAAAGGAGACGCCGTCCATTCGAGGCATTTCAATATCAAGCGTAATCACGTCCGGGTGGAGTTTCCTCACCTTGTCCAGTGCGTCCAAACCGTCATATGCGGTGGCGATGACGTCCAAATCCGCCTGTCGGAGGATGTCGCTTACCATCTTGCGCATAAACGCGGAATCATCCACAACCAAAACCTTGCCCGTTTTATCCATACTCCGTAAACCTCATGTCATCCGCTCCGCCGATTGTCACCCAAAAGAATTCCCACCCTATCATGCAATCGCTTGTATGAGATCAGAAGGGAAGCTTTCAACGACACGACTCAATACAGGATCAATGGTCCAATGAGGAGTTTATTCCAAACCGATGCGAAGTTGGGATATCCTTTCCCCAAGCTCGTCTCTTATCTCCTCAATATCCGATTCCTGAAGAAGAAGGATCTTCAACGCAATCGGGTCAATTGGCTTTGGTTCAAAAATATCCACATCCTGACTGACCGTATGAGACAGCGTATTCGCGACATACACCGCCGCAGTCAGCCAGGATGTATTTTCACCCCCCGGAAGGGAGTGGTGGCCAGCAATCGCTTCGCATAGCGGGGAGGGGAGATTCCAGTGTTCCGCCACTTTACCGCCAACTTCCGCATGGTCGAACCCGAGGATGAACTTCTCCGCTTCATGAAAAGGCACAGCGTCCAACTCCGCAAGAGCGATAATCGCTTGGAATTGCGCCGCCACATGCACATTGAGGACCACTTTCCCCACGTCATGCAGCAAACCGGCGACGAAAGCCTCTTCGGGGCGTCCGACGCGCTTTTTCATGGTGATCATTTGAGCGGCAATCGCGCATGCAAGCGAATGGTTCCACAGTTCCCCCACAGCTAAACGATATCCGGCGCATTCCTTGCGGAGCATATCGTAAGTGGAGGCGGCCAAGGCAAGATTGCGTAAAGCCTGCATACCTAATATTAATACCGCTTCATTGACGGTCGCGACACTGCGAGGCATGCCGTAATAGGCGGAATTCGCAATCTTTAGCACTTTCGATGTCAGCGCCACATCCACGGATATGGCGCTGCTCACCGAGCGCGCGGAGGCCATCGGATCATCCGTCATCTTCAAGACTTTAATGGTGGTGTCCGGAAGCGACGGCAATTCTCTAACATGTTGAACGAGCTGATCCAGCGTTAAGAGAGGCACTTCATACTCCCAGTTACCCACTGCGTACATCCTGTTGTAGCAACTTGGAATCAGCGCGGGTTACTATTTTGTGAAATTCGAACAAACGCAAAATTCACTCCATACGAAATAGCGCCGCTTGGCGCCTGCGATAGACTTAACGTATCGTGAATTTTGTCTTTTCCCAACTGTCTAAGAATTGACACGGGCGCATTTTGCATCTCCGAGGATGACAAGATCCTTGACGCCCCCCCCGATTGTCTTTATGGAAACCCTTCCGTCGCTGGAGTGGAGTTGGATGGTTCGCCCCATGTTCCCCCCCACATCCTGCGCGTGGATTGGCAAATTATTCCTTGCAAGCATCTCCTCCACCGCCGCCGCATTGCGTTTGCCAATGTCCAACTGAGCGGATGCCCCCGCAAAAGAGAATATCTGCGCCCCTCCCGCGATCGCCACGCGCAGATTACCGGTTTTCGCTCCGCATTTCTGCATGCTCTCCAGGAGCGCGGGGATGGCCGTGGTTGCGTATTTGCCCGGCAAATCCCCCGTGTTTTGAACGTGCGCCGGCAACACCACATGCGCCATTCCGGCTATTCGGGATATCGGATCGTACATGCACACACCGATACAGGATCCAAGCCCCAATGCGGTCAACACTTCATCCGAAACGCGAGATATTTTTATTTCACCCATTCCAACCATAATTGAATTACTCATCTAATATTCCATACCAAGTGATTTGAATAATTCAGGCAATGCGGACGGCTCGGGCACATACAGAAAATATCCATCCAAGGGATTTTTGGCGTCCTCCAATCTCGTCATAACGGAGAGTACGTGCGTATCCTCCTGGGACGTGATTGAGAGTATGCTGGAAATAATGGCTCCGGTCATATCCACTGCGATCGCCGGAGGGGTGGCTTTAAATGAGATGCCCGTGAATTCGCTTATCGCGTTCAGGAAGGAGGAAATCACGATGTTCCCAACCTCGCAAAGAGCGGAGCATTCCATCTCCTCCAGAGTTTGCACTTCCTTGGGATCCTTTTTAAGCAATAGCGCGGCTAATTTACAGGAACTGGCGTAAGGAAAGATATAAGCCGTATGCCCCGGAGCTCCTCCGTGCACAGGCATGTATATCGCCGTGGCGATGGATTCGAAATCCCCGAATCCCATCGGATAATCCGAGAGGTATCTGAAGGATATCTCTGGAACGGATAGAATAAAAGTTTCATTCGTCATCTCCGAAAGAGCGCGCATGGAATGCCCCGCACCGATATTCGCTATCTCGCGGAGCACATCCTTTTGCACTTCATCCAATGGAACATAGGTACCGCTCATCTCTCTCTCCTTCCCAAAGCTATTATCGGACGGGATAACAGGGAACTGCAGGGGAATCGCATTAAAATTATTGGATTCCACAGGGGGGTGTCCGCTAATCCGAAAATCGGATTAGCGGACAGCTTTGAAAATACTCGATTTGACACCGTTGGAATCCAACGGGTATACTGTCTCACACAATAGAAAATGAATTCAATCCGAAGACAGCGGGTGTATTTTCTCAATGCATAATGGTTATCGACCGCCCGCCGAGGGGAGAACCCATAAACGGAGGCGTCGTCGCGCCACCGGATAGAGGGGAATCCACCGTTTTCGGGGGATTCCTTTTTTATTGCGCACTCCCTACGGATGGCATGCCATCGTCAGGGAGGATGATTGGAGGTGAAAGAATGCGAGATAAAAATCCCCGAACGGATAAGGTGCAGACCGTCGCCGAATTGGAAACGATTTTTCGACAATCCGCCGCCGCGATTTTAACGGAGTATCGCGGGCTCACCGTGGCTGAGATCACTCATCTGCGCAACAAGCTTCGCGAATCTGGCGGAGAATATCATGTGGTGAAGAATACGCTGTTTAAAAAAGCGTTGGGGGGTGAGCTCACACCCGATTTGGAGAATCTGCTTTCCGGCCCCACCGCCGTNGCTTTCGCACGCGAGGACGCCGTCGCCACCGCCAAGGTGGTTCTGGACTTCATCCGTGAAACCAAAAAGCCTGACATCATCGTAAAAGGCGGTTACATGAGCGGCAAGGTCTTTAGTCCCGATCAGGTGATCGCGCTATCCAAAATTCCACCCAAACCGGTGGTTTTGAGTCAGGCGGTCGGGGCGATTCAAGGACCTTTAAGCGGTTTCGCTGGCACAATGAATGGCGTGCTTGGGGAATTTGTGCGTACATTGCAAGCTTTATCCGATAAGATGCAAAACGAAGGCGCCCAAGCAGCGTAAAAACGAACGATCGATTATTAAACAAGGAGTGTAGGATGGCATCCATAGACGAAATCATCGGTTCCCTCGAGAAACTTACCGTACTCGAACTTGTGGAATTGACAAAGGCTATTCAAGACAAATGGGGAGTGTCGGCGGCGCCGGTAGCGGTGGCTGCGGCTGGTCCCGTCGCTGCGGCGGAAGCCGCCCCAGCCGAGGAAGAGAAAACCTCTTTCGATGTGATTCTCACCGGCGTTGGCGACAAGAAAATCCAAGTGATCAAGGTCGTGCGCGAAATCACGGCTCTCGGTCTGAAAGAGGCCAAGGAGTTGGTGGAAGGCGCCCCGCAACCCGTGAAGCAGGGCGTGAACAAAGAGGACGCCGAATCCATAAAGGCGAAGTTGGAAGCGGAAGGCGCAAGCGTCGAGATCAAGTAATTTCAATCGCAAAGCAACGAGCGTACGGTTTTATCCATACCGGACGCTCGTTTTTTCTTGCCAATTGCACATACGATGACATCGATCGGAGAGGCATGATTAAAGCGCGAGACTTTTTCATTTTATGTTCCGAATGGTATCCATGGCGAACCGGGTTTGCGCCTCTCCTTTCGCTGTGGTTTCGATCCTTATCGGCAGAATACGATCGGATGTGCCAAATTGCACGAGAAGGGATCCTTTTTCCGCATCCAGAGTTTTAAGCTTTTCCCTCCCAAATGCCGCCGGATCATAGAAAACGCCTGTCACGAAATCGATTTCGCATATCCTGCCGACATATTGCTCCCATCCGTTCGGACGATGGTGTTCGGTGTTGGATATATGATTTTTATCCTCCGGCGCAATAGTCGATGGTTCCGGCCGGGATGCGATCTCATTTGAATGTTTCACTTTCGCGGTTTTATAGAGGAGATCTCCCGCCGCGTTCAGGTAGATATAACCATCCTGATCCGTTTCGATCAATGGTTCCAACGACGGATCGCCCTTAAGCCAACTCTCGGCATCTCTCCTCTTTCGGGGCTCGGAATCGATCCACTGAAAAAAGGCTTCTCTCTCCAATACGTAACCGTCATCCCATTTGAGAGGCAGGCTCGGCAGACGAACCACCTCGCTAAAATATTCATGCATATACACCACTTCAACGTTCATTAAGGCTCCAAGAAGGTTCAGAAAAGCTATTTCCGGCTTGAATCCCCCTGTGGCGCAAAAGAGCGGGGTTAATTGAAGCCTCTCGGCATCCTTCAAGCTTTTGAGGGCTACGTCCACCAAGCTTCGCAATCCCTTCTGCGCGAAACTTCCATGCTCGTACCCCAAAGAGGCAACCGACTTGATATCCGCATTTCGCACCCCCCATTTTTCCCTGGCATACGTGCATAGGCTATCCGCGCAAAACTTGCCTTCGTTCGTTTCCGAATGCAGAAAATGCAGATGATCCGTCTCACCCACTCCAATGGTGTGCAGCGTGTTCAACTCCGCGCTGGCTTGTTTGGGGTCAGAATCCATCAGCCAATTTACGACAGATTCCTGATTCGGCAAAGGGGTGTTCCGCCGCCATCCTGCCCACGGTCGACCCTGCGGGTTTGTCAAAAGCGACGTGCCCACGGTCACGATGATCATACGAAATTTGCCGTTCATATTCATTTCCCTATCCATAAGCGAATATACTCTCTGGCGTTTTCCAAATCCAGCAACGCCTCTTGCGCCGTGCACATCGGCTTTCGCTCCCCTTTGACGGCTGCGACAAAGTTGAAAGCCTGTTGTCGCATGGCATGAATCCATGGCAATGATGGCGTTGTTGTTTTTGGCGTCGCGCCGTTTCCCGGATCCTCGAACACCACCACCCTTCCAGGGCGGTTGATCGAAAGAGGGGCGGGCAAATCCACACGAACGTATCCCTTTTCAAATGCCACCAAAGCCGACTCCTGCCAGTCGACCGTGGTTCGGTAGGGAGTCATTTCAATCACGCCCGTAACCCCGCCGACACTCTCCACCGCAAGCAAAACCCCGCTTTTATCCGCAAATACCACGCGATACTCCTCGCCAAGCAGGTGACGCATCAGGTTGACCTGATGGATGTAATAATTCACAAAGGAGAGGTACTTATCATTGGTCTCCTTATCCATGTCTGACGCAGGAGGATCCCATTCCAAGGCGGGATAGGGTTCATCGGAGGAGATGAGGTCATTGAACCCCTCCGCGACCCAGTCGCCGGCGGGCATCAGGATGCGCACGTACTTTAAAGCCCCCATCTCCCCGCTCCGCTTCCATTCGTCTATCACCCTCTTGGCGTACATTGTGGCTGGATCGCTTCGTTTGTGATATCCAACCATGTAAAACCCCCCGCCCTTTTCCAGAGCATCGATGATTTTCCTTCCTTGCTCGATGGAACCGGCCAAGGGCTTTTCGGTCATCAGAGGAATGCCGGTTTTCAGCAATTCAGGGAGCAAGACTCCATGACGCGTGAAGGGCTGAGCGGAAACGATTCCGTCCAACTTTTCGTTCGTCAGCATCTCTTCATGATTTTTATATATGCGGGACACATGATACTTCTCAGCCACTCTCTTCGCCAATCCCTGTCTCACCTCGGCGATCGCGACCACCTCGCAATCCGGAACGGTGATGTAATTCTTCAGATGGGCGTTCTGACCCATGCTGCCCACCCCAACAAAACCCAACTTGATTTTCCCCATATCCTTCTCCTCAATGAAAGTTTCCGGAATTATCTTTCAGCAAGAACGCCAAATCTTTTTCCAATAGCCAATGCCGGATCCAAAGGCACCTCGGCTCGCTTGACATCCTTCGGCACGCTTATAACCGGAACGGGCTTCAAGCTTTTTCCCGCAAATTGAGGCAGCCACTCCTTTTCCGCTGCCAAAAGTTCCGATGTCATTTCTCGTATCTCCGACAATGTGCAGCATGCGGATGTCAATGGATCCATGGCGATAGCCTGCATCACTCTCTCCGGATCGCCATTGAGGGCGGCGTCAACCGCCAGGGTCTGCACGGAGACGTTGCTCTGATTGAGGGCCGCACACTGCAATGGCAAATCCCCCACGCGCAAAGGATGCAATCCCTCCCGATCCACATACACCGGCACCTCCACGCAACACCCATGGGGAAGATTGGTGATGTAACCCTCGTTTTTAACATTTCCCTGAAGCCGGAAGGGATGACCGGTTGTCGCGGCTTCGAGGATGTAGGAGCAGTATTCCGCGCTTCTCGGCTCCAGTTTCGGAGATTCATACTCCAGATAATCCACGCGGGAATACTTCTCGTCAATCAGCTTCGTCCATTTGTAATAGGCGCCGGATTCCCCTCCGAACGCGGGCTCATCGCAATATTGTTCCATCGAACGTTTATGTGACCGGAACCAAGGTATGTACTCGGAAAGATGACCGGTGCTTTCCGTCATAAAATAGCCAAAATGGCGCATCACCTCTATCCGCACCTTTTCATTGACGTAATACTCCGGCAATTCGCATTTGGCCTTGAACAGCGGATAGATGTCCTTTCCCTTATGTTCCAACTTCAGAAACCAGCCCATGTGATTTATGCCAGCGGCGATGTAGTCGATTTCATGTTTGGGTACTCCGACATATCCGGAGATGAGGTCAAGAGTGGTTTGAACGCCATGGCATAAGCCTATGAACGGGACGTTGGATACCTTGCCCAATGCATAGCAACACGCCGCCATGGGGTTTGTGTAGTTGAGCAGCAGGGCTCCGGGTTTCGCCAGCGCATCCATATCCCTCGCCATATCCGCCAACACAGGAATGCTTCGCAATCCACGCATGACTCCGCCCGGTCCAAGGGAATCGCCGATGCATTGGTCCACCCCGTATTTGAGCGGAATCTCGTAATCGCATTGAAACGCCTTCGCCCCGCCCACATTCACCATGCAGATGACGTAATCCGCGTCCCGTATGGCGGACTGTCGATTCGTGGTGGAATAAACTTCGGCGTCCACTCCATTCTCCCGGATCATTTTTCGAGTGAAATCCTCCATCCGCTTAAGCTTGGATTCCGTGGGGCTCATCAAAGCGTATGTGGCGCCGGAAAGCGCTGGAGTGGCGAGCATGTCGTTTAGCAGGGTTTTCGCGAAAACGATGCTTCCCGCCCCAATCATCGCAATCTTCATGACAGTCAACTCCTTCCGATGGGTAATGGTGTGATGAAGATATAGTAGTGTTAATGAAGCGTGAATGTCAATATTGCGGTCCAAGGGGGAGATCGGGCTGATCGGTCCGATCAGCCCAATCATGGAGGTTACTTAACAGCGATAAGAGCCGTAATGCAATAAATCACCAAGGATACCGGCACCAACACCTTCCAGCAGAACCCCATCACTTGGTCGATTCTTAGCCTTGGCAAGGTCCAACGAATCCACATCATCACGCAAATCAGGATCAGTGTCTTCAAAGTGAACCAAACGACTGGCGGAAGAATCGGACCATACCATCCCCCGAAGAACAAGGTGACCGCAAACCCTGCGGAAAAGAAATTGTTTGCAAATTCGGCGAGATAGAAGAAGGCGAACCGCATGCCGGAATACTCGGTGTGGAAACCGCTCACGAGTTCGGATTCCGCTTCGGGCAGGTCAAAAGGCGTTCGATTCAACTCCGCCAAGGCGCACGTAAGGAAAATTAGAAACGCGGGGATCATTACCGGCCAGTAGGCGACGATATTCCAAATATGAGCCTGACGGAGGACGATCTGTTTCATGGACATCGTATCCGATAGCGTGACGACGACGAGAATCATCATGACCATCGGGATCTCATATGAAAGAAGCTGCGCCACGGCTCTCGCCCCGCCCAAAATGGAGTACTTGTTGTTAGCGCCCCAGCCCGCAGCCAGAACCCCCAAAGCAACATTGGTTGACACCGCAACGACGAAAAGAGCTCCGAGATCATAGTCGTATGCGATCCAAGCCGCGCTGAAAGGCAAAACCATGAAGGTAAGGAGGGTCGGCATAAAGGAGAGGAACGGAGCAATCGCAAAAAGCTGGCGATCAGCCTTCGCCGGCACTATATCCTCCTTGAGAAACAGCTTTATGGCGTCAGCCACGGTTTGACCCAATCCCTGCCACCCCACATGCTTCGGGCCAAGCCTGGCTTGCATCCATCCCGCAAATTTGCGCTCAAGCCAGATAAGAAACAGAACATGGAGCGCCACGAAATTGACCACAATAAACGCCTTTAAAAAGGCGTTCAGCCAAGGATGCATCCCGATGAAATCCAGGATCGGATTGAGCTTGTACCATGGCAAAAGAGGCAAGAGGGACGCCATCGCAATTACGATCAAGGTAACTATCAGCCCCCCGAAGAACTGCCCCGCACGATAGGACTTGCTCGAAGCATACATTCTAACGCTCAACGATCCACCTCCCCTAAAACCGTATCCAAACTACCCAGTATGGCGATTACATCCGCCACTTTCACCCCTTTTAGCAGTTCGGGTAACATGCTTAAATGGATGAACGAAGGGGCTCGAACATGTACGCGAACCGGGTTTAGGGAGCCATCGCTCACCATAAAGAAACTGAGTTCCCCGCGCGGGGATTCGGTGCGTGAATAGGCTTGACCCACCGGCGGACGAAAGATCTTCGGCATTTTCGTCATAATTTCGCCCTCAGGCATATCCTTGAAGCATTGCTCCACAATGCGCATGCTTTGCCGGATCTCTTCGATTCTCACCAGATATCGCGCCATGCAATCGCCCTGATCAAACACCGGGACATCGAAATCCAGCCGATCATAAACCTCGTAAGGTGCGATTTTTCGGATGTCATAAGGCACTCCGGAGCCGCGTATCACAGGCCCCGTAGCCCCCCACGCAATCGCTTGCTCCTTGGAGATAACTCCTATTCCCTCGGTGCGCACTCTAAATATGCGGTTGCCGGTAAGCAAACGATTGTTCTCGTCCAGTGAGACCTTTAACTCCTCGAAAACGGAACGCACAGCCTTTTCAAAACCTTCAGGGAGATCGGTGGGCACGCCGCCCGGTCGGATCCAGTTGTAGGTGAGCCTGGCTCCGGTCATCATCTCGAGAAGATCAAGCACCTTCTCCCTGTCACGGAAGGCGTACAGGAACACCGTAGTGGCGCCTATATCCGTGGCATAGGTTCCAAGGAATACCAAATGACTGGCGATACGGTTCAGTTCGCATAACATCACTCTTATATACTGAGCGCGTTCCGGAACGGTGATATTCCCCACTCGTTCCACCGCTTGCGAAATCGCCAGGTTATTGTTGAGTGAGGCAAGATAATCCAACCGATCCGTAAAGGGAATGCATTGCCGGTAAGGTCTGGCTTCAAACATCTTTTCCAAACCTCGGTGAAGATAGCCAATGACGGGACGGCAGGAATGCACCACCTCTCCATCAAGCTCCACCAAGAGCCTAAGCACGCCATGAGTGGAGGGATGCTGAGGCCCCATGTTGATGGTCATGCCGGGGCTTGAAATTTCCGTGCTGGTTAAGGGCATGATATTCAGTTCCTCTCCTGTGGTCCGTGAAGCGGATCCCCGCTAAACACCGGTTCGTAATCCTTGCGGAAGGGAAATCCGTCCCAATCCTTGGGCATAAGAATGCGCATCTGAGCCAAATCCCCTTGGAATGGATGCCCCTCAAAATCAATCCCGTACATATCGAAACATTCTCTCTCCAACCAGTCGGCTCCGGGCCAGATATCCGTTACCGAAGCGATAATAGGATTATCCCTGGAAACATTCGTTCGAATGAGGACGGTGTGATTGAAACGCATGGAATAGAGACGATACCACAAAGGAAAACTCTCGCCTATGTCCCAGGAGGTTAAGTCCACCAAGAAGTCATAATCGAAATCCGGATCGCGTCTTAAAAACAGACATAGTTTCTTCATAGAGTCGCAGTCAACATCCAGTACCAAATCCTTCCCCGCCCAATCCACTTTCAATTGATCCTCGGAGAAGAGTTGTTGAAGTTTGCTTACGGCTTCGGGAGTTGGCATCAGGCATTCTCTCCTATGACTATGGGTTCTCGAAGCGGGCCTCTTTCACCGTTACGCGTTAGGACATGCTCGCTCGCAATCTTTTCCTGCAACTTCAGGATTCCATTGATGAGGTTCTCAGGACGAGGAGGACAACCGTATACGTACACATCCACAGGAACGAAATGATCGACTCCCTTGACGATTGTGATGCTATCGCGGTAGGGTCCACCCGCGCATGCGCATCCTCCCATCGCAATGACATATTTGGGTTCCGGCATTTGATCGTAAAGCCTCTTGATGTAAGGCGCCATTTTCACGGATACCCATCCAGCCACAATCATCACGTCCGCTTGCCTAGGGGTCGCTCGAAAAATCATGCCGAAACGGTCCAGATCGTATCGAGGAGCGGCGGTGGACATCATCTCAATCGCGCAACAGGACAAGCCAAACGTGAGAGACCAGAGGGAGTTTTTGCGCGCCCACTGGGCGATTCTCTCCACGGGGGCGATGATAGCCGCACCGCCCGGAATCGGAATGCGCCAGCTTTCCATCTCCTCCTTGGTGACAGGCTTTTCCTTCACTCCCATTCAAGAGCCTCCCTTCGCCATGCATAAACCAATCCCACGCCGAGGAGAGCGACGAATATGATCATCTCAACCGCAGCGTAGAGCCCGAACATGCGAAACGCCATCGCCCAAGGATAGAGAAACGCCGCCTCCACGTCAAATACGACAAAAAGAAGAGCAAATAGGTAGTAATGAATATTGAATTGATTCCAGGCATCCCCCACGGGGACCGGACCGCATTCATATGTCTCCTGCTTGTTCGGATTCGGCGCCGAAGGACGCACAAAACGCGCCATGAGCAAGGTGACGTAAATGAAGGCGAAACCAATCGCAGTGAACATTACAAACGGCACATAGCTTTGCATACGAGAAAAGCTCCTTTAATAACTTTACTCTATTATATCTCTTTTATCATTTCTAACGTTCCATTATGACATGATATGCTTGTATTGTGATATGCTCTTTTCGATGAATTCACAAAAAAAGATTGAATATGGCGAGAGTCGCATGATCCAACTCTCGCCAATACTCGAATAATATCAAACTTTAAAACGTAACACACGTGCGATTTACGCAAAAACGGTTTTCTCAGGAGATTTCCAGCATCCTCTCCAACGAGATGCGAGCATAACTCTTGACAGGCTCCTCCACCACGATTCGATTCACAATCTCGCCCTTTGCGAGATTATCCAGTACCCAAAGGAGATAGTGCGGATGGATACGATACATGGTGGAGCATGGGCAAACGATAGGATCCAAACAGAAGATGGTTTTATCCGGCATCTCTTTCTTCAGCCTGTGAACGAGATTCACCTCCGTGCCAATCGCCCATGAGGTTCCCGAGGGGGATTGGGACACCTGTTTGATGATATATTCCGTCGAGCCGTTCAAATCCGCCGCTTTCACCACGTCCATCGTACACTCCGGATGCACGATCACCTTTATTCCCGGAAACTCCATCCTCGCTTTGGCAATTTGCTCCACGGTGAACCGTTCATGCACGGAGCAGAATCCTTTCCAAAGAAAGATTTGCGCGCGCTCCACTTGACGTCGCGACAAGCCTCCGAAGGGTTTGGCGGGATCCCATAACGCCATGTCGGTTTCCGGATCGTAACCCATCTGCATCGCCGTGTTCCCGCCAAGATGCTGATCCGGGAAGAAGAGGAGCCTCTTCCCGCCTTGCAACGCCCACTCCATGACCTTGCTCGCGTTGGACGAGGTGCAGCAGGAACCCCCATGCGCCCCCACAAACGCCTTGAGAGTCGCTGCGGAGTTCACATAGGTGATGGGAACGATTTGATCTTCGGGCAATACGGAAACAAGGTCTCTCCAACACCGCTCCACCTGCCGAATGCTCGCCATATCCGCCATGGAACATCCTGCGGACAGATTTGGNAGGATCACCGCCTGATTGTCGTTCGTGAGTATGTCTGCGGATTCCGCCATGAAATGGACACCGCAAAACACGATGTACGGCGCTTCGCCATGTTGCGCGGCGATGCGAGAGAGAAGGAACGAATCCCCGCGATAATCCGCCCATTGGATGATTTCATCCCTCTGATAATGGTGCCCGAGTATGATGATCTTGTCACCTAAACGCCGCTTTAAAGATGCGATACGCTCTCCGGTCTCCTCAAGGGACAGATCGGTGTATTCCGAAGAGAGTGATTGTTGATACATTTCATCCCCCCTGCGAATGCGATCCATTTCCGAGTTCGTGAAATATATCGCAATCCGCTGATATAACAACAGACCCGAGAACTCGGGTCTGAAATTCAGTTTTCGTTTTATTCGTTCTCTATTTTACCAGCAATATCCTCACGTGTGCGCCTTATTTCCACTCCGACGGATTCCACGATGGCGTTCATGGGCGGATGCAGTTTCCGCACCTGAATGATGACACCGTCCACCGGAAATTCCTTCAATATCTCCGTTGCCATCTTATCCGCCAATGTTTCCAAAAGCCTGCATTTAACGCTTGAGCCAAGGGCGATGATTCGCTTTGCGACGCGGGAGTAATTGACGGTGTCCCGGAGGTTATCGGATTTCGCGGCTGGACGCGTATCCAATTCCAGAATGAGGTCCACCATATAACGGTGCCCAACCTCCTGCTCGGCGTCCGAGGCTCCGTGATAACCGTAAAACTCGAGTTGATTGATTCGGATTGTATCCATAGTTCATCCTTGTTGCGATTTCACACTTTCTTATTGCATGTATTTGCCATTGTCCACCACAAGATTCTGACCGGTGATCGCCGAGGCGGCGCCGCTTAACAGAAATAGGATGGGCGGAGCGATCTGTTCCGGTGTGATCAGCTGTTTGAGGGATTGATCCCGTAGCAGATCCTCCTTGTCCTTTTCGGTGACATGCTCCCTAAGCTGTTTCTCCGTCATCACCCATCCAGGGCTCACCATATTCACGCGAATCCCCTCTCTCCCCAACTCCCTGGAGAGGGATCGAGTAAAACCGAGGATGCCGCTTTTCGTCGCGTTGTAGATCGTGAATGGCTCCAATCCGAGCATATAGTTGGTGGTGCCTAGGTTGACCACGCTTTTCCCTTTTCCCTTGCGTAAATGATCCAACAAGCCCCTGGTGAGCAAAAGGTAGGAGCGAAGGTTCACTCTCCATAGTGCGTCGCAGTTCCCCTCGTTGATATCCTCGAAACGGATTCGCACATCGTTTGCGATATTATTGACCAGATAATCCACGGAATCGGTCCCACATGATATCTCATGAACGAAGTGTTTTATACCCTCGATTTCAGCGAGGTCCGCGAGGATAAAACGCGCCCGATCCCCCAGAAGTTCCTCCGCCAGTTCGCCTTTCCCGCGATCCAACCCGCAAAACCACACGTTGCATCCAAGCCGCAAAAGGGCTCGGCTTATCTCCAACCCGATGCCCTCTCCGCCGCCGGAAATCACAGCGGTGCGGTTGTCAAAATCCCTGAACCATTCCATCATGTTTCACCTCATCATGGATTGATGATCACCTTGTTTCGGTTCGGGGAGCCCATTGTCTCAACCGCCTCATGAATGCGTGACAAAGGAAAGCGGTGAGATATGACCGCTTCGGGGTTAATGACGCCCCTTTCCATTAAACGGATGGCGTTCTGCATGGCGACAGGGTTGGTGCCGAAACTGGCATCCATCCGCGCTTCCAGGAAATGCGCCAAGCCGCCGTCCAACTCGAATTTCTCATGCGTGGTGANGCCGAACACATTCCACCGGGTCCCACGACGCAACAGGCTCACCATGAGTTTCACCGCCTCGATGGGTCCCGCCGCCTCCACAACCAAATCCGGTCCTTCCGGAAGGATTTTTGCGATTTCCTCTTTCACATCCACCCGCTCGGGATTCAAAATGTGCGTCGCCCCAAGCTTGATGGCCGTATTCAACGCATGATCGCTGACATCCACGGCGATCAGCCTCCCCGCACCCGCCGCTTTGGCAACCATCAGACAATACATCCCTATCCCACCTACGCCGATTATGACCACATCATCCCCGATGCTCATCTCCGACATTTGAATTACTCCCTTCCAAGCGCCACTCAAGGGCTCCGTCTGACAAGCGGCGTCGAAGCTGAGGGTTTTCGGCTTACGGAACAAGGATCGCAGAGATACGACGGTATACTCCGCAAAGCTTCCGGGGCGCGTATCCTCCGGTCCATCGCCACCGGTGGTGTAGGATTTTTCACAATAATGGGTTCTTCCGAGGCGACAATTCGGGCAGACCCCGCAGTATCCGCTAGGTTGCACGATCACTTCATCCCCCGGCTGAAAACCTTCGGCGTTTTCGTCCACTTTGTCGATCACTCCGGATGGTTCGTGACCAGGAATCAGCGGGAAGACGACATTTCGCCTAATCCCCTTGATGGCCTTGTAATCCGTGGCGCAAAATCCGCAGGAGCGAATCCGAACCCTCGCCTCCCCTCTCCCAGGTTCGGGGAGGGGAACATCCTCAATTTCCAAACGATTGTAATCCTTCAAAACCGCCGCCAGCATCACTCACATCCCCCTGTTTGAAAAGCGTATAGTTTATATCATGGCACACCAGACGATGTTTCGGCTTTAATGGATTCGATCCGTTGATAAAAAGAGGCTCTTTCGATCTTTCTCCTTGCGAGTCAGGTTTGCTTGACAATTCGTAAGCCCATACCATAGGAAATTTGACGGATGTAAGCTAATATTATTCATGTAAGGTTGAGGCGACAAAAACGCGGGCGTTCACTCACTATTGCGCCGGAGCAAGACGGATAAGAGGTTTTTTTATCGCAACAACCCATGTGGTCGCAAAACCAAGGATTTTCCATCCGATTTGGCGCATAAAGTTGCGTTTAATTGATAATGTTATTCACTTTCGACGTTATTTTTATCACGGCGAAGAACAATCCATTGCAAACCGGTATTTGAGTTTGCTGATGGTGAGTTTTCGCATTCGCCGCTCATAGGAGACGAGCATGAAAACAGCCGTGCAATTCGGTGCGGGCAACATCGGCAGGGGATTTATCGCCCAGTTGTTCCATGAAAGCGGATACCGTGTGATTTTCGTGGATATTTCGCCCACCATTCTCGACGCCATCAATCATTTGGGACATTACAATATCCGAATAGTGGGGGAAGGGGCGGATATCATCCCCATTGATAACATACAAGGCTTGGAAGCGCATAACGCTGACGCCGTTGCGGAGGCTCTGGCCAATTGCTCCATCGCCTCTACCGCCGTGGGGGCGGGCGCACTCAAAGCAATCGCGCCCCTTATCGCCACAGGCTTGATGAGAAGAATGGCAATCACATCCGATCCCTTGAACATTCTAATATGCGAAAACCTTCACGACGCATCGGATTATCTGCGCGGAATGGTTGGGAACCATCTGCCCCCTGATCTGCGAGAGACCATCCTCGCGCGTACCGGATTTGTGCAGGCGGTGGTTAGCAGAATGGCTCCATTGCAGGTTCCTTCGGAAACCGATCCGTTTTCCCTGGATATTCGTGTGGAGGCGTATAAGAGATTGCCGGTTGATGCCAAATGCATTGTCGGAACGCTGCCCGAAATAGTCGGAGTGATACCCGTGAATAATTTTCAGGCGCAGGTGGAAAGAAAGCTATACACCCANAATTGCGCTCACGCCACACTCGGTTATCTTGGATATCTGGAGGGTATCGAATTCGGCTATGAAGCTCTTGAGACCCCCTCCGTCAGAAAAATATTGGATGAAGTGTTGGAGGAGACCAGCGAAGCTTTAATACGCAAACACGGTTTCGACCGAGATGAGCATCGCGAACATGTGATGGATCTGCTAAGACGATTTGCCAATGTTGAATTAGGAGACACCTGTTTTCGCCTTGCAAGGGATCCTTTGAGAAAACTTGCACCTGACGACAGGCTTGTGGGCGCCGCTCGTTTATGCGAAACACATGGAGTGAAGACGGACGCCTTGGCGAAGGTCATTGCGGCTGCGCTGCGTTTTGACGCCCCGGAGGACCCCTCCGCGATGAAGCTATCACAACTCATCAAGCAAAAAGGCGTTGAGGTGACATTGCGGGAGTTATGCTCCATCGATCCCTCCGAACCTTTTGGTGAAATGATCCTAAGGGAGTACCATCATTTGCCGTCGAATGACATCATCCTGGCTTAAACGGGTGGCTCTATGGGGAAGTTTGTGGAAAATCCCCGGAATCATCCATAATTATGCATTATGAAAGACACCGAACTTTACAGTCA
>JGI24721J44947_10000356_pt1 | contig 59135 bp, 46 predicted proteins | sample YelNatPaOPGAMG01_FD_44947 | JGI IMG/M metagenome (IMG submission 44947) | reverse complement strand
GAATCATATTTAAAGAGCGCATCAAGGCTAATCTCAGGGTTTTCAGTAAAATTTCGCATGAAGGTAAAGTAATTTTTAATATACCCCATTTCATCTTTTCCATATAATTTTCTAACATTATTGATTTCGGGATAAATTTCATCAAATCCTTGGCGCATTTCATTATAAATTTTAAGTTCTATAGGAGAAAGCTCTTTAACTTCTAAACCCAATTTTTGCAGGAGCTCTGGTCCACCTTCCTGTTGAGCTATAGCATAAGCAAGAATTTTAGCTCCGCTATCTTTCCAATTATACCCTGCTTGTTTTAGTTCCTTTTTCCATTCTTTTACTTTGTTGTAAATTTTTTCTAAATGTTGGTGCTCTATCCAAACTTTTTCTCTGGCTAAATCATATGAATACTCTTTTATTTCAGGGTAATAGGCTAAAATGTAAATCGGGTTTTCAGAAGCAATACGAGCTGCAAGTGCAGTGCTTTCTTCACCTTTGGTTAATCTAAGTAATAAAGGAATTTTTAACTTTTTAGGCAAATCTTCAATTTCTTCAATAGCTCGAATAAGTTTTTTTGGCAAACCAAAAGCATCGGGCTTATTTTCATAAGTTATAACAATATCATCATCATTATAATTGGCAATATCAGGAATATACTTTTCTTCTTTAAGCTTTATCGGATCAATAAATGATTCAATATTTTGACCAGATACTTTTGCTCCTTGAATTTTTTCTCTTGTGATAATTCCAATAGCATTGCTTTCAATAGGTGCAATAAGATGAACTTCTTTTGAGACTGGGTCATACCAGCCTTTTTTGCCCGCAGCTGCAGCTGCTAATGCAGGATTAGCTGGAGGATTTTGGGGATTAATCTCTAATAGATTAGCCTTATCGATTTGAGCTTTATATAGATAATATGTTTTGCTTTGTTCTTTTTTTAATCTACTCTTAACTGCTTTATTAAGTTTATCTTTATCTTTATACCGCCCTTCTAATTCTTTCTCAAGCTGAGCCTTAAGCTCTTCAATTGGCAGCATCACTCTGTGAATTATTTCAGGTGTTTCTGAAGTCCAAAAGCCAAGCTTGGGTGCAGCTCCTTCTTTCAAGCCAATCTTTGAACCAATTTTTTCAATTAATCTGGCATTGTCGCCTTCAAAGCTTATTGCACCAAAGAAAGTTGGATTAAGCTCAGCTTTTTTGCTTTTATGCGGAGCAATTGGTGAAATTGCATAAAGGGTTAATGGTCCTTCGCCAGTATTCCAATCTCTTGTTCGAGGAGGGCCCAGTTCCATTTCTGTTATTGCATTAGTGTATCCAGTTCCACCCAAATTTTCTGTTTGTGCAGCAAATAATTTCCATGCTGCTTGCTGTGTTTTGCCGATGCGCTGAAGCTTGGCTAAATCAGGTGTCATTGTGCTTATGTCGAAAATGGCTTTACCATTATCAATATAAAAACCAAAAACTCGGCTAAAATCAGAAAGAATATCCATATTGCTATAAATATAATCTTTTATAACTTCTTTATTAATTTGTTCTACAGGAATCTCAAAAGTGCGGCCAGCCCAAGCAGAAGCAATATAAATCTCTCCCTCTTGTCCTTCAGGTGTTTTGGGTCGATATGGTGAAAGCTTTTCTGGAGTAATTTCACCAAAAACTATAGAATAAGTTCCACCCTGCTGTTTTTTATCAAGAATTTGCTTTGTTATTTCATCTGCAATTGTATCTATTTTTCGTCGTAAATAATTTGGAACTGGAATTTCTCCAGCGGGTTTAAGCCAAGGAGAAGAGGGTGGTTCAACTTCTTTAGCATAACGGTTTACTTTTACAATATCTTCATGTAATATACGTCTTTCAGGTTTTTCGGATGAGCGGGGAGAAGCAATACGCATAAACGCTTCAGAATCTACTAAATGGACCTCTTTAATTTTTTTCTTGTATAACATTTCACCAGGTTCTGGAATTCTGGTTGGATAATACATAGTGCCATCGTCAGCAACAGCTACAACTTTAATCTTTCTTCCTGGGGCTTCAGTTAAAGCATTGGCTATCTCTTGTCTTGCTTGTTCTGGTTCTTGTGCATAGTTAATTGTGCGTTTAAAAATAGGTGGTTGTTCTGCCATAAATTTTTCTTTTAGCTGCTTATCGCTCATTTTTTCTGGAGCTGGTTCAGGAATTGGCTGCTGTTCTAAATTCTCCAAAACACGCTCAGATGTTGGTAATATTTCGGTCGGAATATTGTTGGCTTTAGCTTCTTCATGTAATTGATTTAGCTCTTGTGTAAGCCTATGATAATCTTTAAAGCTGAGGCCTCGTCGGCTCATCCAAGCAATTAAGCCATAATCTACAACTTTTTGCAGCAGAGGTCGATTATCCCAAGGTCGCTGACCAGTAGCAACATCATAAAGCGCAGCGCCTACCCCCATTCTTGTTAGCGTAGCTAAGAAGGGATACTTTGCACCAAATGTAATAAAATTAGCTGGTGCAGTCAGTGAGCCCAAAACTTGACCATGGATATACGATTTAATTTTGTTTTGAAAAATTTCTTTGGCTGTTTCACCCTCCCAATTTACTAGAGCATTAGCTATAGCCAAGCTTTGGCCACTATCAATAATATGCCTAATAAAGGCTAAGGTTGGAGTTTTTGCGCCTATTTCAGCTCCAAAAATTTTTGTAGTAATGCTCTTGCTTATTGCATTTCCAATTTCTATTGGAGCTTTGACAAAGTGTATTCCTCCAGCCCCAACTAAACCACCTAAAAATCCTAAACCTTTAGCAACGCTTGCTAAAGAAGTTTGATATTCAGGAGCGTTATGTATTTCTTCTGCAGCTTCTTTTAACCCAGTAGCTTTCATAGCTAAACGGGGAAGCCCAAACATCATAGTATTGATGTATTCTTCTGCTGCGCTACCTATAGCAGGCAAAACTTGTTCACGAAAAGGGATTTTAGGTGGGGGAGGGGAATAAGGAATCGTTGGTAAAAATTTTTCTAATATTTTTTGTTTTGTAGTTTGTGGGCCTATATATAATTGAGAAGAATCAGGAGATGTGTAAATTTTTTCAGGCTCTTTAATTGGCTGCTCTGGAACTTCAGGTTTTAATTGTCTAAATTTAGCATATTCCAAAATAAATTGGTCTGGATTCCATTGTGTCCAGTCAATTTTTTGTCTATCTAATAAAGAGACAAAATCCATTACAGGTGATTTATAAATAGTCTGCCATGGCAAAGGAAGTAATTGAGTATAATCAAAGGGTTTGTTCATTTGAGTTCCTTCAAAGCATTAAATATAGCGGCAAGGCTTTCTTGCTCTTCTTTTGGTAGCGACTGAAAAACACTCTTTGCTTGAGGCGTTTGAAGAGGCAAAGTTGGAGCAATTGTTTGGGTGGAAGATGATTGACCAAGCAATGGATTTGGTAAAGGAGGGATGGAAGATAAATCTACAGAATAAAATTGCTTCGAAAATGCATTTAGAAAATGTAATAATTCATTATAGATTTGATTAGTTGTTTCTTGGAGTTTTTGTAATTCGCTTGCATAACCAGCAATCTCTTGTGTAAGGGCCGCTCTTTCTTTTTTTCCTACTTTTGGAAATTGGCTATATGCTCTTACGATTAATTCTTGTAAAGTTTCTGCTCTTTGCGTATTTATGGTTAAAATTTTGCTTGCTGCAGTTAGAAATGCGTTCGTTGCTGACATACTTCCTTCTTGTAGTGCTCTTTCTTTAATTCCTTGCATATATTCTATTTGTGCTTTTATCTCTTTCATTCTCCACGGATGCAATTCTTTTTCGTGCTGCATTTCTTGTGCTGTTCTCATTACATCTAATTGGTCTCGTTGCCGTTGTAGCTGTTGATTTATAGCATTAGAGTTCAATGTAAAAAGCTTTCCTGTGAAATATAAATAATCGTTATTCTTTCTTAAAAAATCAAGCTCTTCATTAGTTAACGGTTCTCCTGCTGAAAGTTTTTCATGTAGATTCCAGAATCGTATAACCTTATCTCGTTTTTCTGGAGGCAAATTCGGAAGATTGTTCATGTCTTCATAAAATTGCCTATCATAATTGAAAAATTTTAGCATATCTGCTTCAGTCTCAAGTTTATATTGTTCTCGTAATTTGGCCATTTGATTTTGGTGCTCTAATGCAAGTCGTTCTCTATCGGCCTGACGTTGTAATAATGCTTGAAATTGAGCTAATTCTTTTTGTTTTTCTGCTTGCAAACCAAGATGTTTCTCAAATAGCCGTTCTTCTCGTTTAGCCTGAATTTGTTGTGCTAAGAGGTTTTGCATTAAATTGCTAAAATTTGCCAAGCCTTGGGCTATTACACTCCAATCCATTGGCATGGTTAACCTCCTTAATAACCTTTAAGCCAAGCCTGCCAATATGGTTGATATGCGCTTTGCTGTGCTTCTTGCTCTTGTGCGTATAAATTCATAAGCAACTTCAAAGCATCCATTTCTTTTTCATATTCAAATCGCTCTCTTTCAAGGGCTAATCTATCCCCAGCAGCAGCTGCAGCCATGGCTCTTTGAGCTCGTTGTTCAGCTAATTGTTGAGCAAATTGTTCTAATTGAGCAGCAAAACTTCCAGCTTGTAATCCAAGCCCAATATTAGCCTGTCTCCATTGTTCAAATCGATTTGCAATATCCCCAATAGTTTGTAATTTACTCATTTCAAATTGTCCTGAAGCTAATTGTTCTTGGAATCTTCTTCGAGCTTCCTCTATGGCTAAATTTGTAGCAGCTTCAGCAAACTGCTGCTGACCGCTTCGCATTATATCAGCTAAGATGCTTCCAGCTATTCCTGATTCAGCTGGAGTAAATCCACGCATTCCAAGTTGTTCTGTGGCTTGGCGCATCATGCCTTTGGTTTGCCCCATGATATTAGCTCGCAGTTGGTTTAGTTGTAAGGCTTTTTCTGCTTCGGTCATTCCTGTAGGAGCCTTAAGTCCTTGAATGCCCGTAATAACATCTTGCAAATATTTTGCGTAAGGAGATTCAGCAAACCAATTGGTATTAAGAAGTTGCTTTCTGAAAGCTTCTAATTCAGGAGAATAAATTGTGCCTAATAAATTTCCAATATTCCCGTTGTTGCCTCCACTTTCAGAACTAGTTCGAATTTCAGTGGCTTGTGTATTATTTGTTGGAGGAGGAGAAACAGCTTTAACTGGTGAAGTAGTATTCTGGTTGGGCATAACAGCTTCCTGTATTTCTTCCTTTGGAATTCTAACCTGCGGATTATTTGAAGTTGCTACCGCTGCTTCATTCTGTAATCTATTATAGAGAGGGAGTTTTCTATTTAACTCTTCGTCGTCAATATAAGGCAGTTCGTAATTTTTATAGGCCATAGCGACCTCCTTCTCTAAAGCGATTCATGAAATAATCTTCTAATGGTCTATTTTCTCTCAATAGAGGCGTTTGTGGCTGAGCTGGCTGCAGATAATATTTTTGAGCAATTGGAGACTGAGTAAAAGGAAGATTAAATCCAAGAACCTGTCGATATTCTTCTGGGTTTATGCCCCAGCGTGTAAGAACATCTTGGCTAATTCTATTTTCTAAGTTGCCTAATATAGCTTTTTGCAAAACATCACTAAGCCAGGGAAGAGCATTTGATTGGAAATAAGGTTGAGCTGGTTTTAAAGCAGAAATAGTTTCTTGGCGTAATTTTTCAGCATATTTACGCTCTTTTTCTTTTTCTTTACCTGAAGCCATTCCAGCCAATAAAGTAGAGAGTAAACTTGAACCACCAAGAGCAATTTCTCCCCAAGGAAAATTTGAGCCAGAAGAACTCGTTTGTTTTTTGCCTCCAAGTAAACTAGATAGCAGACTTACGCCAGCAGGAAGTAAACTTGTTAATAAAGGTAAAGGCATGGCGTCCTCCTATTAGCTTGTTTCTAAGTGAACCAATACTGAGCAACCACGCTCAGATACAGGTTCGGTTATTTTTAAAATATGTAATCCTGGAGTTAAGCTAACCCAGGATGAAATATTCAATTCACCTGTTCCATCAGTGTGAATTGGATGTGTTCCTGTATTATTTCCAATAGATGACCATCCTTTAGCAGTTAAAATGTTATTAGTAATATCAGTAGTATCGATAATAACATGCAGTCTGTCAGCGAATTGCTTTCTTACTGTTGATAAAGATAGCCCTGTATTAATTCCAGCATAGTTGCTATTTCCTGAAATATTTGTTCCTAGAATATTTATTGAAGCATTAGCCCCGCTACTTGTTTTAGTTCCAAGATCAGTAGAACTAACAGAGCCATTAGCTGAAGAAGTTCCACTGTTAAAATAGATGTTATGGGAGTGGTCAGAAACGCTACTTATAGAAATATCTGGTTGAGCAGAAGAAGTATCTCCGCTTACTGTATGCGTGTGGTCAGCAGATTGACCAGTTGTCTCACTAGAAGATGGACCGCTTGTAGTTGTGGTTCCTAAGTCTCCATAATAATAATCATGCACATGGTCCATGCCATGAACATGGTTGGCGCTTTGTGTGCCAGTCTCTAAGGAAATGGAGTGGGAATGAGCAGATTGTGAAGCAGTATGATCATGGCCTCCATTTGCTTGTGTGCTCCCCGAAATTAGGTGTGTGTGAGCGTCTGTAGCGAATGTGCCTGAATGAGTATGGCTTCCCAAGACAATATCATGTGTGTGAGCTGTTTGGGATATTTCATGTGTATGTGAACCTAAATTAATCCCGTGATAGTGATAAGGAAGCTCAGTGTAAAAGGTGGTAGGAAATTCAAAGGCTTTAATGGCTAATTTTACCGTAGGTGAAGAACCTTCTGTTTTAAAATAGAGACGCCCCTCTTTATTTGATTCAACTAATAATTCTGCTGTGTAAGTGCGAATTGCGCCTCCAGTGTAATCACCTATATAATCAAGCTGCCTCCATTCAGTTCCATTCCATCCATAAAATTTATTATCAGCAGTGCAATATACAATTCGTCCAATATCGGCTGATGTTCCTGATGGCAATGTGCTGACTTTATCAATAACAATATTTTTAGCCTGAGCTTTGTTCAGGTCAATTCCAGCATTAAAAGTTTGTAGTGCTGAAAAAGTATTAGCTGCATCTTTTTTTGGAATATTATTAGAAAGTTTTGAATCAGGAATTGAATTATCTGGGACAATGGGAAAGGAAGAGAATTCAAATAAGCCTGTAATTTTGTTGCCTCCAGTATAATTTCGATTAGATATCAAAATTTTTGCATTTTGGGCAATGTTATCTTCAGCAATTCCAACTTTTGATGGGTCAAACATATCATAGAGATTATCCCAGTTTTTATTTAATCTTTCTGCAGTTATTTTTCCTGCATCTGTTCGGCCATCAACAAAAGTATGAAATTTAGTCGGAATCATAGTAAACCTCCGTTATTATGCTGGCGCAATTGTGGTTATCGTTCTTGATAAACCACGATATTTTAATACTCCATTTTTATTCTGAAAGATAAAAAAAGGCTAAAAATGTTCTTGTCTGTCCCGCATAAACAGCAGGAGTATTTGTGCCAGTATTTTGGTATGCATAAAGCCCGACTTGGGCATTCTGAGAAAAATATAGAATATCGGAAAAACTCATCGCAATATAGTTTGAAGCTGTAGGAAATTGGTCTTCATGAACAGTTCTATCTGAGCCATCATTTACGCTAATTATATACCTTCCAGCTTGAATATTTCCCCAAGAAACTCGACCAACAATTAGATAATGACCCGATTTAGGGATTGTATATTTATGTGTAGTTGTATTCCATCCTGAATCAGTGTCAAAACTTATTGTATCAATATTAACTAAAGTCCAAGTAGCATTATTAATTATTTGAGAAGTTCTTAAATAAGCACGAGCCTTTATATGTGGAGCAATTTGAGTAACACGACCACTGGAATGCTTTGATTTAAGAACATCGTTTTCTGAATAAATAATATGAGCGCCAAAAGGATTAGAGGTCGGCACAGTAGCAGCATTAGCAATTCCAATAACACCAGCCCCATCACCAAATTGGTTAGTTGTGCCGATGCCGACGTTGCTTCCATCGGTATAAATCACTGAATTCACCAACCCATTGCCAGTGTGGTATGGGAGATAACCTGAAGTAAGATTGTTGAATATCGCTGTATTGGCTTTTATATTGCCCCCAACATCTAATTTTTGTGAAGGCGTTGGATTATTGATGCCGACATTGCCATCTGGTTGGGTAATGGTTAAATACCAATAGGTTTCTCCAGCCCTTTGATTATTTCCAATGATATGAAACGGCTTCCAAATAGGATTGCCCCAACTTGGATAAACGTATACAAATCCCCAGTAAGTTGCTCCTGGATAATTCATATTACATAAATCAACGATATTATCAGCACAACATAAGCCTAATGTTGCCTCTTTTTGATTGTTTATTGGAGCATCTATCGATAAAATCGTATAACCGTCTGTAACGGGCTCTCCAGTTTGGCTTTGAATCCTGATTATGCCCCTTTGGCCCTCAACATCATCTTTCCAGAGTGCCACTTTTCCGCCAACGGAATCTTCGAACCAGAGACTCAAAGCTTCACCCCACCATTTCGATGGCCCATTATAGATTCTAATTTTTTTATCTTGATAAGCATTTGGTCCGAAAGGAAGGGCCCCCCAATCTGTTATTTGAGAACGAGTATGAGTATGCTTAGAAATACCAGATAACTTTGATGATAAGGATTCAATTAAGTTCTGCAATTCGTTTATTTTATCCTGAATATCATATAGATTTCTCTGTGTATTTTTATCAGCAACTTTAGTTGATAATTTGAAGTTGCTCATCTTGTCCCCTTACGTCGTGAATAAAAAGTTAGGGCCTGTAATGAAATAGGTTGTGTATTATTTCCATGTAGCCGCCATCTAAACATACTACCAGTTAATCCTGATGGAATAATAATATTTTCTAATAGATTTCCTTCAAGTCCAGCATATGTATAACCACAATAAGGCGAACCAGTAAAGCATGAATCTTCCCCATGCACAGGTCTATCATATCGAGTAGCAAAAAAGTTGGCATATATTGTTAAAGTAGCATCTCCATAAACATCGGTATTGTAAGACATTTTAACTTGTCTTAGAACATGCACAATACCAACAGGAGTTCCTAAATTAATCCAACCACTTTGAATATCATACTCAATAGGATAAGTTTCATCGCCAACTTTATCCCAGGCTTCGGTTTCTAATAAATATATTTTTCCATCTGGTGTGCCGCCAACAATCTTTGTTAATCCTTGAGAATTTGTGATGTTGGTTAAACAAGTAAAATCGTGATGAGGATAATATAACCATGTCCATGCAATAATGCTTTCTGAAGTTTGCTCAGGAATTCCTTTTTCAATAAAAATTAATGGAACAACAAAGCTTCCAACAAGAATCTTTGGAGCTAAATTCGGAACTCTGCACAAAAATAAAAAGCATTTATAATCAGGATAAAAAACAATATCATAAGCTTCGGGATATTTGTAATTAACATAGCCATCACTTAAAATTCTCCTAATTCGTCTGCTCAAATCAAAGAGATTATTTCCGTCAAAAGCAAACCAGCCTTCCTCAGCAAGAAAAATTATCTTATCATCAAAATTCAAAATAGCATAAGGAGCAATGCAACCAATACCATGTAATGGAGCAATCTTTTCTTTTTCAATAAATTCTCCACGAACACAAAAAAGTTTATGTTGCTTGAAGATAACTAAATAATCTGGTAAAGCAGCAAGGCCTGTTATTTTATCTCCATCTCCTCGGTCAAAATATTCATAATTAGTTGATGGACAAGCATGAGGATTTCCTCGCTTAGAATAACGAACTAAATCATCTCCATCTGGAACTCCTGGAGAATTTCCACAATTTGCATAAAAAACTTTGTCATTATAAGTAATCAAATACTTTGCTATAGGCGGAACATCATTATCCCATTCAACTTCTTCTCCTAAATCGGAATCAGGCGTTGAATCAATATAAGTCTGGTTAACATTATCAACTTCAGCAACAAAGAAATAATGTCCAGGATTTTCTCCAGATACGCTAAAATCATAAGTTCGGTAAATAGCAATTTTACTAACAGTTGAGTCATTTGAAGCAAAAACTTGAACATTTATTTTTTTATCTGAAACCTGAATCGCATCGCTTACAGGAGAAGGATTACTATAATGAACGTAAGGAGTCTCTCGTTTATAGCAATAAACATAAGCATATTTACCAGTTAATCCTGTAGACTCGCCTTCATTTACAGTAGGTTTAGTTGATGGCGGAGTAATGCCTACGGGATAAATTGTAGTGCCATAAACACAAAATTGTGTTTGCCCATTTGTATAAATAACCAAATTTTTATGAATGGCTTGAGACCATCTTGCTCCAGCAGGGGTTAAATTACTTTTGGCTAATATCCAATTCGTTCCATTGTAAATATAAAATTTTGTTTCAGTAAAAACATGTAAATGCAAATCCCCACTTGGAGATTCATATTCAAAAATATCACATATTTTTTCTGAAACAGGCAAAGACAGATAAGGAACTGCACCCAGGCGCTTAGTTAAGCCTCTGTTTGGATTGAGAAAAACATTTTTAGCTTCAGTCAAAGCCTGCTTAGGAAGAGCTGTAGGAGAACTGGATAGATCCAGGCCAAGGTAAAATTCATCTACTTGGAAAATGTTATTGACATTATATGCCATTAGTCATTAAAATAGCTTGTATGTGTTATCTCAGCCCCTATTAGGGCTATTGTGGCGGCTCTTTCAGCTTCATCAATCCTTTTTTCAAGCACAGCTAAAAAATTATCATCTTTAGCTTTTCCATAGGTCAACGTAATTAAAGCAACAAGTGGATGCAAGCTTACAGGTAAATCATCTAAAGAATCTATTTTTGGCAAATACCAAAGACGAGCAAAATCTGAAAGCGTTTCTGCTGGTGCAGGAAAGAACATAATTTCATTGTTAACATACCCCCAAGCCAACGGTTCATCATATTGAATGCGATTATATTCAAAAAATAAATCGTGAGAAATTTTCGGTAAAATGGCCCCATCAGAAAGACGTTCAACAGCAACCACAAGGAAACAATCTGAAGGAAGCGGGGTAGATTCTGGATTTGCATCAATTATGTAGCATTTCTGGTATCTATCTTTAAGCAAATGCGCAAATTTTGAAACAACAGTGGTTATGGCTAATTTTTTATAAACTTCAATCTCTTCGTCCGTCCAGAAAATTTCTTGTCCATACTCATTCAAAATTGATTTAACAAAATTTTTAAACTCTTGGTCAGTCATTTTTTGCCTAAATCAAGAAAAAGTCTTTTCCAGGCATTATAACCTGTTTCAACGGCTTTACGGCACACATCTTCAAGCCATTGCTGAGCTTTATCCAAAAGTCTTTGATTGTGCTCATCTATTTCTTTTATAACCTCATCTTGATGTTCATAATTCCAGCGTTCTTGACGAAGCTTAGTAAGCACTCGTCTATCAAGCGGCATATAACCAATATCTTTGCCATTACGTTCATAGCATACGGTTTTAACCAAAACGCTTCTTCTTAAAATCTCGATAAAGGATAAATCAAATCGTTCTTCATAATCTGGTTTCCACATTCGTATTTGCCAGCGTTCTTCAAAAGGATTAAAGACTGCAAAATAATTTTTATCCAGATTTTTTAATTCCTGATGAAACCAAGCTGGTGCTAACATCCACATTTTATCTCCTTTATACTTGAAAAAAGGGGGCTGGTTCTCCAGCCCCCAAAAAATTAATATTATGATGTGGTTACACCAGTCATCTTGCCATGAGCATTGCGGCAATCAGTGCCCAGGTTAGCATACATTTTGAACCAGGCATAGTATTCGTCAGCACCTTCCGAATTCTTAATCATTCCACCATTAGTTGTGTCCCAGGTCAGATTCTTCAGCACATACAATTTAATGTGAGGAAGTGATACAAGATAAATATATCCAACAGGGCATTTCGGATGAACAAGGAAAGGAAGTTCAACTTCACCGCCAACGTAGCGGATGGCTTTCCAACCAGCAGTGAACTCAAGAGTTTCAACCTTGCGAAGAGCCTGCATTAAAGAAATGAGCTTATTTCTGATAGCTGGAGTTGTAATAGCCAGGTCAACTTTGTTTCCATCGGTCCGAACATCAATAGCATCAAGAGCCTCTTGAATCTTTGTTTCAGTTAAAACACCAACATTATTAACAACATAAGCCTGCCACAGAGGTTCAGCAGTAGCATCGATTCCCTGGAAATCAGAACCAGGAGTATTGCCAGTATCAATAATACCATCAATTCCCATCAGCTCACCAGTATTGGTGCTGGGCGTATAAGAATCTTCTTTATAAATCAAATCATTGGCAGCAACATCGGTAATAGTCCCAGAAACAGTAATCGTCCCACTAGCCATATCAACAGCAGTAACAGTAACAGAATCAGCATGCTTATTTCCACTGCTATCGTAAATATCCAAAACCTGGCCTTTTCTAAACCACTTAGCAGCAACATCCCCAGTTCGACGGGCCGTTAAGGTAATGACTTGGCCTGATTTTGAAGAAACCTTGCCCATAATGCCTTTGCCATCTTCCATTAACTGGCGGTCAATATCAATGGCGAAAGCGTTGATAATTCCCTTAGTCTCAGCAGTCAGGGCATCAATCCAGGCATTTTTGCCTTTGGAAGCCTCTATAGCCATACCTTCAATTTTGATTCGGCCATAGAGTCTCCTCATGTAAATATAGGCCTGGTCATAAGTATTTTTCTGAGCGGTCGGAAGAGTGTTATTCCCATCATAACGAGCACCAACAGCCTCAGTAAACCCCAACTGCACAGGAATTACAATTCGCTTTCCACCATCCATGTCAACAATTTTCTTCTTGATAATCGCCCACAGAGGGGACTTAACGGGCATCTGATTGACCAGGACTTCAGTATAAACTTCTTTTAGAATATCCTGAATATTAGCAAAAGTTTGCATTTTATCTTCTCAAAAAATTACAGTAGTGGATGGATTTTACGATATTGGAACCTTACGTAAAAGCTTGTGTAAAATCTCATCCACATTGTCAGCGGTTATCTTCACCTTTTTCTTCGCCAGCCCTGGCGCAGGTGAAATTCCCGCTGTTTTCAAGCCGACTCGTTTTTGACCCGCAGCTTTTGATTTGGCAAGGTATTCTTTTGTAATTTCATCATAAAGAGCCTTTTTGATTTCGGGCGAAACCTGTAAAATCTTTTTAACATATTCAGGATTCGCCTTTTGTTTATGGCTCTCTAACATGATTTGTTCAATTGAAAACCTGCCATTGGTTAGGGCATATACTGCCAAAACCTCTTCAGGAGAAGCCAATGGATATTCAGGTAAGAGACGCTCAATTTCTTTAATAATTTGCTTTTGGCGCTCTTGAACCTGGGAACTTTGGAGTTGTTGCTCAAAAATAGCAACTTTTTGAGCAAGCTCCTGGTTCGCTTTCCATTGCTCCTGAGCAGCCTTTTTCAATGCACGAGTTTCAGGGTCATCGAACTCAGTTATCTCCAGTTCTTTCGGCATGGTTGCCGTAGTCTTGCTACGGGCCTCCTCAAGCTGACGAGCTAACTGATTCTTATACTCCTCGACCCGTGCTAAGGCTTCTTGTAGCTGCTGGGTCTGTTGAATCAGCTCGGATTTAATTTTAGCATTCTCAGACATGGCTTGATAAAATCTCAAGCCTTTATTGAGTAATGCTATGATTTCTTTTGGTTGAAGATTTTTAACTGGAACTTCCAGCCCTTTACTGACAATCTTTTCATTTTCAATTTGTTTTAAAACTTCTTGAACCTCAGCTGAAAGTTCAATTTTTTCTTCTTTATCTTCTTTTGTTTCCTCTTTTTCTTCTTCCTCTTCTTCTGATTCTTCTTCTGGTTTTTCTTCACTTTCTTCTTCTTCTTCAACCTCTTCAGTTTCTTCAAGTTCTTCTTCTACTTCTTCAGACTCTTCTTCGGGCAATTCTTCATGGGCACCTTCGATATCATCAAAAGTTAGCTTGTCATCGTCGCTTAAAAAAGTTGACAAATCAATTTTGTCTTTAGGCATGATTTATTGACCTCCTTCCAGGCCGCCTTGTCGAAGCAATGGTGCTAAAATAGCCATTTGCTCTTCGGCGGTTGCTGGTTGTTGCCCTGCTTGCATAGCGGGCTGAAGACTTGCCCCGCCGCCAGCTTGAGGCTGGTTGGGCTGAGGTTGAAGTCTTGATTGATGAAATTGTATCATATTGTTCAGCGCAGCTTTTTGCTGTGCTGTATATTTATCATACTTTGGTGATAGCCTATCCCTTAAATGAATTTTCAAATGAGCTTCATGGTCATCCCATTCACAGTAATATTGCGATAAATCGTTTGAAGTAATGTTTGGAGTTATCTCAATAAGATAATTTTCTCGCATGGCTTTTTTCTCATGAACCAGAGACAACGGATAGAGCTTTTTAGCTTCAGCAAATTCTAACAGCTCAAGAACCATTTTTTTATCATCTATCAATCCACGCTCAGCTAACTTTAAAATCCATTCAGCTCGCAAGGCTTTTGATTTAGGTAAAGCCAACTGCGTCGTAATGGCTACATCGGTATTTCCACGCAAATCGGCTCCGCTAAACCATCGAACGCTATCTTCCAAGTTTCTTCCAACTAATTTGAAGAGACGAGGTCTTGTATAGCTATGCTGAATGATTTCTAAAGCCAGTGTCCAAGCATCTGAAAAAACTTTATCCGCCTCACGAATAATTGGATCAAGAATGCTATCATCTTGTTCAATTAATAATGAAACCAATGTGCCTGAAGCATGAGAAGCTCTTTCAGGAAGTCTTCCAAAGCTAACTTCATGAATATTTGAAACTGATTCCAATTCTCTTTCCAAATCCTGTTTTAAATTAAAAACATATGGAGGGATTGGGTCAAGCTTCAGCTGATGAGGCTCTCCCATCTGATTATTGTAATCAATGATAACAATTGAACCATCATCATAAACCTGACGCTTATTTAGCAAAGCACTCAATGGAGAAAGGACCTTTATTTTAGCTGCCCGTTCTAATGCTAAGCTCATTAAACTTACAAAACGATTATATTCCCTTTGAACAGGAATCATATCTCTAATAATGCTGTCATTGAAAATAATATCATAGCCATAATTGTCAATTGGAATTGTTGAATCAGAATATGTAAAAAATGGAATTCGTCCATAAGGATTAACCCCATATTCTAAAATTTTATTCTTTGTAGCAAAAATATAAATTTTGGGTGTCCAGAACTCATATTTAATACAAGTTCGCCCAACAATATCTTCTCCTGGCTGAGAAATAGCTGAAGAAAACCCAGGAATAATGTCCTCAAACGGAATAGCTGGAGCGTCATCTAAAAGATGCGTATCGGTATCAACTGTGCCATGAGGAAGTCCATATTCTTCTTCTAAAGCATCGGCATCAACTTTTTCTCCATACAAAAACCAGCGCCATTTAGATGGAACAATGGAAAGTGGGTCGACTCGACAGGCAAAAGGTGAAACAACTTCCATATCAATATCGCCAGGCTCCGTAATTTTAATCTCAGTTTCAATCGGCACACCATCTACTTCTTCTGTTATCTTTTCAATTCCAACCAGGCCTTCTTTTTTCTCATTCCAAAAAACTCGCAAGACAGCTCGGTTAATTAAGAAAATCCAGGTAAAAAATTGTCTCCGAATCATATCAAAATTAAGCTTATCGTAAAGAGATTCAAGAATAGCATCTCCTACTTCAGCTGCCCTTAAATCTTCATATTCAGTTGTTTTTGGAACAACGCCCAGAGCGGGGACGACACTCATTGCTTTGCTAACAAGTTTTTTCAGAAACGCTTTTAAACGATTAAAAACTAATTTTCTTTGCTTTTCCAGATTAACAGGACGGAGCTTTCCAGAATGGCGCTCAATATCTGTATATTGATATCCTGCAACCCAGGCTAAAATTTTTCGCCAACGAGGAAAACGATAAATTAAATCAGGATGATTCTCCCAATAATCATTAAGTTTTCCGAGGATATAGCTTTCTTCTTCCTCAGTTAATTCTTTGCCTTCATAAATTTTTTGTTCAATTGTTAAGAATTTCATTTTTTATCTCCAATCTTCTTCAAATTGGCTCAAATCAACTTTAGTTTCTGTCGGAGAGCCTCTTTCAATTTCTTCTTTAGCTTGCTCAACAATCTGTTCTTTAGCTGCAGTAGAGATTTCTAAATCTTTTTTCCAAGCGTCCTTGTAGTATTTGAATTCACCTAATGATTTAGCCATCAAACGATCTAAAAGCCTTTCAATTCGCCGTTCATACCAAATATGCTGCCCAATGAGCAGCGCAAGAAAAATACAAGCAAAAATATTAATAAGCATCATCAAAAACTCCTAATGCTTCTTGATAACCTCGGCAGGCTTCTTCCCAATCCTGCTCAAGCATTCTTTCTTCAGATGTTTTTGGTGGTTCGAGGTCTTTTAATTCAACCTCAAAATCAGGAAATTGAACAACATCTAAAATATAAGCAAAAGCATCTAAAATATCGTCTCGTTCAGTTTTCCCAAACTGCTGTAATTCTTCATAAAGTTGATTCATTCCAGATGGGGCGAAATAAACTCGACCACCTTCTATCCAACCTGAAAGATTTATAATTCTCAATTTTTTAGGCCTATTTTTATGCCTCAATTCTACAAGGCGATAAGGAATCAAAGAGGCATATCTTTTTTTATTTTGTGCTACTCTACCCTGCTTAATCCACTGGGGAATAATGAAGCTAATTAAATCCCTAAAAGCAGAAAATCTAAATTCCTCAATGCAGATAAAATCTGGCTCATAAATTAATGCAATTTCGATAATTCTTTCCGCAGCTTTTGCATCAGTTAGCTTTGACCGCTCAGCAAAGCGAACATAAAGATTTTTATCGCTTCCAGCATCAACTACAACCATACCCATATAATCGCTTTGTTTACTTTCTTTTCCCATTGGGTCAACCATTAAATAAGTTATCTTTGATGCAGGAAGCATATCAACATGATAAGTTTTAAACCAATTTGCTTGAAATCCACGCTCGCTGGATAAAAATGGGTCATTTTCATACTGCCCACTAAAATGCTCACCAAGTTCAATTTGAAGCTGCTTGAGCTTCGATTCAGGAAAAAGATTGGGAAAAGTAGAGCCTGCTTTAGTTAATGGGTCGGCCCAACAAGAAAAACGGAGATAATGATAATGCCCATTATGATATTCAACCACAGGTTTCTCTTTGTCTCTATCTTGTTGAGCTAAATCAAGATTAAAGAATGTTTTTAAAAGATAGCCATATAAATCATCAACAGCCCAGCGAGTTCCAATGATAATTTCGATACCATTTGATTCAAGCAAGGCTTGAGCCAGTTTCCACCATTCAATAACTTTAGCAATCTGCTCAGGTGTTCTTGAATTTTCTAAGTTAACTAAATCATCCTCAATATGAATTGTATAGTGCCGTGAAACCAAGTTTCCTTCAACTGAACCAACCTCAATTCGATTTCCAGCAATTTCAACTTCATCCATTGTCCATCGAGGAAAGCCTGTTTCAGGATTTTCTGGAATAATATCAGAAAAAATTGTTTTTAAAAGTGAATTATGCGCTAAATTATCTTTAATCCGCTTTAAAAACATTTGAGCATTGCTTAAAGTTGCATTGGAAATTAAAATTGCATCTCGTTTACCTTCAACAGCGTTTTTTAAAACTCGCTGAAGAAGCCAACCAAGTGTAATAATATAACTTTTAATCCAGCCTCTTGGACAAAGAATTAGAAGCTTGTGACCAGGTTGAGCATAGGTTGAAACAAACTCAGCAATCTTTCCATGAGTCGGTTTATATAAATCTTTGAATCCTGGCTTTGGATTTTCTAAAGTTGAAAGAACTACCCGACAAAAGAAATATAAATCATTCAGACATTTGTCTCGCCACCAGTTTAAATCACTAAGAGCATTATTCATTTTCTTCTTCTTCAGTTTTCTTCTTTTTCTTCTTTAAAATTTCTTTCCAGTTTACTGCATCCTTTCCAAAAACTTCGCTAATAGCTTTCTTAATTACTTTCAAAAATTCCTCTTTTGTTGGCCCTTTTGTAGCTTCACTTGTAGCAGGCTTTTTAAATCGTTTTTCCTGAGGATATAATGATTCAACCAGACCAGTAATTGCAGCCTCTTCATTCAGCTCTTCAAGCCGCTGACCAAGAGGCCCTTTTTTAATCTTTTTTTCCTTCGATTGCTTTTCCTGATTGGTCATTTTTTGTTAGCTCCAAAACTTCATGTGGGGCAATTGCCCCAGCATCAATTAAAGCCTTTATCATATCAGCATCAATAACTACAGTTAAAGATTTGCTTACTTCCTCTCTTTTCTCAGGCGCATAATCACCACGAATTTTTAAGACCTTATCTAGATAAAGGCTTCTAACATAATAATCAGGATGTTCTTCTTGAACAACCACTCCCTTAGGTGAACGCCTTTCAGGAAGTGTCGCTTCTAAGCCTTCTCTAATTTTAGCTACAATTTTTTCGTCTGTGATTCCCTGGCGCTCTAACTCCATGAGGATAGCCTGTTGAATCTTTGGCTTGGAAAGAAGGACCGAACCATAATTCGGATGCGGATAACCAGCTTCTCTCGCAGCCTGGCAGACTTTAGGGTCTTTAATATAATTTTTGACAAACTTTTTTTCTCGCTTGTTCAAAACAGGCAAATTCTTTTTATGTCCAGCCATAGGAGATTAAGAAATAGCCACAAACTTATCCATTATTTTACCAGGGAAAAAATTAATGCTCCTCCAAGAGCATACAAGCCAAAACGATACCATCGGCTTTTAGCCTGTTCTCGTTTAAGCACAGAATAAACATCGGCTAAAGAACGATTGGCTTCAGCTAATTTTTGAAGGCTCTGTTCTGCTTGAGTTTGCCAGCTAACTCTTAAACCATATTCTTCATTAGCTTTTTCTTCCCATTTAAGCCGTAATTCATGCTCAAGATTGTATTGCTCAGACAAAGAGAAAATAATTGAATCTTTTGCTTCAATCTCTTTTTGAGCTAAGGAGAATTTCCTTACCCAAATATCCCGCTGTTGCTTAATATTCAGAAGCTGGTCTTGACAGGTTCCCTCGTTTTCTCTGGCAATTAAATTTTTCAACTGATCATCTAACTGCAAAATATCTTTGCGTAAAGATGCAATTTCAGCGTTCTTGAGGTTAATGATATTATCTAATTCAGCAATTCTTTTGGCATATTCAGCATTGGCTTGCTGAAGTTCTATTAGCTTTTTCGTTGCTTCATAATTCCGCTTTTTTAAATCCTTATATTTTGCAGATAAACTATTATAGCTCTCAACTAATTCTTTAATTTGATTGCTTAGCAACTGCTTAACCTGTATTTGCTTAGTCAAATAAATTTGAGAAGTTATGGAAAAAGCAAGAAGAAAAACAACAATAAAAATCGAAGCTGAATTAAAAAAGTCCTTTAATTTCTGAATCATCTTTTGAGCTCTTTTACTTCACCAAAAGGCTGGATAAATAAAAGAAAATGCCCTTGAAAGCCAGTTCGAACGAAAGCATAATAAGTATTAATATCAGTAGTGGAAAATCTTGGATAGCCATAATGATTGTGAATAATAATGACAGCATCTTTAATTGGATGATTGTCTCGTTTCAAAGCATCCATTAAAGCATATTTATCTCCATTAACCCGTATAGCTTCATTACTAGTGATATGGTATAATGTGCCATCAAGATAAAGAAGATAAAGATGTTCAACCTGGTCTCTAAATAGGTTATTCCAAAGATTCATTTTTTCTATTCTGACCTCAGTTTCTAAATCAGCATAATTAGGCAATAATTGATCAAATACTTCACTTGATTGGTCAACTGGTAAAGAGGTTGCAAGAAATAAGAAGCCAAGAATAATTGTTATGCCTGCAAAGGCTACAATAAAACGCTTCATTGTTTTGCTCTTATATATTTAATGCCAAAAAATGTGGCCACTGCTTCTCCAAAAACATAAGAAATAAACATATCGGGTCGCTTTAATTCAATCAAAGCTAAAAGCATGACTAAATCTTGAAGCCCAATGCCAACAGTGGCTAATGCCCCAGGCAAGGGCTTAATTTTAATGATTGCATGCTGATAACGAATCACTAAAAATTCTCTGCATAAACCCAGCAAAAAACTTATGCCAAGAAATAGAATTTTCATAACTTTGTTCTGGCTTCAATTGCATAACCTACACTAATTTCCCAGTCTCCATCATAAGAAGCCTGGATATAAAACTTATCCAAAGTTAAAACTGGTGAATCTGTTTTCGCCCATTCTTCCAGAAGCCTAAGCAGGATATGCTCAATGGACATCTGGTCCAGAATTCTGGCCTCGCCTCCGATATTGGCCATAATTGGGGCGTAGGCAAAAAGCAGGCCAATATTCCTGGCCAGTTCAGGAATCTTGGGCCTAACAGCCTCAACCAGTTTTTGCTTTATTTCTTTAGTAAGCTTAGCCATTTTTCGCTCTATATATATTATAGCACATTTTGAAGAAAAAGTCAAGTGTTTTTTTAAAATTTTTTAAAAATTTTTATTTTTCCCCTGAAAATAGCCTGATATATCAGCCTAAGGAAGCTGTAATTTTAGCACTTTTCTGGCAAAATCAGCAATTTTTATCCAATCATTCTCTAATGGCCAGAAATAAGCCACACGCCCTTCAATAAAGCGAGCAGCATTAATATCAAAGCCTTCAGCCAGACGCCAGTTCATTCCATCCCAGGCAAAGCAGAATCGAATCACCTTTGCTCCATTTTGCCAGTCAACATATTCCCAAACTTGATAAACATTACCCTCAATATCCATGCGTTGGGTAGGCAGCAGTTCTCCTCGTTCTTCAATGATCTGAGAGGCAGTAATATAGTAAACAGAATCAGGATTTCCACATTGAAGAAGTAATCGAGCTTTAACTCCTTCTAAAATCTCATTATGGTTGCGCTTTAGAAATTCTCTGACTAAAGCTTTTCTCTCTTCAAAGTCTGGGGCCAGTTCATCTCTAACCTGCCAGAAAATTTTTTCAATATATTCTTTCTGTGCTTCAGGTGGAAATCTTAAGAAAAGGTCTTTTTCAGTCTTGAATTTTTTAGGCAATCCCGTCCAGGGAGGAATGGGAGCATCCATAATGTATTTGTGCCAGGCATACCATTCTTTTATTTCTGGAGTTAGCTTTTTCTCCAGACGATATGTAACACAGGCTAAAGTTATCAGGCTAAAAATCAGGATACAGATTATCTTTCTCATGCTAATATTATAGCATATTTTAAAAAATTTGTCAAGTGGTTTCTTAATTCTGAAAATATACTGAGCATGTATACTTTCTTCCCCAAAAACGCCAAAGAAAATTTAGTAAAAATTTGTAGAGATAGTGTCCACCCAGTTCGGGGGCAGGTAGGGGGGTCAACGGGTTCACGGGTCTCCGAAAATTCTTAGCATCACTTCATGCCATTAATTTTTCTTTTAGCTTATCAATGCCCTTAATTTTTTAGCTTGCCATAAGCTTGCTAAAAACATATAACAAAATTTTTATATTCTCTGGCTTGATGTAATAGTATAAACTTATTCAGGAAATAATTGTTGAAGAGCTACGAAAGATAAAAGAAGAATATGCCTATGAGAGAAGAACTGAAATTCGGGAGAAAGAAATAACCGATATCCAGCCTGAGGACCTGATTAAAAAAGAGAATGTAGTCATCATTCACACTGCTTCTGTGTATATCAAACGAACTGGCTTGATATGATAGCATAAACTTAGTTAATGATCTAAGTATGAGTTTTATCAGAAATATCTTCTGTTACAATTAGTATAGTTAAAAACATGCTAACTAAGTTAATTATAGTGCTAACATGTTATTAGCATGTCTTAAAGAATAAAGATAAAACATGTTAACAAGTTTAAAAGCTCTTAAAAAACAGATATAAAACATGTTAACAAGTTTAAAAGCAACGTAACTATCTTAACTTATAGTTCATAATAATTATAACTACCTTAACTTATAGCTTGTAATAATTATAGCTGTCTCAACTTATGTTAATTATTATAACTTAACTAATAATAACATGCTTTATATACTTAACTTATACTTTTTCCCAATTGCTAGAGGAAAAGTAAGCATAAAAAAAGAGCCGAGATTTTTAGTCTCGGCTCTTTTTCTTTTTCCTTACCTTAGAGATGCTCGACTCACTTAGTATTCATCTTCTTCCTCTCTTTCCGCATAACCAAGCTCAATCTCTTTTTCTAATTGATGAAAATCCTCTTCTGTGAAATAGAACGCCTCTGGCCAATCTCTTTTATTAAAGTGGAGAACAACATACTGAACTTCAAGAGGTAAATTAAACGCTTGTCTCTCTTTTTCTGTAATCTCCAGATAATCCAGGTTGTCATCAAGAAAATGAGAAAAACCGCTAAGGTAAGCATAATACCAATAAGTGTCCTCAACAGGCGCTTTACCAAGAAGAGGATCAAAAGAACGGAGCAAATTTTTGAACTCCGTCCAACTGTCAGGGTCCTCCGAAAATAGAATTTGCCGAATTGCCCTGAGAGTCGAATAGTTTTCCCAAAATTCGACTCTCTCCCAATTGCCCGTATTTGCCATTTAAAGCCTCCTTTAATTTGATTTATTTAATTGGCTTTCTAAACGAATTAAGTCCTGGCGTAAAATATAACGAGCCTCTTTTAAATTCTTAAAAATTTTACTATTTTCGATTTTTTCATATATAAAATTTCGAATTAAATATAAATTTTCCCTTTGAATATTTAATGGTCTTAATCCCAGTGCTTTTAGTCTCTCAAATAAGTTTGTATTTCCCAGATATTCTTCAATATATGTCTTTAAACAATACCACGCCCTTTCTTCAGAAAACAGTGGCTCTGGCAATATAGTTTTTGCTATACGCCACGCCGTTAGCTCTCGCCGAATCACCCCTAACTCATCATCTCCGAATTTGTTGAAGAGAATATGTGCGAGCTCGTGAGCAAAAATAGTCAAATAAAAATCTGGCGAATTTAATGCGTTTAAACCTATGCGATATATACCCAGGGAATTATCTATCTTGGCATAACTTCTCTCAGACAACGAACGAAATACTCTCAGTTTAATTCTATGTAATTCAGATAAAGGATAATTTATCATTTTATCCTCCTCACGATATATAGCATAAATTTCATAGGTTTCCAGATTTACCCCTTTAATTATTAGCTTTTTTATAAAGCTTTAACGATATACAGATAATTATAAAAATCAAAGTTAATTCAATCATGGCTGATCCCAAATCCAATCGACCAAACAGCAAGGTTTTTCGCAACATAATACCAGCTCTTTCCATCACCTAACTTTAAGCGCTTGTGCTCAGGATGACGCACGGAACCTTTTGCCCAAACGGATAATAAACATTTTCTTTCAAATTTTGGCGTTTCAATTGCTAAATCATTGATTTCAACTTGAACCAAAGCCTTACTCAGCATGTGCCTTCCTATAATCAAATTCTTAACCGGCTCAGTTTCTAAAGTCATAACAGACACTCCTCTACTTTGATATATTTTCACTCTATTTCTTTTTGATAAATAACACGATACTGGGATAAAAAATAAATCTCCTTGTCGATAATAATCTTTTCCTTCAACCCAGTCTTCCCGAAAAAATTTAGGACGTAATTCTTTTCTCGCTTCCTCTACAGTCAAAGCTCTCGCATATAAACTGGGTAATTCACAGATAAACTGTTCTCTGGCTGTTTTACTGTTTGGCCAATATTTCATGTAAGCATAGAAAACTCTATTTTTATAGCGAAAAGTATAAAACCAGCCCTTTGTTACTGAAAATTTGTCTTCTACAATGTCACCAATTTCAGCATTTTCTAAAAAATCATTAAATTCTGAGTTAGGCACTCGCTTCAACATTTCAAAATCGATAATTATAACAGGTTTCTGTTTTAATTGCTCATATGATCCTGAATGAAATAGCACGCTATATATAGCGCTCCTATCTATCACAGTAGTGAATGAATAGGGATAGTTATTTACCCAAATTGCTGAATTAGTAATTTTTAGCATTTCTGTAGCGTAAGAGCATAAATATCCATCCTTAATTTTTGCTCTTAAAATCCCGTGTTGATAAAATTCTCTTTCCTTTAGATTAGGCCATTGATTAAGATAAACTTTTAAAAGCTCATTAAACTTTTGACTCATATTTACCCCCTTTAATTAAATTTTTATAATTTGCCAAAGGCAAATTATTTCCCAGTAAAAAAATAAGCAAGTTCATTAAAATCTTTCAATGAATTCATTATATCATTTATATATAAATAATGTAATCTATCAAACGCAATTTCAGCATATTTTTTCCCGAATTTGCCCAAGCAATAAATAATGAAGTCTTTATATTCATCTTTTAACTCTTCAAATAATACTTTTTTGATATCTGACAACCATGACAGACCAAGCGCCCAGGCAATAACTTCTTGTATGGGAGAAAAAATCCAGTATCTATATAGAACCGATTCATCCTGATTCATCAGGCTGTGAAAAAAAGCGTGACCTAGCTCATGAGCGAAAATAAGAGCCGATAAATTTTTTTCTGGACAGGCGTGAAAACGATATTTTTTATATATTGCAATCAAATTGCCTGGAGTATAGTAAACTCCAGGCGAACCATTAGGCAAAAGGAACTCAAGAGGTAAAAACCTTAACTCAATTGAGGTGTCCTTCCACTTAATTTTGATAGCATGCCCTTTCTCATATTTTAATCCCTGTAAAATTAATTCTTCTATACCGATCATCTTTTCCTCCTTTTTAAAAATAAAAAAGCCCGTCCGGCGCACGTCGGACAAGCGAATCTTGCCGCTGGAGGCGTCGAACCCCCTTCCCCCGGCCTTGGTTTCCCAGCCTGGCGGAGCTGGGAACCCAAGTTGGCCCCGGGGCCCGCCAACCCCAGGACCGCCGAGGTCCACACCCTTGGAGCGGCCATCTTTAGCTCCTTTCACTTATAATTATAGCATTTTGTTTTGTACCTGTCAACTATGTGCCACAATAATTTTTGAAAATTTTTGTTATCTAAGGCCAGGCCAATCTTAGTTAGCATAATTTTCCTACGATGACAGCGTCGGAGTTTTTCGACGACGGCCACTTCAAAATTTTCCTACGACGACGGCGTCGGAATTTTTCGACGACGGCCGCTATCCCGTTTATTTTCAATAACTTAGCCACTATAAAAATATTATTATATTTGAATATATCAAAATTTTCAGGAATTTCAGAAATTTCAAATTTTTCCAACGGCAGCGCCACCATTAGACAAAAGAGCAGATCCAGACACCTAAAATTAAAGGAGGAAGGGGGGACTATAGGGGGGATGGAGGATTTATTTTTTATTTTTGCATTGATGTTTTTGATTTTTATTTTTTAAATTTCTATATTGTTTCTGATAAATCTGAAATAATATGATTTATAGAAACATGTTTAATAATAGTATTTTATATAAAACCAAGTTATTTTTTAGCTCTATTGACAAGAATCAAAAAATATGCTATCATATACTTTGATAGTTTGATAAAGGAAAACTTTAATGCGAAAAGAAAAAATCAGAAAAAACAGGATCAAAAGGTTAAAAATGCAGAAAAAAGAGGAACGGGAAAAACGTCGTCAACGACGTTTATTAAAAAAACAGATTAAGGAAGAATTGGCTAAGAATAAAGTTATTCATCCCCAGCTGCCTCGGGCCTCCAGGTGTGAGGTCTGTGGTTATGATGCTTGGTGTAGCCATAATTGGGATAAAATAAAGGGCTTGACAAAGAATGAAGAATGTGCTATAATTAAGCATAAGGAGGTAAAAAAATGAAAAAGATGTGGGTATGGGACAGTGGATGTCTGTGCTCCGGAGCAGGCAACTGTCAAATTGAAATTCTTGATCCCATCCAAACCGATCCCATCCCAATCTATGGATGGGACGAAAATCTCATCCAAACAGGTGAATATTGTTTGGATGAGGTGGAGTCCAGGCTTCGGGCTGGAGAGCCTGAAGTCCGGATTTATAATGTATGCCCTAATTGCCTCGGGGCATACATCAGGATATATTTTTTGGCCTGAGGGCGGAAGGCCCTCAGGCCTTTTTATTTTAGGCCGAAAGGAGGTAAAAATGCCAAAGAAAAAAACTCAAGGCAAAGGTAAGTCAGCAATGGCTGTTGAAGCCAAGGCTGACAGTGGGGAGGTCACTCAAGTAAGGGTGGCCACTATATGGAGAAACCAGACCAAGGCTGGAAAGCCTTGGTTTAGCCTGGTTCTGGACACAGGCGAACGCCTGGCCAGCTTTGACCCAGGCGTAATTTTTCTCGCTGGTGGCGATCCTAAGAAAAAGGTCAATAATTTCAATCCACCAGCAGTTTTGGAAGGGCGAATTGTTGAGAAGGGCGGTTTCAAGCATTTTGAATTGCTTGATGATGACCGCCCGAAAGACACTGTCCAATTGCCTCCTACGCCTGCCCATCGCTCTGATGATGATGCGATTTCTCGCATGTCAATTTTACGAACAGCAGCGATGCTTCTGGAGTATGAAAAAAATAAGTCAATGAAAAGATTTCAAGAGCTGGTCAAATTGTGTGAAAACTATGTGTTTTTTGGAAGGTTAGAATGAAAGTAGGATTTTATTGTCCAAAAAAAGGTGGCAAACCAGTCAGGTTCTCACAATGCCCTTGTGTAAAACCATGTCTCCCTGTCCCAGTGATGCGGGCACTGATTGACTCTCAACAATCACCGATTGAAAATGAATGGCGAGTTTCAGAGTTAATTGGTCAACCAACTCAGGTAATATTGCGACGCAGGAAGAATTATTACAGCAATCCTCATGCTGAGCTATACATGCTGTGGGGAACAATGCTGCATGCTATGCTTGAATCATACGCTGATGGAGTTATTGCAGAGGAAAGAAAAAAGGTTAAATGGGACCGCTGGGTTATTTCGGGAAAACCGGACCTGTGGCTCCCTAAAGAAAAGAAGCTAGTTGATTATAAATTTTCTAATTCTTATCTGGTTGACGAACTTGATAAAAACCCTCACCATGAGTATATTATGCAGCTGAATTTATATCGATATCTTTTTTATCCTAAGGCAGAGCATTTAGAACTTGTATTGTTTATACGGGATCATAACAAAAACATGGATATTCTTCCTATCATAACAAAAGAAGTTCCTATTTTTGCAAAGAAATATATTGATGAATTTTTGGCTCATCGTATAAGAGAGCTAGATATTGGAATGACCATGCCAATTAAGGAACTGCCACCTTGTCCAGAAACCTGGAGTGGGAAAAGATGTAAATTATATTGTGATGTAAATAATTTTTGTCCACATTATAAAAATTTAATAGGAGGTTAAAAAATGGTGCCTTTAGGTAAATATGCAATTGGTTATAAAATTGTGTGTGCTTCGAAAAAGACCAAAAAAAAGTATAGTGCCACAGTTACTGATCCAGCATGGATGGTTGAATATCGTCCATTTAAAAAAGTCGTTCCAAAGCAACCTTTCACGCCTTTATTCTGCCATGGGAGATTACGAGATGCTATAGCCACAATGTTAGACTGGATGATTTTTGGAAATGATGAAGGTAAAGAAATGTACTGGGAATTGTGGATTTGCTTAATGGAGAAGCCAAAAAAAGTTTATGTTGTTTCTGATATGATTGATAATGAAACATTGTCCGAATTTTGGTATGGAAATTCCAATAATGAAGAAATACGTTGGGAAATTGATCATTTACACTTTTATGGTGCTGAATCTATATGCCTTTTAATGAAGCTTGGTTCTGAAAATTCTTTGTGGCTTAAGATGCTTGTACCGTTGAAAAAGTTATACAATAAATTACGTTGGAGGTTAAGATGAATTGCCCGATATGTGATACAGGCTCATTGCATCTCTTTTGTCGGGCCATTAATCGTTTGTATAATTGTGCTAATATTTATGGGTGTGGAAAAGAAGCGCAATGCAAACATTGCCCGCTCATTATTGCTATTTTGGCTAAAGAGCTAATGGATGAGAAAGAATTATCTGTTGCTGATGCAGTAAGATTATCGATTGAAAATTCTGAAGAAGCAATTAAAGCTCGTATGAAAGTTAGAAAAATTTTAATTAAGGAGTTTGGCCGTGAATTTAATAAAAGCCGCAAATGAATATATTAAAATGGGGTTTTCAGTTATTCCTGTTAGACATAAGATTCCTACGCTTGCTTGGAAAGAATTTCAGGAAAGAAAAATGACAAATTCAGAAATCAAAAAGTATTTTAAAGATGCTGATGGCATAGCAATAATTACGGGCAAAATTAGTGGCATTACTGTTTTAGATTTGGATGATGGTAATCAATACGACCAGATTAAAAACGATATGCAGGCACCAACAGTAAAAACAAAACGAGGGTATCATTTTTATTTTGCTTATTCACCTGCCATTTCAACTTCAGTGCGTATGATGGATATGTTTGATGTAAGAAATAATGGTGGATATGTTGTGGCCCCTCCGACACCTGGCTATAAGTGGATTGTTCCTTTATCTTTTCCCCTTCCAGAAATTCCAATTAAAATTAGAAAGCATAAAATTGATGATCAAGCTTTCAGACTCGGTCGCAGAGATAATGATTTATTCCATATTGCTTTGAGTTTGGTGCGTGGTGGTATGAGTCGTGAAGAAGCTATTGCAACTCTTTTGCCTTATGCAAAAATATGCACCCCTCCAATTGATGAAAAAATCGTAATTCAAAAAGTTGATTCAGCGGTTAAGTATGTAAAGGGTGAAAATTTAGAGGCCGAGATTGAGGCTTATTTAGATGTAATTCAAGGGCGTTTTCGTTTAGCTGATATATATCGAGATTTGAATATATCGTCTTTGCAAGATAAGAAAAAAGTATGGTTTATAGTTGATAAAAGAGTCGAACAGGGAAAGCTTAAAAAGGTTGGCCGCTGGAGTGGAACTTACGAAACTGTTGAAGGTGAACTTGTTCCAATGAACCTGACCGACAGAGAAATTAATTTTTATGATTTTAAGTTTCCACTTGGCCTTGAGCAGCTGATAAAAATTCCTGAGCGTAGCATCATGGTTTTAGCAGGTGCTCAGAATGTCGGAAAGACACTTTTCTTTTTAAATTTTATTAAAATGAATATGAATAAATACAAGATTAATTATTTTAATTCTGAAATGAGCGAGGACGAATTAGTATATCGCCTTAAACAGTTTGATGGTGTAAAAAAATGGAAGTTTAATGCTTATGAGCGCTGTAAAGATTTTGAGAAAGTGATTAAGCCAGACGAAATAAACATTATTGATTACTTTGAGATATACGATGAATTTTGGCATATTGCAGCTTTCTTTCGAAATGTTTATGAAATTTTAGGTAAAGGCATAGCGTTTGTTGGAATTCAAAAAAATCCTTTAACTTTGTATGGCCGAGGAAAAACTTTTGGCTTAGAAAAACCTCGTTTGTATTTGGCAATGGATTGGAATAGACTTGTCATTGTTAAAGCTAAAATTTATAAAAATGAAGAAGATATTGGAAAAATAAAAGCAATTGATTTTGAAATTAAGAAAACTGAATTTATACCAATTTCTGAATGGTATGATTTATCTCATGAGGAGTTATTAAAATGAAAGCACCAGTAAGACGATTAACAAAGGATAAAATAATTTGGTTAGCTGAGCATCATTGTAAGCATGGGGTAACTTATCTTGAGCATTATAATTGTTTTCTTCGTGAAGCTCCGCCTGATTCACCTTTTCATGAAAAAATTGGCTTTTTTGATATTGAAACTACAAACTTTAATGCTGATTATGCTTTTCTTTTGAGCTATGCGATTTTAGACATGGATAGTGATGAATTAATCGTTAACGTTATTAAGCCAGACGAAATTTATTCTCAAATTTTTGATAAGCGTTTAGTTGAAGACCTTGTAAAAGACCTGCGTAAATTTAATCGAATTGTAGTATATAATGGTGCGGACTATCGTTTTGATATTCCGTTTTGTCGAACTAGAGCTCTGCGTTGGGGGATTGAATTTCCAGCCTATCGTGAGCTTTATGTTAATGATCTATATATGGCTGTGAAATCTAAGTTGAAAATTGCTCATAAGCAATTAAAAACGGTTTGCGATTTGCTTGGTATTCCAGCTAAAGAACACCCAGGGAAACCAGATATCTGGATAAGAGCTTCTGTTGGAGATGCTGAAGCCTTGGAATACGTTAAAATTCATAATGCTGAAGATGTTATATCATTGAAGCAATTATGGATAAAATTAAAAGATATTATTTTGATTGGAAGGAGGAGTATTTAATGGAAAAGAAAGTTTTAATTCCAGAAGAGAAATGCTTGGATTGTCACTTCTTTATTAAAACTAAACATGGCTTTTTTATTTGCATGTTTGGATTTAAGCCCATAGTGATTGAAAATAAAGTTTGCTGTAATCTTTATTTTGATGCTGGAGGAGATACTGATGCCAAGAAAGAAATTAAAAAAATTTTGGCCAAACGTGCCAAAAACAAAAATAAAAAGGAGGTTAAAAATGGAAAAGAAATTAACACAAAGCCAGCTTGAGCTGGTGCGTTTGAAACAGAATCTTTTTAGTCAGACGCTTCAGCAAATTCAAAACGACTGGCAGGCTACTTTGCAACTTATCGCTAAAGAGCTGGGTATTGAAGATTTATCTGAATGGAAATTTGATGGTGAAAAATTTGTAAAGGATGAAAATAAGGAGGAAGATAATGGTCAACAAAAATTTAACTTTGACCCAGAGACGAATTAATTTTTCTCGGGATGTGGCTAAGCTCTTGGATTATGCTATTTCATTAGGGATTGATTTTTATATTAAAGAAGTTGAGCGAAATGTTGAATATCAGGAGTGGTTAATTCAACATGGTTTTTCAAAAACCAAGACATCAAAGCATATTAGTGGTTTAGCCATTGATTTGGCTATTATGAAAAATGGTGTCTTTTCACAGAATATTGAAGATTATCGTCCTCTTGGTGAATTCTGGAAACAGCTTGGCCATACTTGGGGAGGCGATTGGCAATGGAAAGATGTTTTTCATTTTGAGGAGTAATGCCATGCCATATATTTCAAAAGAAAGAAGACAGGTTTTTGAGCCAGCTGTAAAAGCTATTAATAATTCTTTTAAACAGCTTGGTAATAATGTTAAGCCTGGAGATTTGGCTTATATTATTTGGGTGTGTATAAAAAATTATTTGCAGCTGGGCCAAAGTTATTGGATCTATGCTGAAATTTTGGGTGTTCTGGAATCATTAAAACTTATATTATATGAGCAAGAAATTAGCTCATATGAAGAAAGAAAAAAGGAGGAAAATGGTGATGTCTAAAAAGATTGAGTATATTTATATTGCTGGCCCAATTACTCCTAAATCTTTAACACAGAATCATGCTTTGGAATATCTCGAAAATATTAAAATGATGCTCAAAGCTTGGGTAGTTTTGTTTGCTGCTGGTTTTTATCCTTTTTGTCCAGCTTTTGATTTTTTGGGGATTTTAACCATGTCAGGTTGCCCAACTGAATATGAAATTAAAGATTATTCTTTAGCTTGGTTAAAGAAATGTGATGCTATTGTTTTGCTCCCAGGCTGGGCAAAATCTTCAGGAGCAAGGGCTGAAGTAAAGTTGGCCAAGAGACTTGGCCTAAAAATTTTTAAGGATATTCAGGAGGTTGTAAAATGGTGGCAAAATCATTAAACATAACAAACAATGAAATTCAAATTCTGTCTTATTTGACAGAGCTCAATCGCCATGCGGACGATATTGGCCTGGTTTGTGAAAAGATATTAGAAAAATTGGATAATATCTTGGAATTATTGGAATTAATTGAAAATCATTTACGATATGGAAATTATGGTGGAGGGGAATACTAATGACTTATCAAGAATTAAAAAAATCAATAGACAAGTTAATAAAAGATTGTAAAAAAGTTTTAGAAAGCAAAGGAAGATCTTATTCATCCAGAGATGATGAATTATCAAATTTTAAAGACCTGGCACGATTTCTGAATATTTCACCTGAGCAGGTCTGCTTAGTATATTTGACCAAGCATATTTATTCGATTTTTTCAATTATTAAAGGCGAAAAATATGATACTGAAGGATTAAGGAGTCGTATTATTGATGCGATTAACTATCTGATTTTACTTAATGCTTTACATGAAGACGAAACTATGGAGAAAACTTTATGAGATTTATTGAGTTTGTAGTTCCTGACGTAGTAAGTCAAGGGCGGCCTCGCTTTGTATCTAAGCGTGGCAGGACCTGGATATATTATGATGCCAGAACAAAGCGAGGCCGCCAGCTTATTGTCAATGCAATTAAAGAGAAGTATCCTGAACTTGAGCCTTCAGACGGACCGTTTTCTGTGTATATTGAAGTTCATTTGCCTTTTTCAAAGAAAAAAATTGACCTAGATAATGTCATTAAAATTATCCTGGATGCTTTAAATGGCATCGTTTGGAAAGACGATAAATGTGTATTTTGTATTGTGGCTCAAAAATTAACGAGTCCTAAAGTTTATACTTATATTGAAATTGAAAAAATGGAGGAAAACAATGAAACATGAATTATTTGTTTTTATTCCTGAATTATTGTCTTGTGATGGTGATTTAGAAATTTTCCTAACCAAATGCAAAGAAGCTGGAGCAACGGGATTAAGAGTTTTTTTCCAATTTGCCTGGGATAGAAATATTTTGTCTCCGTATAAATTAATAGGCTATTGGAAAGCAGGATATCCTGACGCTCCTGATATGCCTTTTTATGATCAGCTTATTTGGGATGAAGGTTGGGAGAATAAAGTTAGAAATTTACTTTCAACTTTACAAAAAGTTTGGCCAGAATGCAAATTAGTTGCAACTTTGCATGATTATTGTTCATTTAAAGCGGAGGGCTGGAGAAAATATTTGTATCCTTTTCTATCATCTTCTCCTGACCGTGATATAAATATGAATGAACCTGAAGGTGGCTTTTTGCCTGGTGGTTTTTGGGGAATGAGCGGTGATGAAACAAAAACAGTTCAATTTTTACACCGACGCTATGCCAGAAAGGTGATAAGCTTAATGAAAGAATATGGAATTGATTTTTATATTGAATTTTGTAATGAGGATGGCGTTGAAGGTTGGGATGATGAATATGCTCATAAATACTATAAATGGGTTTATCAAATGTTAAAGGAAGAAGGGATGCCATCGCTTAGATTCATTGTTTCTGGAAGATATGCTGCTTATGTGCCAGGAGCCATATATTCTCAGCATGGAATTATTTCAGCTAAACAAATAAAACCAGAAAAGTTGCCTTTGCTTCCCACATCTGAAATTCTTTTGTCTGGTGATGGTGGCTGGAATGGAGGTTCTGGACCAGCAGATGAGCGTGGGAGAAAAGGTTTAGGTTATGCTGAGATTCCTGAATTAGTTGAAACGATTAAGAAAGAAGGATTTTTTGGATATGAATATATGGATAGAGGCATGTGGCGGGATAATGATGATAGGGCTAATTTGGATTATTTTGATGATAAAATTTTGCTTGAACTGGCTAAAGGCTTAGGCACATATGAGGAACCGAAAGAAACAAAAATTAAAGTAGTTGTATGCAAATTATCAGGATTGCTTCCAACGGAATGCTGTAAAGAATTGGTTGAAGAAGAATTTATTCTTGGAGATGAGCCTTTTGAAACTTGTTATATACATCGTAAAATTGATGTTGCTTTATGCAGCGTTAGTAGGAAATTGCCAAGTCCTTGGTGTAAAAGGTTCAATATTGTTTCAATGTGCTACGCTGATGCTTTATTTCTTTTAACGTGTTCAGTTTGTCAACCACCTTGTAAATATTGGTGGAGAATTCGAAACTTTAAGCAATGGCTTAAATGTATTGTTAAAAAGATAAAAATAATTAAAGGAGATAAAAATGAACATTAAAATTATTAGAGAAAAAGAAAAAGTATTGGGGATAATTGTTAATTTTGATAGCAAAGAAATTGAATATGTTGTGCCCTATGATGGACGCCTTCTTGGAGAGGATTTATTTATTTTTATTGGATGCGTTAAAGAATTTCTTGATTCCTTTGAAAAAGAAGGAGAAGACAATGATAAAAATGGGCATAACTATTCCCCACGTGAATACAATTAAACGGATTGAAGAGTTAAAAAAGTTAAAGCAAAAATTATCTAATTGTCCGATTGTTGTTTTAGATTTTGAAACTTCTGATGGAAATTTTTTGACTGCAGATATATGCGGAGTAGGTATTGCTTTATCTTCCCAAGAATCTTATTATATTCCAACAACGGAAATTCCTGTCCAGGCAATTAAACAGGAATTGGGGCCAATTTTAAAACTAAAACGGCTTGCTGGTCATAATGTTATTTATGATCTTATAATCGGGAAAAGATTTGGTTTTGATTTAAATTATTATTATGATACAAAAATGATGTATCATATGCTTTTTCCTGATGAACGAGAAACTCGATTAAGGCATATTGTCAAGCGATACTTACCAGAGTATAAGTTAATTTTACTTGAAGATTTGATTGGCTCTGGTCGTAAGAAAATTTCTGTTGCTGATGTTCCTATTGAACAATTAGCAGAATATTCTTGCCGTGAAACTGCAGCTATTATGCGATGCGTAGAAATTCTTAAAAATGAATTACAAGCTCAACATATATGGCAGTCGTATATTCAATTGCATCAACCATTATTTTCAATTTTGGCCGATATGACTTTAATTGGAATTAAATTAGATTTATCTCGTTTAAAAAAATTAACTGAAGAATATAGACAAAAATTAGAGCAGGAAAAGCAAATAATTTTTAAGCTAGCCAAGAAAAAGTTTAATATTAATTCTCCTAAACAGCTTATTCCAATTTTACAGGAGCGAGGCATTACAATCCGTAGACAAACAGAAAAAGGGCAATTTTCGGTTAATGAAGACTCATTAAAAGAGATTTATGCAGAAACTAAAGACGCTTTATGTAAGCATCTTTTAGAATATCGAAAAAGCATGAAAATACTTTCGACTTATCTTGAACCCTTTGCAATACAAATTGATGATAACCATCGTTTGCACGGAAGCTTCCAATTAACTGTAACAGCTACAGGTCGGCTGGCTTCTGCTAATCCAAATTTGCAGAATATTCCACCTGAGATTAGGGAAATCTTCATTGCCGATACGGGAAAAATGTTTATTATTGCTGACTACTCCCAAATTGAATTGCGAGTCCTGGCCTATTTAAGCAAAGACAAAAATATGATAAAAGCATTCCTGAATGGTGAAGATATTCATGCCAAGACAGCTGCTATTTTTGGAAAAAAGTATGATAAAGCTACAGCTAGATTAAAGGCAAAGATTGTTAATTTCAGCCTAATCTATGGAGCTTCTGTAAAACGTATTGCAAAAGAATTAGAAGTAAGTGAAGATGAGGCTAAAACTTTTATGAATAATTTTTATCGACTTTATCCTGCTACTAAAATTTATCAGCGCAATTTAATTTCTTTAGCAGCTAATGTTGGCTACGTTGCCACTATAGGAGGTTGGAGAAGGACTTTACCAGGTATTAAATCAAAAAATTTACGGGAAAAGAAAGTGGCCGAGCGAATGGCATTAAATACGCCAATCCAAGGCTCGGCCAGTGATATAATTAAAGCAGCTATGATTGATTTAGTTAAAGAATTAGCTAAAAATAAATTGTCTGGTAAACTTCTTCTTCAAGTGCATGATGAATTAGTTTTAGAAGTTCCAAAAGAAGAAGTTTACCAGACAAAAAAGATTGTTGAAAAGTCAATGCTAAGAAATGGATTTTTTCCAGCAATTGAATTTTTGCTAAAAGTTAATATAAATGTTAATAAGCGCTGGATTAAATCTTAACTTGCTCGCCTTCTCCCCGCTGCAGCTAATGCTTGAAATTTCTTCTTTCCGTATTTTTTCCTGCCAATCCAGGCTGCCAAAGCAGCTGGGTTTTTAACGCCTTTTCTTGCTAATTTAGCTTTTAATTGAGCGAAACGTTCGCCAGTTCCTAATTTAGGCTTTTTCCCTTCATCATTTGAGCTTGAGTTTGATTTGGACTTATGCTTAGAGGACTCGCCAAAGATTTTCTCATATTTTCCGCTATTTTCCATTGCATGGTAGATCTGGATGGCTTTTTTTAGACCATATTGTTTTACAAGACTTTTCATTAATTTTCGTTGCTTTTTAGTGTAAGGCATTTTGTCCTCCAATTATTTGAAAATAAAGGATAAAATTACCCCAAGCATTGTTGAAATAATAGCCCCTAGAATAACAATTAAAATTTTCCAAATATGTTTCAGATCATTTTCAATAATATGTTGTAATAGTTTCTCAATAACAGCTAATCTTTCACAAATATCATTTCGATTCTCCATGGGAACCTCCGCTTCTTCTAAATGTTTCAAATCCTGTATAAGCAGATAGCAGACCAGCTGCCATGCCTATAATGGATTCGCTTATTCCAGGATAAAAATGCTTTAAAAATGCTAATAAACAAAATGTGAAAAATCCAATAAAAGTTAATAGAAATCGCTTGCTTTTAAACATTTTATTGCTCCTTTTCTTGTTTTTGTAAATTCAAGACAAAGCCATCAATATCAAATTTTTTAAAGAATTCTTCTACTCTTTTAAGATAATCTTCATCGTCTTTTATATCAAGTATATCTGTTCTTTGCCCTAATAAGGCTGGGATTAATGGCAATCCTTTCTTTAATCGCCTGATTACTTTTTCAGTCTCACCTACGCCAGGAATTCCAAATAATTTACAAAGAGCTGTGTAATCTTCGGGTTTTAAAACATCTAATGGATTTTTACCTGAGGTTAGTTTATGTATTAATCTGATTAAATCTTGGAATATTTGCATACCCGCTGGCATAAATGTGCGATAAACCGTTGACCAACGAATAGCGCCACCAATAATAGGAATTTCTTCAGCCAGCTCCCGTAAAGCAGCACCAATAATTTCTGGTAATGGTTTTTCTTCCTCCAACGCTTGTTTTATAGCCTTTTCTGGTGCTGGAAAAGGTGAGCGGACTTTTAGTATATCTTCAAAAACAACATTAGCAGCAGCAGTAGAGGCAAGCAGCCAAAAGATTCTTCTAAATCTTTCTGCAGGAGTAAGGTTAGGCGAACCTTTGCCAAAGACTCGTTCACCAAGATAATTCCATTCATTAATACCAAAGGTCTGAAACATTGTTAACAAGAAACGCATAGAGTGCTCTCGTTGAATTATAGGCAAATCGTGGCGATGCCCAGAGGCTTGTGTATAAATAACAACATCATCTGCCCACTTAACAGCTTGTTCATGGCTCATTCTCAGAGCTTTAGTTGCTTTTTCATAAGCACCTAACCAGGTCATAGTTGCTGCTGCGTTATCTGCTGCTTTTAAAAGAAGAATTCCATGCTCACCAATTTTATCTAAAAATTGACGGATTGGAGAACCTTTTGGAGCTTCATAAAATTGATTAATAAAGATTTCAAAAACTCTTGGTTTAAGCACACGGGAATTTTTTCGTGCAAAATTGAGAGATTCAGTAGATAAAGCTTTTGTTATTCCTTTTAAAACCCAATATGGATTTAACTCAATTATGCTGTTTCGTAAAGCTGCAGGCTGAATTAAGAATGTTCTGAAGTTATATGAAAGTAAAGATAGTGCAATATTTTTATTTACTCGTTGAATAAGCTTTATAAGACCTGGGAATTGATTTAAAAATGACGGAACATCATATTTTAAAACATACTGTCTCCAGCTTAAAAGATAATTATAAAGCATAGGAGCTTTTTCTTTTAGCGAGATTGTTTTTAACTCTCCATTTTCTTTTATCTGATGCGGCTGAAGTAGAAGTTCTGTAGAAATAGAAAGCGGTGCTGAGGATATATAGGATATTGCTTTTTCCATATATTTTAAGTAAATATCGAAAGCATTAGGAACTAATGGTCTTTCTGATGTTTTTCGTTCCTCGGCATAAGGAAAACTTGGCTCAGTTAAAATGGAATGAAGATAATTCGAATCATATTTAAAGAGCGCATCAAGGCTAATCTCAGGGTTTTCAGTAAAATTTCGCATGAAGGTAAAGTAATTTTTAATATACCCCATTTCATCTTTTCCATATAATTTTCTAACATTATTGATTTCGGGATAAATTTCATCAAATCCTTGGCGCATTTCATTATAAATTTTAAGTTCTATAGGAGAAAGCTCTTTAACTTCTAAACCCAATTTTTGCAGGAGCTCTGGTCCACCTTCCTGTTGAGCTATAGCATAAGCAAGAATTTTAGCTCCGCTATCTTTCCAATTATACCCTGCTTGTTTTAGTTCCTTTTTCCATTCTTTTACTTTGTTGTAAATTTTTTCTAAATGTTGGTGCTCTATCCAAACTTTTTCTCTGGCTAAATCATATGAATACTCTTTTATTTCAGGGTAATAGGCTAAAATGTAAATCGGGTTTTCAGAAGCAATACGAGCTGCAAGTGCAGTGCTTTCTTCACCTTTGGTTAATCTAAGTAATAAAGGAATTTTTAACTTTTTAGGCAAATCTTCAATTTCTTCAATAGCTCGAATAAGTTTTTTTGGCAAACCAAAAGCATCGGGCTTATTTTCATAAGTTATAACAATATCATCATCATTATAATTGGCAATATCAGGAATATACTTTTCTTCTTTAAGCTTTATCGGATCAATAAATGATTCAATATTTTGACCAGATACTTTTGCTCCTTGAATTTTTTCTCTTGTGATAATTCCAATAGCATTGCTTTCAATAGGTGCAATAAGATGAACTTCTTTTGAGACTGGGTCATACCAGCCTTTTTTGCCCGCAGCTGCAGCTGCTAATGCAGGATTAGCTGGAGGATTTTGGGGATTAATCTCTAATAGATTAGCCTTATCGATTTGAGCTTTATATAGATAATATGTTTTGCTTTGTTCTTTTTTTAATCTACTCTTAACTGCTTTATTAAGTTTATCTTTATCTTTATACCGCCCTTCTAATTCTTTCTCAAGCTGAGCCTTAAGCTCTTCAATTGGCAGCATCACTCTGTGAATTATTTCAGGTGTTTCTGAAGTCCAAAAGCCAAGCTTGGGTGCAGCTCCTTCTTTCAAGCCAATCTTTGAACCAATTTTTTCAATTAATCTGGCATTGTCGCCTTCAAAGCTTATTGCACCAAAGAAAGTTGGATTAAGCTCAGCTTTTTTGCTTTTATGCGGAGCAATTGGTGAAATTGCATAAAGGGTTAATGGTCCTTCGCCAGTATTCCAATCTCTTGTTCGAGGAGGGCCCAGTTCCATTTCTGTTATTGCATTAGTGTATCCAGTTCCACCCAAATTTTCTGTTTGTGCAGCAAATAATTTCCATGCTGCTTGCTGTGTTTTGCCGATGCGCTGAAGCTTGGCTAAATCAGGTGTCATTGTGCTTATGTCGAAAATGGCTTTACCATTATCAATATAAAAACCAAAAACTCGGCTAAAATCAGAAAGAATATCCATATTGCTATAAATATAATCTTTTATAACTTCTTTATTAATTTGTTCTACAGGAATCTCAAAAGTGCGGCCAGCCCAAGCAGAAGCAATATAAATCTCTCCCTCTTGTCCTTCAGGTGTTTTGGGTCGATATGGTGAAAGCTTTTCTGGAGTAATTTCACCAAAAACTATAGAATAAGTTCCACCCTGCTGTTTTTTATCAAGAATTTGCTTTGTTATTTCATCTGCAATTGTATCTATTTTTCGTCGTAAATAATTTGGAACTGGAATTTCTCCAGCGGGTTTAAGCCAAGGAGAAGAGGGTGGTTCAACTTCTTTAGCATAACGGTTTACTTTTACAATATCTTCATGTAATATACGTCTTTCAGGTTTTTCGGATGAGCGGGGAGAAGCAATACGCATAAACGCTTCAGAATCTACTAAATGGACCTCTTTAATTTTTTTCTTGTATAACATTTCACCAGGTTCTGGAATTCTGGTTGGATAATACATAGTGCCATCGTCAGCAACAGCTACAACTTTAATCTTTCTTCCTGGGGCTTCAGTTAAAGCATTGGCTATCTCTTGTCTTGCTTGTTCTGGTTCTTGTGCATAGTTAATTGTGCGTTTAAAAATAGGTGGTTGTTCTGCCATAAATTTTTCTTTTAGCTGCTTATCGCTCATTTTTTCTGGAGCTGGTTCAGGAATTGGCTGCTGTTCTAAATTCTCCAAAACACGCTCAGATGTTGGTAATATTTCGGTCGGAATATTGTTGGCTTTAGCTTCTTCATGTAATTGATTTAGCTCTTGTGTAAGCCTATGATAATCTTTAAAGCTGAGGCCTCGTCGGCTCATCCAAGCAATTAAGCCATAATCTACAACTTTTTGCAGCAGAGGTCGATTATCCCAAGGTCGCTGACCAGTAGCAACATCATAAAGCGCAGCGCCTACCCCCATTCTTGTTAGCGTAGCTAAGAAGGGATACTTTGCACCAAATGTAATAAAATTAGCTGGTGCAGTCAGTGAGCCCAAAACTTGACCATGGATATACGATTTAATTTTGTTTTGAAAAATTTCTTTGGCTGTTTCACCCTCCCAATTTACTAGAGCATTAGCTATAGCCAAGCTTTGGCCACTATCAATAATATGCCTAATAAAGGCTAAGGTTGGAGTTTTTGCGCCTATTTCAGCTCCAAAAATTTTTGTAGTAATGCTCTTGCTTATTGCATTTCCAATTTCTATTGGAGCTTTGACAAAGTGTATTCCTCCAGCCCCAACTAAACCACCTAAAAATCCTAAACCTTTAGCAACGCTTGCTAAAGAAGTTTGATATTCAGGAGCGTTATGTATTTCTTCTGCAGCTTCTTTTAACCCAGTAGCTTTCATAGCTAAACGGGGAAGCCCAAACATCATAGTATTGATGTATTCTTCTGCTGCGCTACCTATAGCAGGCAAAACTTGTTCACGAAAAGGGATTTTAGGTGGGGGAGGGGAATAAGGAATCGTTGGTAAAAATTTTTCTAATATTTTTTGTTTTGTAGTTTGTGGGCCTATATATAATTGAGAAGAATCAGGAGATGTGTAAATTTTTTCAGGCTCTTTAATTGGCTGCTCTGGAACTTCAGGTTTTAATTGTCTAAATTTAGCATATTCCAAAATAAATTGGTCTGGATTCCATTGTGTCCAGTCAATTTTTTGTCTATCTAATAAAGAGACAAAATCCATTACAGGTGATTTATAAATAGTCTGCCATGGCAAAGGAAGTAATTGAGTATAATCAAAGGGTTTGTTCATTTGAGTTCCTTCAAAGCATTAAATATAGCGGCAAGGCTTTCTTGCTCTTCTTTTGGTAGCGACTGAAAAACACTCTTTGCTTGAGGCGTTTGAAGAGGCAAAGTTGGAGCAATTGTTTGGGTGGAAGATGATTGACCAAGCAATGGATTTGGTAAAGGAGGGATGGAAGATAAATCTACAGAATAAAATTGCTTCGAAAATGCATTTAGAAAATGTAATAATTCATTATAGATTTGATTAGTTGTTTCTTGGAGTTTTTGTAATTCGCTTGCATAACCAGCAATCTCTTGTGTAAGGGCCGCTCTTTCTTTTTTTCCTACTTTTGGAAATTGGCTATATGCTCTTACGATTAATTCTTGTAAAGTTTCTGCTCTTTGCGTATTTATGGTTAAAATTTTGCTTGCTGCAGTTAGAAATGCGTTCGTTGCTGACATACTTCCTTCTTGTAGTGCTCTTTCTTTAATTCCTTGCATATATTCTATTTGTGCTTTTATCTCTTTCATTCTCCACGGATGCAATTCTTTTTCGTGCTGCATTTCTTGTGCTGTTCTCATTACATCTAATTGGTCTCGTTGCCGTTGTAGCTGTTGATTTATAGCATTAGAGTTCAATGTAAAAAGCTTTCCTGTGAAATATAAATAATCGTTATTCTTTCTTAAAAAATCAAGCTCTTCATTAGTTAACGGTTCTCCTGCTGAAAGTTTTTCATGTAGATTCCAGAATCGTATAACCTTATCTCGTTTTTCTGGAGGCAAATTCGGAAGATTGTTCATGTCTTCATAAAATTGCCTATCATAATTGAAAAATTTTAGCATATCTGCTTCAGTCTCAAGTTTATATTGTTCTCGTAATTTGGCCATTTGATTTTGGTGCTCTAATGCAAGTCGTTCTCTATCGGCCTGACGTTGTAATAATGCTTGAAATTGAGCTAATTCTTTTTGTTTTTCTGCTTGCAAACCAAGATGTTTCTCAAATAGCCGTTCTTCTCGTTTAGCCTGAATTTGTTGTGCTAAGAGGTTTTGCATTAAATTGCTAAAATTTGCCAAGCCTTGGGCTATTACACTCCAATCCATTGGCATGGTTAACCTCCTTAATAACCTTTAAGCCAAGCCTGCCAATATGGTTGATATGCGCTTTGCTGTGCTTCTTGCTCTTGTGCGTATAAATTCATAAGCAACTTCAAAGCATCCATTTCTTTTTCATATTCAAATCGCTCTCTTTCAAGGGCTAATCTATCCCCAGCAGCAGCTGCAGCCATGGCTCTTTGAGCTCGTTGTTCAGCTAATTGTTGAGCAAATTGTTCTAATTGAGCAGCAAAACTTCCAGCTTGTAATCCAAGCCCAATATTAGCCTGTCTCCATTGTTCAAATCGATTTGCAATATCCCCAATAGTTTGTAATTTACTCATTTCAAATTGTCCTGAAGCTAATTGTTCTTGGAATCTTCTTCGAGCTTCCTCTATGGCTAAATTTGTAGCAGCTTCAGCAAACTGCTGCTGACCGCTTCGCATTATATCAGCTAAGATGCTTCCAGCTATTCCTGATTCAGCTGGAGTAAATCCACGCATTCCAAGTTGTTCTGTGGCTTGGCGCATCATGCCTTTGGTTTGCCCCATGATATTAGCTCGCAGTTGGTTTAGTTGTAAGGCTTTTTCTGCTTCGGTCATTCCTGTAGGAGCCTTAAGTCCTTGAATGCCCGTAATAACATCTTGCAAATATTTTGCGTAAGGAGATTCAGCAAACCAATTGGTATTAAGAAGTTGCTTTCTGAAAGCTTCTAATTCAGGAGAATAAATTGTGCCTAATAAATTTCCAATATTCCCGTTGTTGCCTCCACTTTCAGAACTAGTTCGAATTTCAGTGGCTTGTGTATTATTTGTTGGAGGAGGAGAAACAGCTTTAACTGGTGAAGTAGTATTCTGGTTGGGCATAACAGCTTCCTGTATTTCTTCCTTTGGAATTCTAACCTGCGGATTATTTGAAGTTGCTACCGCTGCTTCATTCTGTAATCTATTATAGAGAGGGAGTTTTCTATTTAACTCTTCGTCGTCAATATAAGGCAGTTCGTAATTTTTATAGGCCATAGCGACCTCCTTCTCTAAAGCGATTCATGAAATAATCTTCTAATGGTCTATTTTCTCTCAATAGAGGCGTTTGTGGCTGAGCTGGCTGCAGATAATATTTTTGAGCAATTGGAGACTGAGTAAAAGGAAGATTAAATCCAAGAACCTGTCGATATTCTTCTGGGTTTATGCCCCAGCGTGTAAGAACATCTTGGCTAATTCTATTTTCTAAGTTGCCTAATATAGCTTTTTGCAAAACATCACTAAGCCAGGGAAGAGCATTTGATTGGAAATAAGGTTGAGCTGGTTTTAAAGCAGAAATAGTTTCTTGGCGTAATTTTTCAGCATATTTACGCTCTTTTTCTTTTTCTTTACCTGAAGCCATTCCAGCCAATAAAGTAGAGAGTAAACTTGAACCACCAAGAGCAATTTCTCCCCAAGGAAAATTTGAGCCAGAAGAACTCGTTTGTTTTTTGCCTCCAAGTAAACTAGATAGCAGACTTACGCCAGCAGGAAGTAAACTTGTTAATAAAGGTAAAGGCATGGCGTCCTCCTATTAGCTTGTTTCTAAGTGAACCAATACTGAGCAACCACGCTCAGATACAGGTTCGGTTATTTTTAAAATATGTAATCCTGGAGTTAAGCTAACCCAGGATGAAATATTCAATTCACCTGTTCCATCAGTGTGAATTGGATGTGTTCCTGTATTATTTCCAATAGATGACCATCCTTTAGCAGTTAAAATGTTATTAGTAATATCAGTAGTATCGATAATAACATGCAGTCTGTCAGCGAATTGCTTTCTTACTGTTGATAAAGATAGCCCTGTATTAATTCCAGCATAGTTGCTATTTCCTGAAATATTTGTTCCTAGAATATTTATTGAAGCATTAGCCCCGCTACTTGTTTTAGTTCCAAGATCAGTAGAACTAACAGAGCCATTAGCTGAAGAAGTTCCACTGTTAAAATAGATGTTATGGGAGTGGTCAGAAACGCTACTTATAGAAATATCTGGTTGAGCAGAAGAAGTATCTCCGCTTACTGTATGCGTGTGGTCAGCAGATTGACCAGTTGTCTCACTAGAAGATGGACCGCTTGTAGTTGTGGTTCCTAAGTCTCCATAATAATAATCATGCACATGGTCCATGCCATGAACATGGTTGGCGCTTTGTGTGCCAGTCTCTAAGGAAATGGAGTGGGAATGAGCAGATTGTGAAGCAGTATGATCATGGCCTCCATTTGCTTGTGTGCTCCCCGAAATTAGGTGTGTGTGAGCGTCTGTAGCGAATGTGCCTGAATGAGTATGGCTTCCCAAGACAATATCATGTGTGTGAGCTGTTTGGGATATTTCATGTGTATGTGAACCTAAATTAATCCCGTGATAGTGATAAGGAAGCTCAGTGTAAAAGGTGGTAGGAAATTCAAAGGCTTTAATGGCTAATTTTACCGTAGGTGAAGAACCTTCTGTTTTAAAATAGAGACGCCCCTCTTTATTTGATTCAACTAATAATTCTGCTGTGTAAGTGCGAATTGCGCCTCCAGTGTAATCACCTATATAATCAAGCTGCCTCCATTCAGTTCCATTCCATCCATAAAATTTATTATCAGCAGTGCAATATACAATTCGTCCAATATCGGCTGATGTTCCTGATGGCAATGTGCTGACTTTATCAATAACAATATTTTTAGCCTGAGCTTTGTTCAGGTCAATTCCAGCATTAAAAGTTTGTAGTGCTGAAAAAGTATTAGCTGCATCTTTTTTTGGAATATTATTAGAAAGTTTTGAATCAGGAATTGAATTATCTGGGACAATGGGAAAGGAAGAGAATTCAAATAAGCCTGTAATTTTGTTGCCTCCAGTATAATTTCGATTAGATATCAAAATTTTTGCATTTTGGGCAATGTTATCTTCAGCAATTCCAACTTTTGATGGGTCAAACATATCATAGAGATTATCCCAGTTTTTATTTAATCTTTCTGCAGTTATTTTTCCTGCATCTGTTCGGCCATCAACAAAAGTATGAAATTTAGTCGGAATCATAGTAAACCTCCGTTATTATGCTGGCGCAATTGTGGTTATCGTTCTTGATAAACCACGATATTTTAATACTCCATTTTTATTCTGAAAGATAAAAAAAGGCTAAAAATGTTCTTGTCTGTCCCGCATAAACAGCAGGAGTATTTGTGCCAGTATTTTGGTATGCATAAAGCCCGACTTGGGCATTCTGAGAAAAATATAGAATATCGGAAAAACTCATCGCAATATAGTTTGAAGCTGTAGGAAATTGGTCTTCATGAACAGTTCTATCTGAGCCATCATTTACGCTAATTATATACCTTCCAGCTTGAATATTTCCCCAAGAAACTCGACCAACAATTAGATAATGACCCGATTTAGGGATTGTATATTTATGTGTAGTTGTATTCCATCCTGAATCAGTGTCAAAACTTATTGTATCAATATTAACTAAAGTCCAAGTAGCATTATTAATTATTTGAGAAGTTCTTAAATAAGCACGAGCCTTTATATGTGGAGCAATTTGAGTAACACGACCACTGGAATGCTTTGATTTAAGAACATCGTTTTCTGAATAAATAATATGAGCGCCAAAAGGATTAGAGGTCGGCACAGTAGCAGCATTAGCAATTCCAATAACACCAGCCCCATCACCAAATTGGTTAGTTGTGCCGATGCCGACGTTGCTTCCATCGGTATAAATCACTGAATTCACCAACCCATTGCCAGTGTGGTATGGGAGATAACCTGAAGTAAGATTGTTGAATATCGCTGTATTGGCTTTTATATTGCCCCCAACATCTAATTTTTGTGAAGGCGTTGGATTATTGATGCCGACATTGCCATCTGGTTGGGTAATGGTTAAATACCAATAGGTTTCTCCAGCCCTTTGATTATTTCCAATGATATGAAACGGCTTCCAAATAGGATTGCCCCAACTTGGATAAACGTATACAAATCCCCAGTAAGTTGCTCCTGGATAATTCATATTACATAAATCAACGATATTATCAGCACAACATAAGCCTAATGTTGCCTCTTTTTGATTGTTTATTGGAGCATCTATCGATAAAATCGTATAACCGTCTGTAACGGGCTCTCCAGTTTGGCTTTGAATCCTGATTATGCCCCTTTGGCCCTCAACATCATCTTTCCAGAGTGCCACTTTTCCGCCAACGGAATCTTCGAACCAGAGACTCAAAGCTTCACCCCACCATTTCGATGGCCCATTATAGATTCTAATTTTTTTATCTTGATAAGCATTTGGTCCGAAAGGAAGGGCCCCCCAATCTGTTATTTGAGAACGAGTATGAGTATGCTTAGAAATACCAGATAACTTTGATGATAAGGATTCAATTAAGTTCTGCAATTCGTTTATTTTATCCTGAATATCATATAGATTTCTCTGTGTATTTTTATCAGCAACTTTAGTTGATAATTTGAAGTTGCTCATCTTGTCCCCTTACGTCGTGAATAAAAAGTTAGGGCCTGTAATGAAATAGGTTGTGTATTATTTCCATGTAGCCGCCATCTAAACATACTACCAGTTAATCCTGATGGAATAATAATATTTTCTAATAGATTTCCTTCAAGTCCAGCATATGTATAACCACAATAAGGCGAACCAGTAAAGCATGAATCTTCCCCATGCACAGGTCTATCATATCGAGTAGCAAAAAAGTTGGCATATATTGTTAAAGTAGCATCTCCATAAACATCGGTATTGTAAGACATTTTAACTTGTCTTAGAACATGCACAATACCAACAGGAGTTCCTAAATTAATCCAACCACTTTGAATATCATACTCAATAGGATAAGTTTCATCGCCAACTTTATCCCAGGCTTCGGTTTCTAATAAATATATTTTTCCATCTGGTGTGCCGCCAACAATCTTTGTTAATCCTTGAGAATTTGTGATGTTGGTTAAACAAGTAAAATCGTGATGAGGATAATATAACCATGTCCATGCAATAATGCTTTCTGAAGTTTGCTCAGGAATTCCTTTTTCAATAAAAATTAATGGAACAACAAAGCTTCCAACAAGAATCTTTGGAGCTAAATTCGGAACTCTGCACAAAAATAAAAAGCATTTATAATCAGGATAAAAAACAATATCATAAGCTTCGGGATATTTGTAATTAACATAGCCATCACTTAAAATTCTCCTAATTCGTCTGCTCAAATCAAAGAGATTATTTCCGTCAAAAGCAAACCAGCCTTCCTCAGCAAGAAAAATTATCTTATCATCAAAATTCAAAATAGCATAAGGAGCAATGCAACCAATACCATGTAATGGAGCAATCTTTTCTTTTTCAATAAATTCTCCACGAACACAAAAAAGTTTATGTTGCTTGAAGATAACTAAATAATCTGGTAAAGCAGCAAGGCCTGTTATTTTATCTCCATCTCCTCGGTCAAAATATTCATAATTAGTTGATGGACAAGCATGAGGATTTCCTCGCTTAGAATAACGAACTAAATCATCTCCATCTGGAACTCCTGGAGAATTTCCACAATTTGCATAAAAAACTTTGTCATTATAAGTAATCAAATACTTTGCTATAGGCGGAACATCATTATCCCATTCAACTTCTTCTCCTAAATCGGAATCAGGCGTTGAATCAATATAAGTCTGGTTAACATTATCAACTTCAGCAACAAAGAAATAATGTCCAGGATTTTCTCCAGATACGCTAAAATCATAAGTTCGGTAAATAGCAATTTTACTAACAGTTGAGTCATTTGAAGCAAAAACTTGAACATTTATTTTTTTATCTGAAACCTGAATCGCATCGCTTACAGGAGAAGGATTACTATAATGAACGTAAGGAGTCTCTCGTTTATAGCAATAAACATAAGCATATTTACCAGTTAATCCTGTAGACTCGCCTTCATTTACAGTAGGTTTAGTTGATGGCGGAGTAATGCCTACGGGATAAATTGTAGTGCCATAAACACAAAATTGTGTTTGCCCATTTGTATAAATAACCAAATTTTTATGAATGGCTTGAGACCATCTTGCTCCAGCAGGGGTTAAATTACTTTTGGCTAATATCCAATTCGTTCCATTGTAAATATAAAATTTTGTTTCAGTAAAAACATGTAAATGCAAATCCCCACTTGGAGATTCATATTCAAAAATATCACATATTTTTTCTGAAACAGGCAAAGACAGATAAGGAACTGCACCCAGGCGCTTAGTTAAGCCTCTGTTTGGATTGAGAAAAACATTTTTAGCTTCAGTCAAAGCCTGCTTAGGAAGAGCTGTAGGAGAACTGGATAGATCCAGGCCAAGGTAAAATTCATCTACTTGGAAAATGTTATTGACATTATATGCCATTAGTCATTAAAATAGCTTGTATGTGTTATCTCAGCCCCTATTAGGGCTATTGTGGCGGCTCTTTCAGCTTCATCAATCCTTTTTTCAAGCACAGCTAAAAAATTATCATCTTTAGCTTTTCCATAGGTCAACGTAATTAAAGCAACAAGTGGATGCAAGCTTACAGGTAAATCATCTAAAGAATCTATTTTTGGCAAATACCAAAGACGAGCAAAATCTGAAAGCGTTTCTGCTGGTGCAGGAAAGAACATAATTTCATTGTTAACATACCCCCAAGCCAACGGTTCATCATATTGAATGCGATTATATTCAAAAAATAAATCGTGAGAAATTTTCGGTAAAATGGCCCCATCAGAAAGACGTTCAACAGCAACCACAAGGAAACAATCTGAAGGAAGCGGGGTAGATTCTGGATTTGCATCAATTATGTAGCATTTCTGGTATCTATCTTTAAGCAAATGCGCAAATTTTGAAACAACAGTGGTTATGGCTAATTTTTTATAAACTTCAATCTCTTCGTCCGTCCAGAAAATTTCTTGTCCATACTCATTCAAAATTGATTTAACAAAATTTTTAAACTCTTGGTCAGTCATTTTTTGCCTAAATCAAGAAAAAGTCTTTTCCAGGCATTATAACCTGTTTCAACGGCTTTACGGCACACATCTTCAAGCCATTGCTGAGCTTTATCCAAAAGTCTTTGATTGTGCTCATCTATTTCTTTTATAACCTCATCTTGATGTTCATAATTCCAGCGTTCTTGACGAAGCTTAGTAAGCACTCGTCTATCAAGCGGCATATAACCAATATCTTTGCCATTACGTTCATAGCATACGGTTTTAACCAAAACGCTTCTTCTTAAAATCTCGATAAAGGATAAATCAAATCGTTCTTCATAATCTGGTTTCCACATTCGTATTTGCCAGCGTTCTTCAAAAGGATTAAAGACTGCAAAATAATTTTTATCCAGATTTTTTAATTCCTGATGAAACCAAGCTGGTGCTAACATCCACATTTTATCTCCTTTATACTTGAAAAAAGGGGGCTGGTTCTCCAGCCCCCAAAAAATTAATATTATGATGTGGTTACACCAGTCATCTTGCCATGAGCATTGCGGCAATCAGTGCCCAGGTTAGCATACATTTTGAACCAGGCATAGTATTCGTCAGCACCTTCCGAATTCTTAATCATTCCACCATTAGTTGTGTCCCAGGTCAGATTCTTCAGCACATACAATTTAATGTGAGGAAGTGATACAAGATAAATATATCCAACAGGGCATTTCGGATGAACAAGGAAAGGAAGTTCAACTTCACCGCCAACGTAGCGGATGGCTTTCCAACCAGCAGTGAACTCAAGAGTTTCAACCTTGCGAAGAGCCTGCATTAAAGAAATGAGCTTATTTCTGATAGCTGGAGTTGTAATAGCCAGGTCAACTTTGTTTCCATCGGTCCGAACATCAATAGCATCAAGAGCCTCTTGAATCTTTGTTTCAGTTAAAACACCAACATTATTAACAACATAAGCCTGCCACAGAGGTTCAGCAGTAGCATCGATTCCCTGGAAATCAGAACCAGGAGTATTGCCAGTATCAATAATACCATCAATTCCCATCAGCTCACCAGTATTGGTGCTGGGCGTATAAGAATCTTCTTTATAAATCAAATCATTGGCAGCAACATCGGTAATAGTCCCAGAAACAGTAATCGTCCCACTAGCCATATCAACAGCAGTAACAGTAACAGAATCAGCATGCTTATTTCCACTGCTATCGTAAATATCCAAAACCTGGCCTTTTCTAAACCACTTAGCAGCAACATCCCCAGTTCGACGGGCCGTTAAGGTAATGACTTGGCCTGATTTTGAAGAAACCTTGCCCATAATGCCTTTGCCATCTTCCATTAACTGGCGGTCAATATCAATGGCGAAAGCGTTGATAATTCCCTTAGTCTCAGCAGTCAGGGCATCAATCCAGGCATTTTTGCCTTTGGAAGCCTCTATAGCCATACCTTCAATTTTGATTCGGCCATAGAGTCTCCTCATGTAAATATAGGCCTGGTCATAAGTATTTTTCTGAGCGGTCGGAAGAGTGTTATTCCCATCATAACGAGCACCAACAGCCTCAGTAAACCCCAACTGCACAGGAATTACAATTCGCTTTCCACCATCCATGTCAACAATTTTCTTCTTGATAATCGCCCACAGAGGGGACTTAACGGGCATCTGATTGACCAGGACTTCAGTATAAACTTCTTTTAGAATATCCTGAATATTAGCAAAAGTTTGCATTTTATCTTCTCAAAAAATTACAGTAGTGGATGGATTTTACGATATTGGAACCTTACGTAAAAGCTTGTGTAAAATCTCATCCACATTGTCAGCGGTTATCTTCACCTTTTTCTTCGCCAGCCCTGGCGCAGGTGAAATTCCCGCTGTTTTCAAGCCGACTCGTTTTTGACCCGCAGCTTTTGATTTGGCAAGGTATTCTTTTGTAATTTCATCATAAAGAGCCTTTTTGATTTCGGGCGAAACCTGTAAAATCTTTTTAACATATTCAGGATTCGCCTTTTGTTTATGGCTCTCTAACATGATTTGTTCAATTGAAAACCTGCCATTGGTTAGGGCATATACTGCCAAAACCTCTTCAGGAGAAGCCAATGGATATTCAGGTAAGAGACGCTCAATTTCTTTAATAATTTGCTTTTGGCGCTCTTGAACCTGGGAACTTTGGAGTTGTTGCTCAAAAATAGCAACTTTTTGAGCAAGCTCCTGGTTCGCTTTCCATTGCTCCTGAGCAGCCTTTTTCAATGCACGAGTTTCAGGGTCATCGAACTCAGTTATCTCCAGTTCTTTCGGCATGGTTGCCGTAGTCTTGCTACGGGCCTCCTCAAGCTGACGAGCTAACTGATTCTTATACTCCTCGACCCGTGCTAAGGCTTCTTGTAGCTGCTGGGTCTGTTGAATCAGCTCGGATTTAATTTTAGCATTCTCAGACATGGCTTGATAAAATCTCAAGCCTTTATTGAGTAATGCTATGATTTCTTTTGGTTGAAGATTTTTAACTGGAACTTCCAGCCCTTTACTGACAATCTTTTCATTTTCAATTTGTTTTAAAACTTCTTGAACCTCAGCTGAAAGTTCAATTTTTTCTTCTTTATCTTCTTTTGTTTCCTCTTTTTCTTCTTCCTCTTCTTCTGATTCTTCTTCTGGTTTTTCTTCACTTTCTTCTTCTTCTTCAACCTCTTCAGTTTCTTCAAGTTCTTCTTCTACTTCTTCAGACTCTTCTTCGGGCAATTCTTCATGGGCACCTTCGATATCATCAAAAGTTAGCTTGTCATCGTCGCTTAAAAAAGTTGACAAATCAATTTTGTCTTTAGGCATGATTTATTGACCTCCTTCCAGGCCGCCTTGTCGAAGCAATGGTGCTAAAATAGCCATTTGCTCTTCGGCGGTTGCTGGTTGTTGCCCTGCTTGCATAGCGGGCTGAAGACTTGCCCCGCCGCCAGCTTGAGGCTGGTTGGGCTGAGGTTGAAGTCTTGATTGATGAAATTGTATCATATTGTTCAGCGCAGCTTTTTGCTGTGCTGTATATTTATCATACTTTGGTGATAGCCTATCCCTTAAATGAATTTTCAAATGAGCTTCATGGTCATCCCATTCACAGTAATATTGCGATAAATCGTTTGAAGTAATGTTTGGAGTTATCTCAATAAGATAATTTTCTCGCATGGCTTTTTTCTCATGAACCAGAGACAACGGATAGAGCTTTTTAGCTTCAGCAAATTCTAACAGCTCAAGAACCATTTTTTTATCATCTATCAATCCACGCTCAGCTAACTTTAAAATCCATTCAGCTCGCAAGGCTTTTGATTTAGGTAAAGCCAACTGCGTCGTAATGGCTACATCGGTATTTCCACGCAAATCGGCTCCGCTAAACCATCGAACGCTATCTTCCAAGTTTCTTCCAACTAATTTGAAGAGACGAGGTCTTGTATAGCTATGCTGAATGATTTCTAAAGCCAGTGTCCAAGCATCTGAAAAAACTTTATCCGCCTCACGAATAATTGGATCAAGAATGCTATCATCTTGTTCAATTAATAATGAAACCAATGTGCCTGAAGCATGAGAAGCTCTTTCAGGAAGTCTTCCAAAGCTAACTTCATGAATATTTGAAACTGATTCCAATTCTCTTTCCAAATCCTGTTTTAAATTAAAAACATATGGAGGGATTGGGTCAAGCTTCAGCTGATGAGGCTCTCCCATCTGATTATTGTAATCAATGATAACAATTGAACCATCATCATAAACCTGACGCTTATTTAGCAAAGCACTCAATGGAGAAAGGACCTTTATTTTAGCTGCCCGTTCTAATGCTAAGCTCATTAAACTTACAAAACGATTATATTCCCTTTGAACAGGAATCATATCTCTAATAATGCTGTCATTGAAAATAATATCATAGCCATAATTGTCAATTGGAATTGTTGAATCAGAATATGTAAAAAATGGAATTCGTCCATAAGGATTAACCCCATATTCTAAAATTTTATTCTTTGTAGCAAAAATATAAATTTTGGGTGTCCAGAACTCATATTTAATACAAGTTCGCCCAACAATATCTTCTCCTGGCTGAGAAATAGCTGAAGAAAACCCAGGAATAATGTCCTCAAACGGAATAGCTGGAGCGTCATCTAAAAGATGCGTATCGGTATCAACTGTGCCATGAGGAAGTCCATATTCTTCTTCTAAAGCATCGGCATCAACTTTTTCTCCATACAAAAACCAGCGCCATTTAGATGGAACAATGGAAAGTGGGTCGACTCGACAGGCAAAAGGTGAAACAACTTCCATATCAATATCGCCAGGCTCCGTAATTTTAATCTCAGTTTCAATCGGCACACCATCTACTTCTTCTGTTATCTTTTCAATTCCAACCAGGCCTTCTTTTTTCTCATTCCAAAAAACTCGCAAGACAGCTCGGTTAATTAAGAAAATCCAGGTAAAAAATTGTCTCCGAATCATATCAAAATTAAGCTTATCGTAAAGAGATTCAAGAATAGCATCTCCTACTTCAGCTGCCCTTAAATCTTCATATTCAGTTGTTTTTGGAACAACGCCCAGAGCGGGGACGACACTCATTGCTTTGCTAACAAGTTTTTTCAGAAACGCTTTTAAACGATTAAAAACTAATTTTCTTTGCTTTTCCAGATTAACAGGACGGAGCTTTCCAGAATGGCGCTCAATATCTGTATATTGATATCCTGCAACCCAGGCTAAAATTTTTCGCCAACGAGGAAAACGATAAATTAAATCAGGATGATTCTCCCAATAATCATTAAGTTTTCCGAGGATATAGCTTTCTTCTTCCTCAGTTAATTCTTTGCCTTCATAAATTTTTTGTTCAATTGTTAAGAATTTCATTTTTTATCTCCAATCTTCTTCAAATTGGCTCAAATCAACTTTAGTTTCTGTCGGAGAGCCTCTTTCAATTTCTTCTTTAGCTTGCTCAACAATCTGTTCTTTAGCTGCAGTAGAGATTTCTAAATCTTTTTTCCAAGCGTCCTTGTAGTATTTGAATTCACCTAATGATTTAGCCATCAAACGATCTAAAAGCCTTTCAATTCGCCGTTCATACCAAATATGCTGCCCAATGAGCAGCGCAAGAAAAATACAAGCAAAAATATTAATAAGCATCATCAAAAACTCCTAATGCTTCTTGATAACCTCGGCAGGCTTCTTCCCAATCCTGCTCAAGCATTCTTTCTTCAGATGTTTTTGGTGGTTCGAGGTCTTTTAATTCAACCTCAAAATCAGGAAATTGAACAACATCTAAAATATAAGCAAAAGCATCTAAAATATCGTCTCGTTCAGTTTTCCCAAACTGCTGTAATTCTTCATAAAGTTGATTCATTCCAGATGGGGCGAAATAAACTCGACCACCTTCTATCCAACCTGAAAGATTTATAATTCTCAATTTTTTAGGCCTATTTTTATGCCTCAATTCTACAAGGCGATAAGGAATCAAAGAGGCATATCTTTTTTTATTTTGTGCTACTCTACCCTGCTTAATCCACTGGGGAATAATGAAGCTAATTAAATCCCTAAAAGCAGAAAATCTAAATTCCTCAATGCAGATAAAATCTGGCTCATAAATTAATGCAATTTCGATAATTCTTTCCGCAGCTTTTGCATCAGTTAGCTTTGACCGCTCAGCAAAGCGAACATAAAGATTTTTATCGCTTCCAGCATCAACTACAACCATACCCATATAATCGCTTTGTTTACTTTCTTTTCCCATTGGGTCAACCATTAAATAAGTTATCTTTGATGCAGGAAGCATATCAACATGATAAGTTTTAAACCAATTTGCTTGAAATCCACGCTCGCTGGATAAAAATGGGTCATTTTCATACTGCCCACTAAAATGCTCACCAAGTTCAATTTGAAGCTGCTTGAGCTTCGATTCAGGAAAAAGATTGGGAAAAGTAGAGCCTGCTTTAGTTAATGGGTCGGCCCAACAAGAAAAACGGAGATAATGATAATGCCCATTATGATATTCAACCACAGGTTTCTCTTTGTCTCTATCTTGTTGAGCTAAATCAAGATTAAAGAATGTTTTTAAAAGATAGCCATATAAATCATCAACAGCCCAGCGAGTTCCAATGATAATTTCGATACCATTTGATTCAAGCAAGGCTTGAGCCAGTTTCCACCATTCAATAACTTTAGCAATCTGCTCAGGTGTTCTTGAATTTTCTAAGTTAACTAAATCATCCTCAATATGAATTGTATAGTGCCGTGAAACCAAGTTTCCTTCAACTGAACCAACCTCAATTCGATTTCCAGCAATTTCAACTTCATCCATTGTCCATCGAGGAAAGCCTGTTTCAGGATTTTCTGGAATAATATCAGAAAAAATTGTTTTTAAAAGTGAATTATGCGCTAAATTATCTTTAATCCGCTTTAAAAACATTTGAGCATTGCTTAAAGTTGCATTGGAAATTAAAATTGCATCTCGTTTACCTTCAACAGCGTTTTTTAAAACTCGCTGAAGAAGCCAACCAAGTGTAATAATATAACTTTTAATCCAGCCTCTTGGACAAAGAATTAGAAGCTTGTGACCAGGTTGAGCATAGGTTGAAACAAACTCAGCAATCTTTCCATGAGTCGGTTTATATAAATCTTTGAATCCTGGCTTTGGATTTTCTAAAGTTGAAAGAACTACCCGACAAAAGAAATATAAATCATTCAGACATTTGTCTCGCCACCAGTTTAAATCACTAAGAGCATTATTCATTTTCTTCTTCTTCAGTTTTCTTCTTTTTCTTCTTTAAAATTTCTTTCCAGTTTACTGCATCCTTTCCAAAAACTTCGCTAATAGCTTTCTTAATTACTTTCAAAAATTCCTCTTTTGTTGGCCCTTTTGTAGCTTCACTTGTAGCAGGCTTTTTAAATCGTTTTTCCTGAGGATATAATGATTCAACCAGACCAGTAATTGCAGCCTCTTCATTCAGCTCTTCAAGCCGCTGACCAAGAGGCCCTTTTTTAATCTTTTTTTCCTTCGATTGCTTTTCCTGATTGGTCATTTTTTGTTAGCTCCAAAACTTCATGTGGGGCAATTGCCCCAGCATCAATTAAAGCCTTTATCATATCAGCATCAATAACTACAGTTAAAGATTTGCTTACTTCCTCTCTTTTCTCAGGCGCATAATCACCACGAATTTTTAAGACCTTATCTAGATAAAGGCTTCTAACATAATAATCAGGATGTTCTTCTTGAACAACCACTCCCTTAGGTGAACGCCTTTCAGGAAGTGTCGCTTCTAAGCCTTCTCTAATTTTAGCTACAATTTTTTCGTCTGTGATTCCCTGGCGCTCTAACTCCATGAGGATAGCCTGTTGAATCTTTGGCTTGGAAAGAAGGACCGAACCATAATTCGGATGCGGATAACCAGCTTCTCTCGCAGCCTGGCAGACTTTAGGGTCTTTAATATAATTTTTGACAAACTTTTTTTCTCGCTTGTTCAAAACAGGCAAATTCTTTTTATGTCCAGCCATAGGAGATTAAGAAATAGCCACAAACTTATCCATTATTTTACCAGGGAAAAAATTAATGCTCCTCCAAGAGCATACAAGCCAAAACGATACCATCGGCTTTTAGCCTGTTCTCGTTTAAGCACAGAATAAACATCGGCTAAAGAACGATTGGCTTCAGCTAATTTTTGAAGGCTCTGTTCTGCTTGAGTTTGCCAGCTAACTCTTAAACCATATTCTTCATTAGCTTTTTCTTCCCATTTAAGCCGTAATTCATGCTCAAGATTGTATTGCTCAGACAAAGAGAAAATAATTGAATCTTTTGCTTCAATCTCTTTTTGAGCTAAGGAGAATTTCCTTACCCAAATATCCCGCTGTTGCTTAATATTCAGAAGCTGGTCTTGACAGGTTCCCTCGTTTTCTCTGGCAATTAAATTTTTCAACTGATCATCTAACTGCAAAATATCTTTGCGTAAAGATGCAATTTCAGCGTTCTTGAGGTTAATGATATTATCTAATTCAGCAATTCTTTTGGCATATTCAGCATTGGCTTGCTGAAGTTCTATTAGCTTTTTCGTTGCTTCATAATTCCGCTTTTTTAAATCCTTATATTTTGCAGATAAACTATTATAGCTCTCAACTAATTCTTTAATTTGATTGCTTAGCAACTGCTTAACCTGTATTTGCTTAGTCAAATAAATTTGAGAAGTTATGGAAAAAGCAAGAAGAAAAACAACAATAAAAATCGAAGCTGAATTAAAAAAGTCCTTTAATTTCTGAATCATCTTTTGAGCTCTTTTACTTCACCAAAAGGCTGGATAAATAAAAGAAAATGCCCTTGAAAGCCAGTTCGAACGAAAGCATAATAAGTATTAATATCAGTAGTGGAAAATCTTGGATAGCCATAATGATTGTGAATAATAATGACAGCATCTTTAATTGGATGATTGTCTCGTTTCAAAGCATCCATTAAAGCATATTTATCTCCATTAACCCGTATAGCTTCATTACTAGTGATATGGTATAATGTGCCATCAAGATAAAGAAGATAAAGATGTTCAACCTGGTCTCTAAATAGGTTATTCCAAAGATTCATTTTTTCTATTCTGACCTCAGTTTCTAAATCAGCATAATTAGGCAATAATTGATCAAATACTTCACTTGATTGGTCAACTGGTAAAGAGGTTGCAAGAAATAAGAAGCCAAGAATAATTGTTATGCCTGCAAAGGCTACAATAAAACGCTTCATTGTTTTGCTCTTATATATTTAATGCCAAAAAATGTGGCCACTGCTTCTCCAAAAACATAAGAAATAAACATATCGGGTCGCTTTAATTCAATCAAAGCTAAAAGCATGACTAAATCTTGAAGCCCAATGCCAACAGTGGCTAATGCCCCAGGCAAGGGCTTAATTTTAATGATTGCATGCTGATAACGAATCACTAAAAATTCTCTGCATAAACCCAGCAAAAAACTTATGCCAAGAAATAGAATTTTCATAACTTTGTTCTGGCTTCAATTGCATAACCTACACTAATTTCCCAGTCTCCATCATAAGAAGCCTGGATATAAAACTTATCCAAAGTTAAAACTGGTGAATCTGTTTTCGCCCATTCTTCCAGAAGCCTAAGCAGGATATGCTCAATGGACATCTGGTCCAGAATTCTGGCCTCGCCTCCGATATTGGCCATAATTGGGGCGTAGGCAAAAAGCAGGCCAATATTCCTGGCCAGTTCAGGAATCTTGGGCCTAACAGCCTCAACCAGTTTTTGCTTTATTTCTTTAGTAAGCTTAGCCATTTTTCGCTCTATATATATTATAGCACATTTTGAAGAAAAAGTCAAGTGTTTTTTTAAAATTTTTTAAAAATTTTTATTTTTCCCCTGAAAATAGCCTGATATATCAGCCTAAGGAAGCTGTAATTTTAGCACTTTTCTGGCAAAATCAGCAATTTTTATCCAATCATTCTCTAATGGCCAGAAATAAGCCACACGCCCTTCAATAAAGCGAGCAGCATTAATATCAAAGCCTTCAGCCAGACGCCAGTTCATTCCATCCCAGGCAAAGCAGAATCGAATCACCTTTGCTCCATTTTGCCAGTCAACATATTCCCAAACTTGATAAACATTACCCTCAATATCCATGCGTTGGGTAGGCAGCAGTTCTCCTCGTTCTTCAATGATCTGAGAGGCAGTAATATAGTAAACAGAATCAGGATTTCCACATTGAAGAAGTAATCGAGCTTTAACTCCTTCTAAAATCTCATTATGGTTGCGCTTTAGAAATTCTCTGACTAAAGCTTTTCTCTCTTCAAAGTCTGGGGCCAGTTCATCTCTAACCTGCCAGAAAATTTTTTCAATATATTCTTTCTGTGCTTCAGG
>JGI24721J44947_10000325_pt1 | contig 60759 bp, 55 predicted proteins | sample YelNatPaOPGAMG01_FD_44947 | JGI IMG/M metagenome (IMG submission 44947) | reverse complement strand
CCCGCCTGTCTGCCGGCGGCAGGCGGCGATTTCGGCGCCGCGGCAGTGACGTGACGCATCACCTATGTCAACACGCCGCCTGCTATGAGGCCGCGCGTGGTATGCTATCAAATGGACGTATCCAATCATTGCCGTGCCGGATATATACCTGAAGCGCGCGGTCACCAGCGGATCACACTCGTGACCACGCTTCGGGTCTCGATATGTGTATTAAGGAGCATGACGTGCAGACCAGCCCCGAAAGCAGGAGACCGGTGCGTACACGCTACGCCCCGAGCCCTACTGGCTTTCCCCACATCGGCAATTATCGAACAGCGCTTTTCGCGTGGCTGATGGCCCGTCACGGTGAGGGGCAGTTCGTGCTGCGCATCGAAGATACCGATCGAAAGCGGCTGGTTCCTGGCGCCATCGAGAACATCATGGAAGGTCTGCGCTGGCTCAACCTTGACTGGGATGAAGGACCAGAGGTCGGGGGTCCATTTGGACCGTACTTTCAGTCCGAGCGGCTCGACATCTACCGCGAGCATGCCGATATGCTCATCGCCAACGGACACGCCTACCGCTGCTATTGCACAGAGCACGAGCTGGAGCAGATGCGCGCGGAGCAACGCGCTCGCAAGGAGCCGGAACATTATGACCGGCGTTGCCGCTTTCTGACGGACGATCAGCGGGCCGAGCGCGAAGCGGCTGGTCGCTCGTCTGTGGTCCGCTTCGCGGCGCCGCTCGATGGCGTGACGACCTACCACGATGCGCTGCGCGGCGATCTTACCTTCGACAACACCACCATAGACGACATGGTGCTGCTAAAGTCCGATGGCTACCCCACGTATAACTTTGCCAACATCGTGGACGATCATCTGATGGACATCACCCATGTCATCCGCGGCGAAGAATACATCTCCAGCGCGCCGCGTTACGCGCAGGTCTACCGCGCGTTCGGATGGGAAGAACCGGAAACCATTCACGTCGGGCTGGTTCTCGCGCCGGACCGCAGCAAGCTGAGCAAGCGACACGGCGCGCTGCCGCTGCTGGAGTACCGCACGCTAGGCTATCTGCCCGAGGCTATCGTCAACTTTCTGGTGCTGCTGGGCTGGTCGCTGGACGACAAGACCGAGCTGTTCTCGCTGGAAGACCTTGTTCGTGTCTTCGACTACAAGCGTATCGGCACGTCGCCATCGGTCTTTGATGCCACGCGGCTCGAATGGTTCAATGGCGTCTACATCCGCAAGAAGTCGCCGGAGGAGTTGTTGGAGCTTGCCTGGCCACTGCTGCTGGCCCGATTGCCAGAAGGCACACCCGAGCCCGACCGACAGTATGTGTTGCGCGTCATCGCGCTCGATCAGGAACGCTTCAAGACACTACAGGATGTACCTCGGCTCACGTCATTCTTCTTCACTGATACACTCGAATATGACGCGCGGCTGCTCGTGACCAAGGGACTCGATGATGCGCGCGCCATCGCGCTTGTAGAACAGCTCGCCAGTATGTTTGAGACGCAGCGCGAATGGACGCATGAGCACCTGCTCGCTGCTCTGGATCGCTTTGTCATCGACCACGGGCTGATCCGCAAGAAGGCCGATGGCAGCGAAGTCCCTGATCGTGGCCCCGTGTTCATGCTGGTCCGTGTGGCGGTTAGCGGTCGCAAGGAGACGCCTGGCCTGCCGGAGATGCTCGAAGTGCTTGGCAAAGAGCGCACCATCGCCCGACTGGCGCTTGCCCGCCGCAAACTGGAGGCGCTGGCTGGCGAGACACACGAGGGATAAAGCCAGCGCCAGACGTCATCCCGCTCTCATGTCAGCAGGCGCATGCGCGCGTGCTACAATTTCGTGCGAATGCCAACCGTACCATCGAAGGGTGTAGAAGACATGTCTGACGAGCGTGAGGCCCGGCTGGAAAAACTGGCGGCCCTGCGTGCGGAAGGGATAGACCCGTATCCGGGTCGCAGCCACCGCGACCACACGATACAAGAGACGCTGGAACACTTTGACGAGCTGCACGACCGGCGCATTACCCTTGCAGGACGTCTCATGCGCATGCGTGAGATGGGCAAAGCCGCATTTGGCGACATCGAAGATGGCACCGGCCACATCCAGCTCTATCTAAAGCGCGACGATCTTGGCCAGGACGGATTTCGCCGCCTCAAGCTGTTTGACCTCGGCGACTTCGTTGAGGCGAGTGGCACGCTCTTTACGACACGCACAGGCGAAAAGACGCTGCACGTCGATCAGGTCACATTGCTCAGCAAGGCCCTGACGCCTCCGCCCGCGAAGGGAGCCGGCGGCCGTCTCAAACTCTTCGATCCCGAGACGCGCCATCGCAAGCGCTACCTTGATCTGCTGGCGAATCGTGAGGAGGAGATACCGATTTTTGTGGCGCGCTCGCGTGCCATACAGGCCATGCGCGATTTTCTCAACGCGCGCGGATTTCTGGAAGTGGAAACGCCAATTCTCCAGCCCATCTATGGAGGCGCGACGGCGCGTCCCTTCATCACGCATCATAACGCGCTCGACCGTGATTTCTATCTCCGTATCGCGCCCGAGCTGTACCTGAAGCGTCTGCTCGTAGGCGGCATCGAGCGCGTGTACGAAATCGCGCGCAACTTCCGCAACGAGGGCATTGACCGCAGCCACAATCCCGAATTCACGATGATGGAATGCTACGAGGCGTATTCCGATCTCGATGGAATGATGGAACTGACAGAAGAGATGGTGGCGTACATTGCCCGCGTCGTACACGGATCAACGCACGTGACGTATCTGGGAGTCGAGCTCGACGTTGCCCCTCCGTGGCGGCGCATGACGTTGCGAGACGCTATCCGGCAATATACTGGCATCGATTATGAGGACTTCCCGACACGCGAGGGACTCTTCGAGGCCATGCGCGAACGGGGCCTCGAAGCGGACCCGCATCTCGCGCGCGGGCGGCTCATCGACGAGCTGAAAGACACCCTCAAGCGGTCGGAGGATCCGGCGCTCAAGCAACCGTTCTTCCTGTATGATTATCCGCTGGATCTCTCGCCGCTGGCCAAGCGCAAGCCCGGCACAACTGATACTGTGGAGCGGTTCCAGGCATTCCTGGGCGGTCTGGAGCTGGCGAACGCTTTCACCGAGCTGAACGATCCACTGGACCAGCGCGCCCGCTTTGAAGATCAGGCGCGCCAGCGGGCCAGTGGCGACGAGGAAGCGCAGGTGCTCGATGAAGATTACATCGAAGCGCTGGAAGTCGGCATGCCCCCAGCCGGTGGCCTGGGTGTAGGTGTAGACCGACTTGTTATGGTCCTGACCAACCAGGACTCGATCAGAGAAGTGATTCTGTTCCCGTCCATGCGCGAGCAGAAAACGAACTGACGCGATCCAGGAGCGAATCCTCATGCTGCCAGAACGGTACGTGCGCGCACATCCTGACGACGTGCGTGCCGCACTGCGGCGGCGACATGCCAGCGACGACATGCTCCATGCGCTTGATGCGTGGCTTCGCGTCGACTCCCAGCGGAGAGAAACGGCTTCTCACTTCGATAGGCTTTCTCGGACCGCACATGCGCGTGCCGGCAATACCGGCAAGGCGCGGACCGCTCGCAAAAATCAGGAACAGGCAGCGGCAACGTTGAACGCGCTGGAGACGGAAGCGAGACACGTACTGCTGCGCCTGCCCAACCTGCCGGATGAGCGCGTGCCGGATGGGGACGGGCCGCGGCACAACGTCGAGCTACGGCGCTGGGGCGAGCCGCCCCCGATCAGTTTCCCCGCGCGCCAGCATGATGAGATCGGCAAGGCGTTGGGCATCCTTGATCTTGCCCGTGCGACGCGCCTCTCCGGCCCGCGCTTTCCGTTGCTGGTAGGCGCGGGAGCGCGCCTCGCTCGCGCACTCGCCTGCTTCATGCTGGATCAACACGCGCGGGCGGGCTACACAGAGATCGCTCCACCCCATCTGCTGCGGCGCGAAAGCATGGAGGGCAGCGCGCATCTGCCGCACTTCGAAGGGGAGATGTACGCCGTCGAGGGGCGAGAGTTATTTCTAAGCCCAACCGCTGAGGCGCAACTGGTAGCCCTGCATGCCGGAGAGACGCTTGTCAGTGCGGATCTGCCGCTCGCCTATACCGCATGCACCCCCGCGTTCCGCAGGGAGGCGGGGTCCGCAAACGCGAGCAGTCGCGGCTTGATCCGGCAACACCAGTTCGACAAGGTGGAGCTGGTTCGGATCACGCAGCCTGAGATGGCGGACGTCGCCTTCGATGCCATTCTCACTGAAGCCGAAGCCGTGCTCCAGGCGCTCGCGCTGCCATATCGGGTCGTTGCGCTTTGCGCAGGCGATCTGCCATTCAGCGCGCGGCGCACCTATGACATTGAGGTATGGATGGCAGGGCAGCAGCGCTGGCTGGAGATTTCATCCGTTAGTGACTGCGGGACATTCCAGGCCCGTCGCCTGAGACTGCGTTACCAGGAGGGCTCACGAGGGCGAGCGCAATTCGTTGCTACGCTCAACGGCTCGGCGCTCCCCATTGGACGTACGCTGGCAGCCCTGCTGGAAAACGGCCAGCAGTCCGACGGCAGCGTTACCCTTCCAGGCGCGCTGCGCCCTTACTTCGCGGCAGAGCGGCTGACGCCCACTGAGTGAGGCGTCAACACACATACATGCCGCAGTCCGCACGGCGGTTCCTCACAGCAAGCCGCGCTCGCGAAGGCCGGCCAGCAGCGGCGGCTCGATCTGAGCACGGATGGCGGCATTGGCAAACCCTGCCCACGCGACATCGGAGGAGACATTCACAGGTGCGTCGAGCTGACGTCCCTTGCCGTCGGTGAGGATGACGCCGGCCTCTTCCGCGATGAGGGCCGTGGCCAGATCGTAGGGATGGCAACTGATGCCAGAGACGGACCCGCGCTGGCGCAGCAGCGGCTCCATGAGTGGCCGCAGATCCGCGATGAACCGGTCGTGCCCGGCAATCAGCTCATAGAGCTGCCCACCCGTCGACGTGTACTGGTCCTCGAAACATTGTGCCTTGCCCACGCGGACGGGTCCGAGTGCCACGCGCACAACCTCATCATCCAGAGCGGCCAGTTCGTCGCGCCCGCCGGGGAAAAACCTGCTGATCGTGGAGAATCCCTGCTCGATGGTGGTAGCCCGGCTGGGATGCAGGGCAAGCGGCTGTGTCTCTCCAGTCAGCCGGTTCACCCGCACCGCGTGTAGTCCTTCGCCGCGAGTCGCCCACAGCGTGTCCGCGAGGTGCTGCTTTACCAGCGGAACTTCCGTCTGCACGGCAAGCTCAATGTCGCTCAGGCGGGTTGCCTCGCCGCGGTTAGGCGCGACACCCGTCAGAATCCACGCGCTGCGCTTCTGATACATGTAGACGCGCGTACCATCTATGGGATCGATCAATATGCGCACGTCCGCCTCTTCAGCGCGCTTGCCGCGCGGCAGAACGGCGATCCCCTCGCCGTATCCGGAATCGGGCAGACCCTCAGCCACCAGCACGACGGTTCGCTCTGGTGCCACGACGCGCTCGAAGTACTCCATCAGCACGTGTTCGCTCACCCGGTCGATGGCGAAAATGGTGTCGCCTTCGCGCTCATCCGACGCGACTGCTGAGAGTGTTTCGAGCTCTTGCCGCTCGGCCTGAGCGACGAGTGTGCGCCGCAACTCAGCATGCAGGTCACGTATCTGCTCAAGCAGTCGCGTCCTCTGGTGTATCATAGGCTCCCGTTCTCATTCATCAGGTCACGCTCATACGAATGAGATGCAGTATACCCCGGCGTCACTGGGGGACATGACATTGACTCGCACGAAAGCCGAGACTGTACCATTGAAGCATCAGCGCAGACATGCTATGCTGAGAAAGATTCCGGTGCATGCTGCTCATGCGCTCGGACCATCTGGAGGGATGGCAGAGTGGTTTAATGCGGCGGTCTTGAAAACCGCTGACCGAGAGGTCCCTGGGTTCGAATCCCAGTCCCTCCGCCTGTGTGGAAACCCCCAATATATGCGACTTTCCTCGTGCCCGGCGAATCTGGGCACCTGACAGCTCTTCTCCGGTGACTGCAAAACTGACTGCGCTTGAAGAATCTTCCTTGGACTGAGCCAATCTACGCGCGCATGGTGCCAGTTCGCATGTAGCGCGTGTGCCAGGCAAAAGCTTCGTCCAGGAGATGAGGAGTGTGCCTGCCAGACGCGCCATCCAGCGCGCGGCGATAGTAGTCGCGCAGGGCTGGTCGGTAATCGGGATGTGCGCAGTTCTCGATGATCTGCTGGGCGCGTTGCTTGGGAGAGAGCCCGCGCAGGTCGGCCAGACCCTGTTCGGTCACGATGACATGCACGTCATGCTCGGGATGATCGACGTGCGAGACCATGGGCACGATGCAGGAGATTGCCCCATCCTTCGCAACTGAGGGCGTCATGAAGAATGAGATATAGGCGTTGCGGGCAAAGTCGCCAGAGCCGCCAATGCCATTCTGCATACTTGACCCCATGACGTGCGTCGAATTGACATTGCCATAGATATCGGCCTCGATCAGGCCGTTCATCGCAAGGCACCCCAGCCGGCGGATGACTTCAGGATGATTGCTGATCTCCTGCGGACGCAGAATAATCCGGTCGCGATATGTGCCGAGGTGCGAGTTGACCTCGCTGAGCGCCTCGGGGCTGAGTGAGAAGGCAGTCGCCGACGCGGAGCGCAGCTTGCCTGAGCGCAGCAAAGCGATCATGCCATCCTGAATGACCTCGGTATACGCGTTGAGCCCTTCGAACGGGCTGTCGTTGATGCCCAGCAGCACAGCGTTCGCGATGTTGCCCACACCGGACTGCAGCGGCAGCAGGTTCTCCGGCAAGCGTCCGCGCCGCACCTCATGCGCGAGAAAGTCCAACACATGCCCGGCTATTCGCCGCGACACATCATCAGGCGGCATGAACGGACTATTGCGATCAGGCGCATGGGTCTCGACGATGCCGAGAATCTTTTCCGGCGGGCAGATAAGGTAGGGAACGCCGATGCGGTCATCCGGGCGAGTCAGCGGAATTGGCTTACGGTACGGTGGCAAAGCCGTACCATAGTAGATATCGTGCATGCCTTCGAGATCTTCGCTCTGCCAGGAATTGACTTCGAGGATGACCTTGCGGGCCTGCTCGATCCACGTCTTGTTGTTGCCGACTGATGATGACGGTACGAGCTCGCCATTCTCACGAATACCACTAACTTCCACGACCGCGATATCCAGCGGGCCGAGAAAGCCCTCCCAGACCATCTGCGCCACCTGACTCAGGTGCAAGTCCACGTATTCGAGCGTGCCCGCGTTGATCTTGGAGCGGCAGACAGGATCGGACTGGTAGGGAAGACGCAGGTCCACGCCGTCAACCTGCGCCAGCGCGCCATCCAGTTCGGGCGCGGTGGATGCTCCCGTCCATACACTGATCTTGAATGGCTCGCCTGCCTCGTGCATCGCGTTTATGCGCCGGGCCAGCGCCTGTGGCACCGCTTTGGGATAACCAGCCCCGGTGAATCCACTCATGCCGACACGCGCGCCAGGGGGAATGCGAAGAGCGGCTTCCTCCGGAGAGATGATTCTGTCGCGAAGCGTCTCACAGTGAATGCGCGTCTCTGTGCTCATGCGTAACGCCCCCTGGCGATGGTCGGTGCATGGTCGTGGTGTCGAAGGCAATGCGTGCCTGGCGCAGTGGCTCGACTCCTTTTTCTAGGCCACCTGTCTCACATGCGCGTCACGTACGACGCGTGGCGCATCACACGGCCGTCACGTCGCCGCCCGTAGGCCCTCGCCAGCGCGTGCCGGGTTCGCGCCGGAAAGCCAGCGCCGAGCCGCATCGCGGCGGGTGGCCTCACGTGGGCACTAGATCGCAATAGTAGAATCGGTTGTCGCGCAACACCGTTTCGCCGCGAATCCAGTCAATCGGCTGGGCGAATGGCGGACCCGCATAGACAAAGGTGTGGAATTCGCCGTTTTCGCCGCATGGGTCCCGGCTCTCTGGAAGGTCGGCAAGGAACTCCCCATCGAACTCCCTGCCCGCCCATTGCTCGCCGAGCGCCTGCCCATCCACACAGGTCGTGACGGCTTTGAATCCCGCTGTGATGAATGTACGCGCCAGCTCAAGAGAGTCCCTTCCCCACAGCGGAAAGAGCGGCTGCATCCCAGCCGCCTTGAGCCGCTCCTCGCGGTAGTGGCGTACGTCCTCAAGGAAGATGTCGCCGGAGGCGATAGTGCGCAGCCCCATGCGCAGCAACGCCTCACAGGTTCGCGCCATCCGCTTCTCATACTGGTCATTCGTGCAACGAGCCGGGATAAACACCGGCAGAAGTGACAGGCCGAGGGAGCGCACCTGCGCTTCAAGCAGTGGACGCCTCACGCCGTGCATGCTGATACGGTCGTACTCTTCGGTGACCGTCGTCACCAGTACGCGCACGCGCTGCGCACCCGCACGCGTCAGCTCCCACAGGGCCAGCGCGCTATCCTTGCCTCCGCTCCAAAGTAGCGCTATATCCTCAACCATGGATGCCGCATCCTGTTTCTCTACGAGCCAGCATTTGCCGCTGCAAGACTGCTGGTAGCCGTGCTGATAGCGAGCAAAGTAGACGTATCTGAACACTAGCATAGCACCCGATGCAGACAGTCTCTCTGGAAATAGTAGCGTGCGCACATCCGTGGCAGCATAGTTACAATGCACAGGTGATATAGTGAACGCGATCAGGCTCTGGCGGGTGCGGAGGCAAACGTAACCGACGACGAACCTTGAGGCAGTGAATGACAGCAGCGCAAGCAATTTGGTTGATACTGGCATTCGGCGCGGGCGTTGCGGTCGCGTTTGCCTGGATCTGGCCGCGACTGAGTGAAGCACGCACGAAGACACAATATATTGAGTCGCTGCTGACGCGCATGCAGATGGAAGCCGCAGAGCACCGCGGATATGCGGTTGAAATGCGCCAGCTGTTCGAAGACGCTATAGATTCCTATCCCCACCCCATCATTGTGACGGATCGTGACCGTGTGATCCTTTTTGCCAATCGGGCCGCAGTGGAGATGGCACGCATGCCGCGCCCGCGCATCATCGGCAGAGTGGCCGCGACCGTCATCCAGGATTACGATACAACGCTGCTGCTGATGGAAGCCACGCGTACGGGCGAGCGTCAGGATCAGACGTTTCAGCGCGCGACGACGGGTCAGACATGGCATGTGACGATTTCTCCTGTGCGTCCAGTTGTGGGTACTGAGAGCGATTCATTACCGGCTCCGGAGACTGGCGACCCCGCACTGCCAACCTATCTGATTCTCACCGTCCAGGATCTGACCGAGCTTCGACGACTGGAAGCCGTGCGGCGAGATTTCGTCGCGCATGTCTCGCACGAGCTGCGCACACCGCTGGCGGCGCTCAAGCTCCTTGCGGAAACCCTGACACAGGCGCTGGATAACGATCCCGCCAGCGTACGGAGATTTGCGGCCAGGATGAGCGGCGAGATCGATCACTTGTCCCAGATGGTCGCGGAACTCCTTGTGCTCTCGCGGCTCGATTCCGGGCATATGCAGATCGAACGCGAGCCAACTGATCTGGGAGGACTTGTCGAAACTGTGGTGGATCGTATGCGTCCGCTCGCCGAAGAACGGAATATCATCCTCTCCGCCAGCATTCCCACAGATCTGCCGCTTGTCAACGTGGATGGCCGCCGAACCAGCGAAGTGCTGGTAAACCTGATCCACAATGCACTCAAATACACTCCTGCCGGGGGCAACATCAGCATCGGCGCGTCGCTGGTGCTGGAGGTCAATGGGGCCGGAGCGGCAGAGACGGACCAAGGGACTCAGCCAGTGCTGCCGGTGGATAGCAGTCAGATGGTGGCGGTACGTGTCCGGGATACGGGTATCGGCATTAGCCAGGACGATTTGCCGCATGTATTCGAGCGGTTTTTCAAGGTCGACCGTGCGCGAACCCGCACACAGGTTGAAGGCGTGCCGGATCAACCGGGAGCAGATGGAGACGCGCAGACGCGAGCGGCCGCCGGCACGGGCCTCGGGCTGGCAATCGCCAAGCATCTAATCGAATTGCAGGGCGGTCGCATCTGGGCCGAGAGCAGACTTGGCCATGGCAGCACGTTCGTTTTCACGGTGCCGGTAGCCCACGACAGCGAGCGGCAGGAAGATCAGGCCGCCCCCCCACTCAACACGACACAAGCGACAGAGCAGTAACGCCGAAGATGGCAGGCCGTCGCTCCACGCGCGATCAGGCCGCTGACTCAGCCGAGCCTTCCGGCAGAAGGCCAGCAGTCAGTGGCGGGAGCTGGCGATAAAGATCAACGCCCGTAAGGCCCGTCCTCCAGCTGCGCGTCGCCGCGAGGTCAGCCAGAAACGCGCTTTCAAGGTCCTGCCGTGTTGCCTGCCAGGCAAGGCTGATCGCGCGCCGGGCAAAGGCGATGTCGTTGCGCGGTTCGATACGGTCCAGGTCCTCGAAGAAGAAGCCGCAGCTGGTAAACATGCACTGTCCCCAGTACTCGGCCTCCATCAGGCGCAGTATGCGCGATTCGCTGGCTTTGCTTGCGGGTGCGTGTCCCTCAATGGCATTCGCGGACCAGAACTGATCTGGACTGGTCCAGCCATTGCGTAAGGCAAGATAGTCATTGCGCGCGGCCCACGGATCCCGCAAGATATCGCGTGATTCCTGCTCGAAGAGCGCGTCAAGCCGAAGCGCCAGATTGTCGAGCGAGGCGCGCAGCCACGGCTTCCAGGATGGGTCGCCACCAGTGCATTCGCAACCAGCCTGCCAGCGGTTGACACCATGCGCACAACTCCACGCGCTGGGCACGCGTAGCCGGACCTCGCGCTTGGGATGGTGGGTCTTGAGGTACTGTCCCAGCGTGACGACTTCGAAGCCGAAGCTCGCTGCGCCTTCATTCACGAGATGCGCGAGGAAGCGATCGCGCCACGGCTTGTGGTGTCCGTAGAGCTCGCCATCGGTCGCAATGACGATCAGTTGATCCTCGCCCCGCGCCGCCTTCTCCTGATTGAGATGATTGGGCAGGAATGAGGCGGCGAATGTATCTGCATTCGTGGTCGTGTTCCAGTCGAACGAGACTCCTCCGCTCAGTGGGGCGTTGTAGAAAAACACCGCGATCTGACGCCCGCTTGGAAGATGAACAGCGTAGGGTTCAGTGGGGTCGCATGGCTCCGCTGCCTGCCACGGTGCCAGCACGGTGTACTGGATGCCATGGTCGACGAGAATCTCCAGCGTATCCATATCCACCGCTGTCTCTGGAAGCCACATGCCTTCAGGCTTATGCCCATAGCGGTGTTCAAAGTCAGCGATTCCCCATGCCACCTGCGTGGCTCTGTCACGGGAAGTCGCGAGTGGCAGTATCGTGTGATTATACGCTTGCGCCAGAGCATTGCCGGTGCCGATCGCCTCGACGTTCTTAAGGTCGGCGGCTATGATGCGCGCGTAGACATCCGGATGTGCCTGCTCCAGCCAGGTCGCAAGCGTGGGACCTAGGTCGAAGCTGATATGTTCGAAGTTGCCCTCTTCGGCATTGGGTTGATAACACTCAGCAGTGATTTTTTCATTGAAATTGTCAAATGGAGTCGCACCTGGCTCATGTGGAATACGGCCCGTAAAAGGATCTTCTCGCGGCGGCTGATAGAAATGTCCATACAGGCAGACATAACGATGTGAACTCATATACTCCTGCGTACCTGGCTTTCTGACATCATCCAACATCGGATGCCACCCATACTTCTACGAAGAGTATGGTGTCGCTGTTACACCTGGTAACGAGCGGCATGTGGCTGGCGAGCCACTTTGCTCACAAGTACTGGCGGATGCCTCCTCATGGTACTACCCGCACGTCGAAACAGCAGATGAAATGCCACTTCGGGGCACCGCATGCCACACCTGCATTGTAACAGGTTGGCGAAAAGTCCGCACCTACGGCAGAGCAAGTGGCATACCACGAGATGATGATAGTGATCCGCGGACCCTGGCGTAGCCGTCGATCCGGCTTCAGGCGCTGGCCGCCTGCGCGGACAGGACGAACGCCTCGTACGCTTCGCGCAGGCGGGGATAGCGGAGCAGGAAGAACCCCGCGTACTCATGGTCCAGCGGCTTTGGCTGGCGCAGCAGATGCATGCCGACATCTTTAGGCAGCCTGTTTCCCTTGCGCCCATTGCATGCCCTGCAACACGCAACGAGGTTTTCCCAGGTGCTTTCTCCGCCGCGAGAGCGTGGAATGACGTGATCGAGGGTCAATTCGCGCGAGTGCTTGCCGCAGTACTGGCATGTATCTTCATCTCGCAGCATGATGTTCGCGCGCGTGGGGCGCAGCGCTATCCGCGGAACCCGCACGTTCGCGAGCAGCTGAACGATCACCGGTTCATCGGCCGCAAGGTGACGAGAGCGAATGCCTTCTTCAATCAGCTGACGCACACGATCATCGACGAACGCTACCTTCTGCTTGGAGAGCAAGACAACCAGGCGGCGCTCCGGTATGACGGAAAGCGGTTGAAGTGAGGCGTTGAGGACCAGTACCGGCATCAGCGACTCTCTTTCTCCTCGGCCAGACGGACCCGCTCGCAGACGCAGAGAGCACTCGCTGATTCATCCGGTCGGGACGTGACGGAACCCAGGCCGAATGTGGGCGCTATCTCTGACGTCTGTGGCGGCCTCTGGCTCTTCGTGTACTAGTGAGTCTTGTTACGTGCCCGCTCGCGAAAGAGGGACATACAAAAAGCACGCCTGGACGGGCGGGTGCGCGACACAGTTCATTTGTGCCTGTCCGCGCTACCATCGCCTGCATGGCGTGCTCCCTGAAGACCTGCTCCTCACGTGTGGATATCACGTAAAGGCATGTGAATTGGTCGGGGTGAGAGGACTTGAACCTCCGACCTCAGCGTCCCGAACGCTGCGCGCTACCCACTGCGCTACACCCCGAGAAACGATTGATACTGGCAGAACTGCTGAGTGCGATATCGGGAAATTGTTCGCATGGTTGCCGTTTCTGCCATGCGCCCGCAGTATAGCATACGGCAGATTCCCACCGCAAGACGATGTGCGGCATTCCATACTGGTTGTGCTCTGGCTGCGCTGTCGCGGTGGCGCATTCTTCGTTCCGGCTCGATGCGAGCGGTATACTGTACTGGAGGGGTTGAAGCAAGCGATGAAGTGCAAACTTGTGCGCATGGTAATTCGAGCCGGTATTACCCGTCTGGCACTCTGCCTCCTGCTCTTTGGCGGCTGCGCGAATCTCCCCGCTACCAGCACCGCACCACATCCAGCGGCGGCCAGCACACCGCAAACCACGGGTACCGTCGAGCGCTCTACGACAGGCGGATCGTGCGTTGCGGCAACATGCGCCGCCCAGAGCGTCAGTGTCTTCGTCGAGCCGGATGCCGGCACCGCTCCGGTGCTGCAAGCCATCCGTAGCGCCACCCGCTCCATCTGGATCGAAGTCTATCTGTTCACCGATCGCACCGTCATTCACGCCTTGGAAAGCGCCGCCGCGCATGGCGTCGATGTGCGCGTGCTGTTGGAAGCGCATCCCTACGGTGGCGGAGATGTCCAGGCGGCGCGCCTGCTCGAAGAGCTTCAGGCGGCGGGCGTACACGCTGAGCCAGCCAGTCCCGCGTTCACCTATACGCATGCCAAGCTCATGCTGATCGATCAGGCAACCGCGTACATCATGACCAGCAACCTCACCGTCTCCGGTCTTGGCGGCACGTCCTCCTACGCCGATAGAGATTACGGCGTGATCGACACAAACAGCCTCGACGTCAGCACACTCGCGGGCATCTTCACCGCGGACTGGCATCGCACGAGCGCGTCCGCCACGGATTCGCGTCTCGTCATCAGCCCAATCAACGCGCGTTCCGCGCTAAACGCGCTGCTGGCATCCGCCCAAACGTCACTCGATGTCGAGGACGAGGAGATGTATGATCGCGCCTCGGAGGATGCACTGATCGCCGCTGCCCGGCGCGGCGTATCCGTGACCGTCGTGTTGCCCCAGCCTTCCGCGGGCGCGTCTCCTTCGCCGGATGTCGAGCGGCTGCTCCACGGCGGCGTGCGCGTGCGCTACCTGCGCGCGCCATACCTGCATGCTAAACTGGTCATCGTCGATGGGCGTCTGGCCTTCGTGGGATCGGAGAACTTTTCCGCCACCTCGCTTGACCGGAACCGGGAGGTCGGCATACTGCTCTCGAATCCCGCTGCCCTCGTGATGCTCAAGACGGCGTACGCGCATGATGAAGCGACCGCTACAGCAGCGTGACATGCGAAAGAAAGAGTGACAGGAGAAGCGTCATGGTGACGGAAATTGCCGAGTTCACCGCGAAAGCGGATCAGGCCTCAGCGCTACGGAACGGATTGGAGCAGGCGATGGACATTATCCGGCGCGCGGAAGGTTGCCGAGGCGTCCTGCTGCGGCATTGCATCGAGAAGCCGGAACGCTTCATCTACGAGATCACATGGGAGACGCTGGAGCATCACACCGTGCGATTCCGTGGCGGCCCGCTCTTCGCGGAGTACAGGGGCCATATCAACGGCCTGTTCGAAGAGCCGGTCGTTGTGCATCACTATGAGACCGTAGCCGAGCGCTAGCGGTAGGAATGCGTCACCGCCCGGACAACGACTCTGACGGTGACGCCGCCACACGCTACAGTGGGATATTCCCGTGTTTCTTCGGTGGGTTGGAGTCGCGTTTGTTCTTTAGCATGTCGAGCGCGATGATGAGCTTTTCCCGCGTATGGCGCGGCTCGATCACCTCGTCTATGTAGCCGCGCGCGGCCGCGACGTAGGGGTTGGCGAACTTCTCCTGATAGTCGCTTACCAGTTCCTGGCGGCGCGCCTCCGGATCAGCCGCGTGCTCGATATCATCCTTGAAGACGATGTTCACCGCGCCATCGACTCCCATCACCGCAATCTCAGCCGTAGGCCACGCGTAGTTGATATCGCCGCGCACATGCTTGCTGCTCATGACGTCATATGCGCCGCCGTACGCTTTGCGCGTGATGACCGTTATCTTCGGCACCGTCGCTTCACAGTAGGCGAAGAGCAGCTTCGCTCCGTGCCGGATGATGCCGCCATGCTCTTGCCCAACTCCCGGCAGGAATCCGGGTACGTCCTCAAACGTCACGATAGGGATATTGAAGCAATCGCAGAACCGAACGAAGCGCGCGCCCTTATCGGACGAGTTGATATCGAGCACGCCGGCCAGCACGGAAGGCTGCTGCGCGACGATACCGACGGGTCGGCCGTCCAGCCGGGCGAATCCTATGATGATGTTCTGCGCCCAGTGCTGCTGAACCTCGAAGAACGAGTCGCGGTCCACGACCAGGCGAATCACGTCTTTCATGTCATACGGGCGGTTCGGGTTATCCGGGATGATGTCATCCAGCGATTCATCCGCGCGATTGACCGGATCATCGCTCTCGATGACGGGCGGGTCTTCCATGTTGTTCGCGGGCAGGTACGACAGCAGATGGCGCATGCTTTGCAGGCACTCCGCCTCGCTCTGTGTGGCGAAATGGGCAACGCCACTCACGGCATTATGGACCGTCGCGCCGCCAAGCTGATCGAACGTAACCTCTTCATGGGTGACCGTTTTGAGCACGTTCGGCCCCGTAACGAACATGTGGCTCGTGCCCTCCACCATAAAGATGAAGTCAGTGATCGCTGGCGAGTAGACCGCTCCGCCCGCGCAAGGGCCCATGATCGCCGAGAGCTGGGGGATGACGCCGCTCGCGAGCGTGTTGCGCAGAAAGATATCCGCATACGCGCCCAGACTCACCACGCCTTCCTGGATGCGCGCGCCGCCGGAGTCGTTCAGCCCGATGACAGGCGCACCATTCTTCATTGCCAGATCCATGATCTTGCAGATCTTTTCGGCGTGGGCCTCCGAGAGCGAGCCACCGAAGACAGTAAAGTCCTGCGAGAAGACGTAGACCAGACGCCCATCGATCTTGCCATAGCCCGTGACAACGCCATCCCCCAGAATCTTCTGCTCCGCCAGGCCAAAATCTGTCGTCCGGTGTGTGGCGAACATGTCCAGCTCCTGAAAGCTGCCAGGATCCAGCAGCAGGTCCAGACGTTCGCGCGCGGTGAGCTTGCCCTTGCGGTGCTGCGCCTCGATGCGTTTCTCACCGCCGCCGAGTAGCGCCTGCTCTTTGAGCTTGCGAAGCTCTTCTCGCTTCTCTCGTGTTGTTTTCACGGCATGTTCTCCACTAGTCTCTGGCTGTCTCAGCTTTGCCCTGTGCTTTGCCCTGTGCCTGGCCCGTGATGGCCGTATGTCTGGAAGCGCGCTCAATCAACTCCAGGAGAACGCCATGCGTTCCCTTGGGATGGATGAAGATGCCCCTGCCCTCCGCCGTCGGTCGAGGGACCGTATCGAGCACAGGGGTATCACTCGCCTGCAACTCGCGCAGCGCCTGATCGATGTCGGGCACTTCAAGGCAGATGTGGTGCAGCCCTTCACCGTGCCGGTCCAGAAAGCGTGCTACTCCCGTCTCGGGATTGGTGGGTTCGAGCAGTTCGATTTCACTGCCACCCGGTCCGCCCGCCGGGAGGAACGCGATCTTGACTCCTTCGCCCGGAAAATCGATCACCTGAGAGGGCGCGATGCCCAGCGTATCACGGTAAAAGTGTAGCGCGTCATCGAGCCGGCGCACGACGATCGCAACGTGGTCGATGCGCTGGACGCCATTGGTCAGCATAGACCCTTATCCTTCATGCTCAAGAATGTATGCCTGGGTAGGCACAGGCATAAACACATCGCCGCCGAAGCCTCCCCAACTCCCAATCTGCGCACTATGCTTGGGGAAGGTGCGGCGGCGATTGATGCTGCCGCCTGCATGTGCAGTATGCGCATAAGGAGGGAGACGATGGCGAGACTGGCCGATCTGACCCCTGAGGAGGTGGCATCCGGATCACCCACGATCACCCCAGGCGACATGGCAGGTTACCTTGCTCAGGTTCCTGCATGGAATGTAGTAGATCGGGATGGGATGCGCCATCTTGAGCGCGTCTTCCCGTTTCCGGATTTCGCGGCAGCTCTCGCGTTCACCAACCGGGTGGGCGCGCTTGCGGAACAGTATGGTCACCATCCGGCGATCACGACCGAGTGGGGCAAAGTGACCGTTGCCTGGTGGACGCATTCCGTTGGCGGCCTGCACCTGAATGACTTCATCATGGCCGCCAAAACGGATGAGCTCGTGCGCGGCGGCTAGCCATGCGAAAGGCACGGCGTCACATGGCCTGCACTGCGGTCAGCCGTGCGGGGCCAGTTGCGCGGGGGAGGGCGCATCGTCCGGGAGCAGGTACAAGAGTCCTTCATACAGCGGCCGCGCGTACAGCGGCAGGAGGCGCATATCCGCCATCATGCCGCTCGCGAGGCCCGCGTACATCTCCCAGTCGTTGCGCTCGACCAGCATGCCGGCCCAGTTCTGTTCGGGAATCCCGTGGATGTAGCCATACGCTAGCCTCTGCATGCGCTGGAAGCGAAGGTCGCGCTCTTCCGACAACGCGACCGTGACGTCGATCATGTGCTGTTCGTGTCCGATACGGCGCGTATGCCACCAGGCATGCGCCAGCTCGTGAATCGCTGCCTCATATTGCGCCGTATACAGGAAGACCAGATTGCGGCTAGGATCCCAGTAGCCGCCGCCGCGCGTGCTCTGTAGATCTTGCACCTGGAACTGTATACTCGCTCGCAGCCACGCCATCGCCTCTGGCGTGTAGGGAAACAGCGAAAAGACCTCCTCGAGGAATGCGGCTGCGTCCGCACTCGTCGTAGCGGGTTGCGCGGGCATATATTTCGTCATCGCCTGCTCTCGTGCCTGGCGCCAGGCTTCACGCATGCGCTGCCACATGGTAGTGCCTCCCCTCACACGGCCTACTGTGCGGCGAAAGCAACCGTTTGCGAGCGGTGCTTGCATGCCGGCAAGCCCGCAATCGCCAAGCAGAAACTGACTCGCCAACACTCGCACGCGCGGAAACGATTCTTTCTTCTGGAGTATACTAGGGCCAAGACCTCACTGTGTGCGATCCAGGCGGGCGCGGCGCTGACGCCGCGCCATGACGAAGGAGTAGCTATGCAACCAACAGGAACGCACGCGCGCCCGATGACGCTTACGCAGAAGATTCTTGCTCACCATGCCGTCAGTCTGCCTCATCCCTGGGTCGAGACCGGCGACATTCTCCAGATCAAAGTGGACTGGACGATTGCTAGCGAACTCGCCTGGAATGGCATGGATCGCACCTATACCCTGCTCGGCCGCCCCAAGATACACGATCCTGAACACTTTTATCTTGCCCTGGACCACACCGTCGATCCCATTACGCTGAGCCGGGATGCCCGAACCCGCAAGCTCGCGCAGATATCGCGCGATTTCGCGCATGAGAGCGGTCTCAAGCACTTTTACGACGCCAATGTCACGATTATGCACACCAAGTTCTATCGTGAGCTCGTGCAGCCGGGAGAAATCGTGCTCGGGGCTGATTCGCACACCTCTTCTCATGGTGGACTGGGCGCCGTCGCGATCGGCCTGGGTGGCGCGGATATTACCGCCGCGATGGTGCTGGGCGAGACCTGGCTTGAAGTGCCGGAGGCGATTGCGGTTGAGTACACGGGCGCGCCACCGTTCGGCCTTAGTGGCAAGGATGTCATCCTGCGAACGCTTGGCGTGCTGGGGCGCAATACTGTAGCCATGGAGCGCAGCGTCGAATATCGCGGGGATGCCGCGCATACATTCTCGACGGATATGCGCTTCACGATCTGCAACATGACAGCTGAATTCGGCGGCCTGAACGGCATTTTCGAGCCGGACGCGATTGTGGCTGACTGGCTGCAGCGAAGGCGCCGTGGATACAACGATAACGCCCTCTACTTCCGTGCGGACGATGATGCTCCGTACACTGCCCACTATCCTGTCGATCTAGGCAACCTTTCGCCCCAGGTAGCCAAGCCGTTTTCACCCGATAACGTCTTCGACGTCGAAGACATCGCGGGCCAGCCACTCGACGGAGCGTTCATCGGCGCCTGCACTACCACGGAGGAAGAACTTGTGCTCGCGGGTCTCGTGCTCGAAGCGGCGCTGGCCGAGGGGCACATGCCGGCCGAAATGCCTGAAGGACGACGCATCGTTGTGCCAGGCGACCTGCTAATCGAGAGGAACCTGCGGGATGCCGGTTTGTGGGATATCTACCAGCGTGCCGGCTTCACTGTGGATCCGCCTAACTGCTCGATGTGCCTCGGCATCGCCAGCCGCAAGGCGGGCAAAGGCGAGGTCTGGCTTAGCTCACAAAATCGCAACTTTGAGAACCGCATGGGTGAAGGTTCTCTCGCCTGGCTAGCCAGTGCCGCCACCGTGGCGGCGAGCTCGCTCGATATGCGCGTCACGGATCCGCGGACGCTGCTTGAGCATGTGGATCGGGACCGTCTGGAGCACATATTGCAGCGTAAATCGCCGCGCCCAGTGCCGGAGATCACGACGACCGAGCCCACGATGCGGGTGTCGCCGGAGCAGCGTGGCGCGCAAGCTGCAACCAGCGCTGCGGGCACGGTTCGGGGCCGGGTGCAGCGTTTCGGTGATTCTGTCGACACAGACGCGATCATCCCGGGTGAATTCTGCCACCTGACGTCTCTCGAAGAGCTGGGCGAGAAATGCTTCTACTACGTGCGGCCCGAGTTTGTCCAGAAGGCGCGCGAGGGTGCGACAATCGTCGTGGCGGGGGAAGGCTGGGGCAGCGGTAGCTCGCGAGAGATGGCGGTATGGGCGCTTCAGGGGGCAGGCATACAGGTCGTTATCGCGCGGAGCTATGCCTTCATTCACAAGCGCAACCTTGTCAATGAGGCACTACCATATCTTGTGGTGAGCGATCCGGCATTCTATGAGTCGGTAGGTGAAGGCGCCGAGCTCGAAGTCGATCTGGAAACAGGGCGCATCCGACTGTTGCCAGATGGGCGCAGCTTCCAGGCGGAGCCAGTTTCACGCATTGTGCGTGCGTTCCAGTCTGAAGGCGGACTGGTGCCGGCCATCAAGAGACACGGCGCGGAGGTATTCTCTAAGCTCAGTGCCTGACAGAGCGGTGAAATACCGACACCCGAGCCCGGTCTGGACTGCGCTGGATGGTAGCCAAATGCGCGCGACGGGATATGGTACACTGCGCGTACATTGGCATTATCGGTATTTCACTACGGCCCCGTAGCTTAATGGACAAAGCATCGGTCTTCTAAACCGAGCATACTGAAATCCTGAATTCAAGCGGATTTGCACCTACCGAGCGGCTCTCAGAGCATCAGTCTAGAAAGAGAGCCGCTTTATGCGTCTGACCGCTGCCGCCGACAGCTGGCATTTCGCCGCCCAGGCCGCTGAACAGTCCCCTCGCACGCTCGAATGGAAACGCCAGAAGCTTGACCGCTTCATCGCGTGGTGCGCCGAGCGTGGCCTCATCGAGGTGGGTGACATCACCGCCACGCATGTCCAAGCGTTCTTGCTTGCCCTGCCGCGTGAGTGGAGCAGCTACACCCGCCACGGCTACGCCCAGGTGCTCAAGACGTTTCTGCGCTACTGCGTGCGCGAGGACCTCGTCAATCCGAAGCTACCCGCCAAACTGACGATGCCAAAGGTGGACACCAAGGTCATCGAGACGTTCCGCCCTGAGCAGCTCAAGGCGCTCCTCAAAGCCTGCGACCACGAGTTCCTGCCGTGGCTGCGCTACCGTGACCGGGCGCTCATCGCTATCCTGCTCGACACAGGCATCCGCGTCTCTGAGTTGTGTAATCTCACGCTGGCTGATGTTCACTTCGCCCGCGACGACAGCTACCTCACGGTCTTCGGCAAGGGACGCAAGGAACGGCAAGTGGGCCTTGGCAATCAGGCGAGGATGGCGCTGCATACCTACGTTCACCGCTACCGGGAAGCGCACAGCGAGGTAGGAGAGGTCTTCGTGTCACGCGACGGCATCCAGCTCACGCCCCACGGCATCGACCAGCTCATCAAGCGATTGGCGGATTGGGCGGGCATCAGTGGCGTACGCTGCTCTGCACATACCTTCCGGCACACCTTCGCAGTGAACTACCTGGCAGCTGGTGGTGATGTGTACAAGCTCTCGCGCCTCCTGGGACATGAGAGCGTGACCACGACCGAAGTGTACCTGCGAGCCTTCCAGGCGCAAGAGGCACGACGTGACCGGCGCTCTGTGCTCGACAGCCTGTGGTAAGGTCGGTCCACCGTGCGCTCACGTACTTAAAACCCAGCCACGACAGAAAACTGACGATATCAAGAGAGGAGAACACAAGTATGGAGGACGAAGACCTCGACCTGGCGGAAGCGACACTCGATTTGCCCGTCGAAGGCTATCACACCTGGCTTAAACAGCGCCAACGGGAAGAAATCGTTGGCGTACGCCCATCTGCGTCACGCAACCCGCTGGCAGAGTACATCCGTGAGACGGTCGGCATCTATTGCCGTTTGCACACGGATGGCCGACATGCTTGGTTCATCCTCCAACTGACCAAGTTGTTCAGAGGAGACAACGTGAAGTACATGCGGATGCTTCTGCCCGACTGGACAGTTCCGCTGGTCATGGACTACACGTCGTTTGCAATACAGCAAACGAGTGGTCAGCCACAGGAGAAGAACGTGTCGGCCTCAGCAGCGCTGTGCGACCTCGATGTGCTGGTTGAGGAGGCACATCGGCACAGTGAGGGGGGAGACAAGGACTAGACGACAGCGACGAGGCGTTGAGTATGCCGCTCGAAAGGGACGTGGCTATGCGATATGTCGCGCTTCCTCGCCCCTCTCGGGCGGTCCTGCCACTGCTACCGGCGTCTCAATGCCGAGCTTCTCTACCATGTTCGCATGGCAACGATTTGTGAATTGGTTTCCGCGAGTTTTGTATAATGTGAAGGAAGAAGGCATTTACACCTACAGATAGAGAGAGCCAATGTCCACACAACAGCGCGGAATGACGCCAGAGCGCATACGCGAAGCAGGCAGACACCTGCGAGAACTGCGCGAGAAACAGAAGATCACCCAGCAGGAGATGGAGAAGCTGACGGCTGAGCGCTTCGGCTGGGAGAACCGGGTCTATGCTCAGCAGGTCAGCCGGATTGAGAAAGGGCAGTTTGATAAGCCGCCCATTATTGACTTGCTGCGGATTGGCGGCATTCTCGGCCTTTCGGCAGACGACATTGCTGACATGTACGAGCTATGGCCCCCCCAGAAAAAGCGTGAACTGGCACTCGACCCGAGACTGCGTGCCGCCATCAACCTGGCGAATGAACTACCTCTCGACGACCGTGAGAAGTTCCTGAACTGGATTGAATTCGCGACCATCCAGGCTAAAGCCGAGCAACGGGCGGAGAGTCAGAAACCAGCAGCCCCGACCAGACCACGTTCCGCCCGAACCCGCTAGCGATATTGATCTCCCGGTAGCCACGGTTCGCTGGGAGATTGCGCACGGTCGATTTGCACAAAAATGAGTTATGTGTTAAAATATTTTTGCAACTAGATTTGCGATTTTCATGCGGAAGGAGGCGTAACTGGTCGTATTGCAAGCCGTTGCAATGCCTCGTGAATGTGTCCACGCCCCGCCCATGATCAGTTGCGCGGGTTTGTAGGCATGTACAACAGAGAGAAAGGATTACTCGTGGAAGTTCCACACCACGAAAGCGACGACGAGCGGACCTACGGCTCTGGCCGGGAGCGGTTCCGCATCGTCGCAGATGATGACACAAACCATGTACATGTAGGCGACATCCTCCGTGATGCTCCACCGGAAGCTGCTGACCTGCTTGTTCCGGAAGACTACACGCTCACCCCAACCAACACCTACTGGCTCAAGTCCTACAATGGCGTCAGAGTTCCGCACCCTGTCGCCACCGCACCCATTCTCATCCTTGGTCGGCTACGCGACATCGAGACCGGCGATGAACACCTGCGGTTAGCCTGGCCACGCGATGGCTGGCAACAGCTGGTTGAAAGTCGCGCCACCCTGATGAATGGGCCTGAGCTTGTGAAGAAGCTGGCCGGTAAGGGTTTCCCGGTCAATAGCGGCTCGGCTGGCAACATAGCCCGCTATCTGGATGCGTTCGAGCAAGCGAACCTGGAGCAACTGCCCCTGGAGCGTGTGTCACGACATCTTGGCTGGCAGGGTGACCGGGGGAAATACGGCTTCCTCTGGGGCCAGACTCACCTCGCATCTCATATTGACGGTACGCCTGTCACCTTCCGTGGCGCATCCACTGGCGACGAGCAGATTGCACGTGGGTTCCGTACCGGTGGCTCCATTGAGGGGTGGATAAACGGCATCGCTCCTATCGCCCGCTACCCCAAGGCGTTGCTCGGCTTCTACGCCGCATTCGTGCCACCGCTGCTCGATATCCTCGACTGCCCGAATTTCATCGTCGATTGGAGCGCTCGCACGAGCACCGGAAAGACGACGGTGCTGCGCATTGCGGCCAGTGTGGCGGGCAATCCAAATGAGGATGCGACCGACTCTGTCGTCGGCACCTGGGACACGACCCGGGTGGCGGTGGAACGCCGCTGCGGTCTACTCACGGGTCTCCCGGTCATTCTCGATGACACGAAGAAGGCGAAGAAGCCCGCAGATGTCGGCGACATCCTCTATGGTATTGCCAGCGGCCAGGGGCGGCAACGCGGCAATCTGGAAGGACAGGAGCGGACCCAAACCTGGCGTACGGTGCTGCTGTCCACAGGCGAGGCCTCGGCTGTAGGTTTCACTACTGCGGGCGGCACACGCGGGCGGGTGCTTTCGCTTCGTGGCTTGCCGTTCGACTCTGCAGAGGTTTCCAGTCTCGTCCAACAACTGAACACTGCTGTGACGTCTCACTACGGGCATGCGCTGCCGCTGTTCGTCCGTGCAGTCCTGGAGCGGTGTGCTAGGTGGTCGGACTGGCAGCAGAGCTATCAGAAGGAGCGGGCGCGCCTGGCGAAGGATGCCACGAACAATGTAGCTGACAGACTTGCCGCCTACTTCGCAGCCATCACCTTCACGGCGAAACTGGTACATCGGGTGTTCGCGGAAGCAGGTCATCCCCTGCCTTGGCAGTACACGAACCAGCTTGATGCGCTTTGGAAGCAGCTCGCAGCTGAGACTGACGAGGCGGCGGTGGATATTCGTGCGCTGCAAGACGTTATGAGTTGGGCATATGCGAGCCGGGGGCGCTTCTACTCCGGCCATTCCACTTCCAACTCGCTTGACACAAAGCTGGACCCGCTGGGCGGCTGGCTTGGGCGCTGGGAGGATGGAGACTACATCGCCTTCTTCCAGGACAAGCTGAAGAAGTACCTCGAAGAGCAGAACTATCACCCCGAGGAGGTGCTTTCTGGTTGGCGGGAGCGCGGCTGGCTCCAGTTCGACAAGGAAGGCAAGCATAAACAAATATCCTGGCCTCTCACTGGTGGAAAAATACGCATGATTGTGCTGGGAAGCAGGGTCTTCGACAGTACAGCCACGAGTGAGCGCCCTGAGGACAAGGAGCGCAAGGAGGCGGGCTGAGAGAAGCGGGGACCAGGGGCTACTAGGGGGATGGCCGGGGGGACAGGCTAAACATACACGTTGAGGGGGGGAATACCCTTTGTCCCCTTTTCCCACCCTCAACGTGTATGTTCTTACACGTCCTGTCGCCTGCCCGCAAAGGCGTCGGGGATGTGGGGGGTTGGGGGACAGCAAGTTTCCCCAATCCCACGCACAACTCTTCTGTACAGTCAACAAAGGAAGGAAGCGAAGGATGTACGACCAGGCAATCCAGATGCCCAAACGATGCAGTCATTGCGGGCAAGTGAAGAGGTGGGCAGACTTCCCCCGCTGACCAAACGGCACCAGACGGCTATTCATACTGGTGCAAGGCGAGCAAGAACGCCGCTACCCGCGCCCGCTACCATCAGGACATAGAGTGGTCGCGCCACTACAGACGCGCATACTACCGACATTGCGGGGCGCGAAGACGAGCCGAGCGGAACGCCTAACGTGCCTTCTAGGCGACCCAGTTGCAGCGTCTGGAGGCAGAGTAGCGGCAGCAGAGTGAATTGGGGCCGAGCGTGAACAATCGCCAATCTCCATCTCGTTCTGTGGCGCGTCACCACATAAGGATGAGACGGCACAGTGCATGATGGCCATGTGTGAGAAAGTCTGGCGCAACTTTCAACTGAACCGTAATTTGAGAGACGAGTACCTGAGGTCCAGAACTATGCAGACGCGGGCTGAAGCATGCAAGAGGTAGTAAACATACTTCCTCTCGTGACCTGGGGTATAGGTGTCTCACCCGCTGCCGCTGCGTCGCGTCACACATTGCGTACCGCTGCACCTCGTGCCTCCACTCACCGATGCCATTCGCGATGGCCGCATCGGCTGCTTTCTCCTACATCGTGCTGTATGGTCTCCCACACATGGTGCTTGTTCTGTAACTATTCGCCTACTGCACGCGGTATACAAAACCCCATTGTGTCTGCTTTGCCTGGTCCTTATGGACATGTATTTGACGATCTATTTCACTACTTATATTCCTGCTATCTGCCGGTTAAACGCTGCAAAATGGCGTGACAAATCGCCCCAACCTGATGTGCTTACTTCCTGCGCGGTACTCGTCAGGTGCAAAGACGACTTATGCTACAATTCGCCGCTTATCACAATCATCGGCATCTTACTGAATATTGCGTGACAATTTTGTGCGATTACTCTGGCTTCTGTGTGACGCTGCTGTGCTGGTCATAGTGTAAACCATACCTACGCATTCGCATTGGGTCGCAGGACATTGCACAGCAGAAAAGAGGTCTCTTCCCATGTCTGCGCAGACTCCAATCGAACCCCCACCCGTTGGCACCACTCCCCCGCCGAAACGTCGACATCTCAAATGGTGGCACTGGGTGCTCATTGGCGTGGGCGCATTTGTAGTGTTGGGCATTATGGTACAGGCGATGGGTGGCGGAGGAGGCACCACCACGCAATCCGCGACGCAACAGCAACAATCTCAGTCTACGCAAGCGCAGCAGCCGCAGGCGACACAGGCCCCCACGCAAGCCCCCACCCAGGCTCCTGCTCCAACGGTTGCGCCGACGCAGGCTCCGACCGTGGCTCCGACCGTGGCTCCGACCGTGGCTCCGGCCCAGCCTAAGGTCGTCCTACAAGTGAGCGGCAGCGGCTCGAAGACGACCCAGAGCTTCACAGTGAGCGGCACGTGGCAGATAGCCTATACACTTCAGCCAACTAGCTATCCGATGTTTAGCGCATTCGTCTATCCCGAGGGCGAAACAGCGCTCTATATCGATAGCATTTTCGTGACACAAGCCGGAAGCGACACCAATACGGAGCACCAGGGCGGTACGTTCTATCTGAAGATTAATGCCACCGGCCCCTGGACAGTGACCGTCACCGACTTGCCAGATTAGAGTGCTGCACACGACCGGGCCTCGTTTTCAAACGGGGCCTTTGGCGTTAACTCCATCGAATACATCGGCATTCGCTCATTCTGTTTCGTTGTCGCCAGCGTCCAGTTCGATGAGGTCATGCGATGAACGGCGAATGCCGACGCTGTGCTCGACCAGCAGCGCGACGAGCTGTTCGCCGTTCATCAGCCCGACCGGCACCGCATTGGGACGTTCAGCCTCAGCACGCGCACCAGAACTGAAGTCGCTCGTCGTGATGATGAGGCCCTGCTCGTGCGTGCCGAGTGCGCCTCGGACTTGCTGGACGGTGGGAGCCTGGATGTTGTTCCGCCACCGCTTGACCTGCACAGCCATGCGGGTACGGATGACATCGCCCACGACCAGTGTCCCGCGCACGTCGATGCCGCCATCACCGCTCAGGCTCGTTACGTCCACCTCTTCAAAGCCAAGCGCGGTGAGCAGTTGGGCGATGAGAGCTTCGAACTCGCCGGGAGGCATGGCTTTGAGTCGTGCAAGGAGCTTGTGCCGGACCTCGGTGTTGTGCTGCTGGATTTGTCCTGCCAGCCCATTGCCATGCCACTTCGTCAGCCCAACAAAGCCGCGTGGCATCCGGTCAAAGCGCGGCGTCTCACCCCGTCGCTCCCGCCGGGCATTCTCGGTGATGATTTGCGCATAGAGCGTAGCTTCAGGCGTTTGTCCCACCGTATGGAGCAAGCCATGCTCCAGAGCGAGCCGTGTCATCTCACGGTAGTGCATGGGCTGGCGGTGGGCAAAGCGTTCCAGCACGCGCTCGGCAGCGTTGGTGAACGAGAGGGTTGTGGGTGGGACAGGAGGCTGGTTCTCTATCTGGGTCGGCGTAGTCGCTGGCGCTGGCTCGGATGCTCTGGGGGAGGAGCGGGGAACAACATTGTACTCAGGCAGTCCCCAGGCTCGCAGGGCAAACCGGGCCTTGCCGACGCGCTGGAAGCGGGACTGAGCGCCGTGCTTCTTGATATCCATCGCGAGCTGGGCATGGATGGTAGCGGTAGGTGTCTTGCCCGCGGTCTGCCAGCGTCCGCTCGCCAGTACGCGCTGCGTGAGGTCCTCAACTTTCAGCGGTGTTCCGACCTCAGCTAACGCAGTAGCTGCCGCCTGCAATGCGCTCATTGCCTGTTGCCGCACCTGCATGTCCGTCATCGCTTGCCTTCACCCATCTCACGTGCTCACCACGCCCGCGTCAGCACTATCCATATGTCTTGAACGATGGCATGCCTCAGAAGGTTAGGTGCTAGGAATTTACAAAACAGCATCCAAGCTGAGCGGAACGACTTAGCCTGTCACGCCGTGCTCTTTCTCCCACTTCCAACGGCAATCTTTGCAGTAGGCAAGTTTCTCATCGTGCTGCTTGGCCCACACGGCAAGTGCACCAGGGTCGACGGCGCACGCCTTGATGGTGCTGTAGTCGCCCTCAACGAACGATGTAGCGCCGTCCGGCGCGATGTGTCCGCAGTCTGCTCGATGCCAGTACATCAGATCTGTGCTCGTCCTGTGCGCAGTGATCACAAAGCCGTCGTGTTTGTGCTGTTGGACCCAGGTTTCGTAGGCAGCGTTGGTGTCCGGTAGGTAGATTGGTTGATATTCAGCCACGAGCAACTCCCTTCATTCCGTACATGGTGATGCGTGTGGAATTGACTACGCTACTCACCGATCGCTCCCACCTCAATGTCGTCGCTCTCGTCCACATCCGCTCCCAGGTCCTCCGCAATCGCCGCGAACTGCTGGAGTGCCGTCTGCAGGTCTTCGACGATGCTTTGCGCTAGCACCTCGGGAGGAGGGAGAGCATCGGCTCCTTCCAGGCTCTCATCTCGCAGCCAGAAGATGTCGAGGCTCAGCTTGTCCCGCTTCTGCAGCTCCTCGTAGCTGAACCGGCGGAACCGCTCAGTCTCCTGTCGCTGGTGACGGTTCTCCGGATGGTAGCAGGCGACGAAGTCAGCGAGATGCTCATATTTCAGCGGGTTGGTGCGCAAGGTGAAATTCTGGTTGGTGCGCAGATCGTAGACCCACAGTTCCTTTGTCCAGGGAGTGGCGCTGGCCGGTTTACGTTCGAAGAAGAGGACGTTGGCCTTAACGCCTGGTTTATAGAATATGCCTGTGGGAAGCCTCAGTAGCGTGTGGACATCGCACTCATGCAGCAGCTTGCGTCGCACGGTCTCGCCCGCGCCGCCCTCGAAGAGCACGTTGTCCGGCACGACCACCGCGGCGCGTCCATTCACCTTGAGCAGGGTCTTGATGTGCTGGACGAAGTTGAGCTGCTTGTTGCTGGTGCTGGCCCAGAAGTCATCGCGCACGACCGTCGCCGCCTCGCGCTGCTCGCGTCCATCCTCAGTGACGTAGGTGACGCTGCTTTTGCGGCCAAACGGCGGATTGGTGAGGATGAGGTCGAAGCGGTCACTAGGGTCGCTCTTGAGGCTATCATCCACACGGACGGGGATATGCTCGTCATCACCGATGCCGTGCAGAAAGAGGTTCATCACGCACAGGCGAGCAGTGTTGTCGACGATTTCCCAGCCGTGCAGTGCATCCTGCCGCAGGAACCGCTTCTCATCCGGGTCGAGCGGGTAGTGGCTAGCGATGTAGTCATGGGTCGCGAGCAGGAAGCCGCCGGTTCCACAGGCTGGGTCACACATCGTCTCGTCCGGCTTGGGCCGCATCACCTCGACCATTGCCTGGATGAGCGGACGTGGGGTGAAATACTGGCCAGCTCCACTCTTGGTGTCCTCAGCGTTCTTCTGCAGCAATCCCTCATAGGCGTCGCCCTTCACATCGGTGCCGAGCAGAGACCAGTTGGTGTTGCCGATGAGGTCGTCGATGAGCCGCTTGAGCAGCGCTGGCTCGTGGATTTTGTTCTGCGCTTTGCGGAAGATGACACCAAGCATGCCGGGCTGGCGCGAGAGAGCGGTCAATACCTCCTGGTAGTGCGTCTCCAGGTCGGCTCCGTTGTACTGGGTTAGCGTGGTCCAATCGCAACCCGCTGGTATACGCGACGGCTGATTATACGGCGGCTCGGTCCGCTCATGCGCCATCTTGAGGAAGAGCAGGTAGGTGAGCTGCTCCACATAATCACCATAGGACATGCCGACATCGCGCAGCAGGTTGCAGTAATTCCAGAGCCGCTGAACAACGGCTTGGGAGACTGTGCTCATGGTCTTAATTCCTCTTGACGCTTTCTATGAAGCACGGTACGAACTGTCCCGAGAATTGTCGACTTCCGGAGTAGTAATAAATGCGAGGAATTGTCGGCCCAAATTCGTAATGTGTGGCACTGTGTCTTCCTCAGAACGGATGATTAGCTGCCCTCGCGGGTTGACATTGTTTGCCACCAATCCTCGGTTGTAGAGGTCTTGGAGCAGCTGCGCGTCGAACCCTTTCACCGGCATCTGTTCCCGAAAGATCGTTTCGAACATGGCACTCGCATCTGGCTTGTTGCCGGGAGCTAGGGGGTGATGGTGTCGGTCCGCCCAGTTGTAAGGGTCAGCGATGCAGTCCAGCAGGACAACGTGCCAGGGCGTAAGGGTGTCCAGCGCATCGAGAAAGATCAGCTGCAGATTGTCGTCAGGAGCGGTTCCGGCTGCGACATTGAGCACTGCATTACGCAATGTCTCAAGCTTTTCACGCTGATGCGTTCTCATGGCGATCTGGCTAACATGCAGAAATGCCGTGGTGAATGCCTCGTCCTGTGCAAGACGCTCTGGAGTGAGGCCATCCACTCGTTTGCTCAATTCGTTCAGACCACGAGCTACGTTTTCCAGCCATTCCGTCTTGCGCCGCTCCACACGTGGAGTGATGATTGCCCCCAGGACCTCTGCAGCCGGACCACCAAACGGAATGAACGAGGCGATGATTTTCGCCCCTACCAGCGCCCATTCACCAAGTGGATTGCCTGGCACGGTTGCCCGTTCGTCATCGCTCATGTTGCGCTCCTGCAGGTCCGTCACATCTTGCCTCAGTCCCCATCCCAGAGAGTTATGCGATTGACTGCGGCCACCTTCCGCCCGGCGTCGCCCCTATGCCCATTCGCGCTCCCGTTCCGCTCCTTCCGTATGCGCTCCAGCAACACGCTCGCTGGCTCATCGTTCGGGTCCTGCGGCACAAGCTGACCGGAGAATGCACGTTCGAGGATGCTCTGGCGCAGGCGCTCGGCTCGCTTGAGGTTGTGCTCGAGAGTGAGTTCGAGTTCGCTCACGACCGAGAGCCGCTGCTCGACGTCCGAGACAATCTGTTCCTGTTCGGTAAGTGGTGGCAGAGGTAGCGGTAATTCTCTTATGATGGCTAGGTTAAGATTTGGCTGTACTCCGCCAGAAGCTTGCCGTCGAAGGTCCTCGTAGTTGCTGGACAGATAGGTCTTTACGTATGGCCTGCAAACACTTGAGAGCGGGCGGAACACAATCGCGGCACATGCTTGGTTTGTCGCGGCACTTATGCTGAGTTCAGCTACTTTGCCTCGCGTCTTGCCTTCGCCGTACATCGCGACTAGGAGAGTGCCCGCAGGAAATACCTTAGCGTTGGTCTCATGCACTGCTTGGTCCGTGATATATTCCTCTGCCTCGGTTACCATGTCTGCGTTTAGCGCCCCGCTCGTGACCCATGGAATGCTTCCGCCATAATAGTCCTGGCTGCGACTTCGCAGCGGTGTTGCGCCCGTGCCAACTTCGCCAAGCTGCTCCAATCTTGCCCAGCACCACCCCTCCGGCAGTTCCGGCAAGTCCGTCGTGTCCGGTCTCTGCGGCTCGTTGTACTGCGCCTTGCTCGGGTCCTTGCCCTTGGCTCGCAGGTCCGCTTCCCACTTGGCGTGGCGTTCGGCCAGGATGCGCTCCAACAGCTTGGCGGCAGGCTCAACCTCTGGATGCGCTGCCCGCCATGCCTCGGTTAGCTTGCCTTCAACGGCGGCTTTCAGCACAGCGGCACGATAGCGCTTGAGCGCGGCCTGCGCCCGCTTCAGCGCGGCGACACCCGCGTCGAGGCGCGTGAACTGCTGCTCGATGGCTTCGACGATGCGGCACTGCTCGGACGTTGGCGCAACTTGTAGATGCATCGCTAGGAACTCGTCATCGTGGCCTGCTGGAGGACTATCTCCATATGTGATGACAGAGTTGATGAAGGAGTCCCGTAAAAATGCATAGAATATATATTTGCTGACAATACCGTCCTCTGGACGGACTGCGCAGTATGCTGTAGAAGCAACCTGGCCATCCAGTTCCAGGGGAACGACAGCGATATTCTTTAGGTAAGGGCGAACCAGCGAGAAGAGGACATCACCTGCTTTGATTGCTATTCGTGCTCGGCTAGGAGCATTAGTTACCGAAACGTGCTTGGGAGCAGTGATTTGCTGGGTGCTGTTGTCTAAAGCTTCGACATCCACGTAGAGGAAGTCTTCGCGATTGTGGGACTTGGGACTCCATGAGCCACTCGGACTCGCGATATCTAATATTCGTGCATCTACCCATCCACTAGGCAGTTCCTTCACTTCGCTCACGCCACCAGCCTCTCGTTCAGTTGCCTCAGAATATCCGGCAGCTCCAGCCCGAAGAGCTGGTACGCCTTGCCCAGGCCACCATGCTGGTTGAAGGGCACGTCATCGAAGGCATCCGTGTCGATGGACAGCGCCGCCGCCACATGGTCGCCTATCATCCGCAGCCACTGCCGCTGCTCCGCTGTGAAGGGATGCCCCTGTCGCTGCTCCTGCTCCGCCAGCCACGCCTCAAACCGCCGTTCCACCGTCGCGGCATACGGCTCCAGCACCGCTTCGCGGTCGGTGTCCCGCTCCAGCGTGTACCGCACCAAGGCCACGAGGTCGGTCAGCATGCGTGTCCCCTTGGCCCCACGTACCCGGTCACGGTCCAGCTGGGCGTACGCCTGCCAGAGCGCGTCGGTCGAGAGGCCGAGCGGCGGCAGCTGAATGGCCTCCGCCAGCCGCTTGATATCGCGGAACGTGAGCCTGGCATGGCGTGGACGGCTATAGAGCACCTGCAGCGCGGTAATCTCATCCCGGTGCCGCTCAATGTAGTCGCGGAACGTCGTCACCATCTGCCGTGCCCGGTCTGCCGCCTGCGCGTCCCAGCCTGCCAAGAGCAGCGTGTCCTGGCTCACCAGGTCAATCGTCTGCTCGTCGCGTCGCTGCGCCCGGTTCAATGCCTCACGCAGGTCCGGTTGATCGAATGGCTTCACCGCCTCCGCCACCAGTTGCTGCCGTGCCTGCTTGAGTGCCCGCTCATCCGGCTCCGACTGCCCCGTCATCTGTCGTGCCGTCTCTAGCTGACGGTCGGGGTCGAGTGCCTCCACCAACCCGCGTGCAAGCTCCCGCGTGTTCAGGCCACCGCTCGCCTCGACCACCTCCGCGGACTCCTGCGGCGTCATCCGGCCCGCCAGCCGCCCGAGGCGTCCCGCCAGCGAGAGCAACGTGTCGTCGTCATCCATCCCCAGCGCCACCGCATCCAGCAGCTTGGCGAAGGAGACCGACCGTTTGCGTTCCAGCGGTGGCTCATCCGTCTTCTGCTGCTCGCAGACCCCTACCGCATCCACTAACACGAAATGGGTCTTGCTCTTGGCATCGGGCGTGACCGCCTGGAAGTCCGTGTCGGCGATGGTCCGTGTGCCCCGGCCCTTCATCTGCTCAAAGAAGCCCTGGCTCTTGACCATGCGCAGGAAGAGCAGCACCTCCAGCGGCTTGATGTCGGTGCCGGTCGAAATCATGTCGACGGTCACGGCGATGCGCGGATGATAGGAGTTGCGGAAGCTGGCAATCAGGTCCTCGGGCTTGACCCCGCTCACCTTGTAGGTAATCTTCTGGCAGAACTCGTTGCCCCGGCCAAACTCCTCGCGCACCAGTTGCACGATGTCGTCGGCGTGGCTGTCATCCTTGGCGAAGATGAGCGTCTTGGGCACCTCCGTGCGGCCAGGGAAGAGGTCGGTCTCCAGCGCCTCTTTAAAAGCCCTAATGACCGTGCGGATTTGGTCCCGCGCCACCACGTCCCGGTCGAGCTGGTTCGCGCCGTAGCTCAGGTCCTCATCGAGTTGTTCCCAGCGGACCTTGCGCGTCAGCCGGTCGCGCCGGTCCACCCACTCGCCGCGCTCCACCGTGCTGCCGTTCTCGGTAATCGCCGTACGAATGCGATAGACCTGATAGTCGACATTGACCCCATCGGCCACCGCCCGGTCGTGTCCGTACTCCATGACCAGATTGCTGTTGAAGAAGCCGAAGGTCGCCTTGTTAGGCGTCGCCGTCAGCCCGATGAGGAAGCTGTCGAAATACTCGAGCACGCCGCGCCAGAGGTGGTAGATGCTGCGATGGCACTCGTCGGTGATGATGAAGTCGAAGGTCTCGATGGGGATGGCCGGGTTGTAGCGCACCTCTTTGGGCTGCTGGTTCGCCAGCGCACCGCCCAGCTCATAGAGCGAGATTTCCTCGGTCGTCGGGTCAGCCAGCTCCGGCTCACCCGAAAGCATCGAGTAGAGCCGCTGGATGGTGGTGATGACGACGTTCGCGACCGGGTCGATGCGGTTGGTCTGCAGATGCTGGACGTTGTAGAGTTCGGTGAACTTGCGTCCGTCGCCCGGCACGGTATACTGCTCGAACTCCTTCAACGTCTGCCGCCCCAGGTTGCCCCGGTCAACCAGGAAGAGCACCCGCCTGGCCCCGCCATACTTGATCAGCCGGTAGACACTGGAGACCGCTGTGTAGGTCTTGCCCGAGCCAGTTGCCATCTGGATGAGCGAGCGTGGGCGATTGTCGGCCAGCGAGCGTTCGAGTTTGGCAATCGTCTCCACCTGACACTCATGTAAGCCATCAGTCAGCAGTGGTGGCATGCGCCGGAGCCGCGCCCTCAGCGTGCCGTTCTGGTCGTTCGGGATGCCCTCGGGAGCCTGCTGGAGCCATTCGGCCAGGGTCTCGGGCCGGTGGAAAGCGAAGACCTGGCGGCTCCGCGGCTCGGGGTCGAGGAAGCTGGTGAAGCGGGTCTCGATGCCGGTGGTCTCATAGGCGAAAGGCAGCGGGTCACGTGCCGCATGCAGACCAGCGGGCAGGCCCACCCGGTACTTGGCGCTCTGCTCCTCCACCCCGACCAGGGTCTCGCCGACCTTCTTGGCCTCAACAGTCCCGACGGCTTGCCGGTCGACAAAGAGCAGGTAATCGGCGGCTCCGGTCGAGAGCGAGAACTCGCGGATGGCGATGCCACGTCCGGCACCGAGGTTGAGGCGTTTGCGGTCCTGCACCTGCCAGCCCGCCTGCTCGAGGAGGTCATCTATCCTGGTGCGTGCCTGCTCTTCCGGTTTCATTCCTGCCTCTCCTGCTCACTGCCGCCGAGCACATCCAGTATAAATGAAATCGAGCGAGCCAGCAATCATCCAGTAGGACGAGAGGGACCGTGAGCGGTATTACGAGGCTGCTGCAGGTGCTCTGCCCAACGCGCTATCCTTTCCATACGGCACCGCAACCAGCAGGCGGAAAACGTTTGCCGCGAAATGGGAGGATGGTGTACGCATGGCCATTCACCCTCACTTTGGAAGCATCTGCCTGCTTCTGCCCCGAAGCAACACAAGCCGAAGAGAAATGCTCGCTGCTTACTGCGTGGTGCCCGCGTGTGTGTTCAGGGAAGGCACGCCGGGAGCGAAACGCCTACTAGAGCTACCCCGTGTGGTAAACTGACAGCGGCGAAACTGGCTTCACTTGTGGTGGGACCGATGCTGTGAAACCGTTTCTCGCAGCTTAAGTCTCGGCCCTCAGAGCCTAAGTCTTGCCAGTAAAACTGTTGCCGTTCGGTTGGAGCAAAAGCGCAAGAATTCCAGTTTCCTCGGCCCCGTAGCTTAATGGACAAAGCATCGGTCTTCTAAACCGAGCATCTGGGTTCGATTCCCAGCGGGGCCACCCTTAAATTCATGAGGTGTCGTGTTCATGTAGCTTAGCCGCTACAGGGCATTCGACACAGATTCTGACACAGATTCGCCGGATTTCCGTCCGAAAAGCCGCTCCATGGCGTCACGCACAGGCTTCCGCATCTCAGCTTGCACATGCCCATAGGTCGCGAGGTTAAAGGCGACCGACGCATGCCCGAGCATCTCACTCACGACGAGTGGCTGGACACCTTCCAGCAGGAGCAGCGTGGCGGCAGTGTGTCTGAGATCATGCGGGCGGATGTAGGGCAGTCCCGCCTTCTTGAGCATCGGCACGTACTGTTGCAACCGCCCGTTGTTACGGGCATAGGGCTGTCCCGTGGTCGTGCAGAAGACCAACTGCTCCACGTTCCAACCAGCGCCGCCTTGTAACCGTTCCTGGAGCTGTGACGCGTGGTGACGCTTCAAGGATGCGACGGCCAGCGGCGTCAGCGGGATGGTGCGTTTGGAGTGTGGTGTCTTTGGCGAGCCAAGACTGCGGTGACTGCTCACTTCTTTGAGCGCCGCCGTGATCTGCATCTCGCCACGCTCCAGGTCAAGCGCCGACCACCGTAAGCCAAGCAGTTCCTCTAAGCGACAGGCGCTGGTCAGCATCAGGATATAGAGCGCCTCCAACCGGTCGCCCGTAGCCACATCGAGCAGCCGGTTGGCTTGTTCTGGCGTATAGATCTGCATATCGAGGTGCGGCGCTTTCGGCGAACGCACTAGGTCGGCGACATTACGCACTACTTGATCGTGCACCAATACATCTTCTAGCGTCGCATATAGGCAGGCATGCAGATGCCGAACAGTGTTCGCCGCTAGCCCTTCTTCCAGCTTGCGAGCATATAAGGCGCTGACCTGGCGTCTGCGCCGATTCCTAGTTGGGATCTACAGAAAGCGCTGGATAAGCTCGGCATCAAAGAAGTGCTATTTGAGAGCACCGACGGGAATCTGCAAGGCTATTCCTACGGCTTAGAGTTCGCAATTAACCCGGTGGCCATCAACCGGGATAAGACGGTGGCTCATGAGTTAGGGCATATTGTACTCGGGCACACCATGCCGCACCGGCAAGAAGGTGAGAGTTATCATCGCGGCCTGATGGAGTTTGAGGCCGAAGCGACCGCGTATCTGTTTATGAATGAGCTAGGGCTGATGGCCGATGAAACGGCAAGTCATAGCCGGGGATATATCCGACATTGGCTCCAAGATGAGCAGCCACCGGAGGTATCGATTCGGCACGTATTCTGGGCGGCCGAGGCGATCTTGAAGGCAGGGCGCGTTGCGGTGGAAGGTACTACAGGACTTCCAGGGTGATAGACAAGTAGGCGTTGACGGTCTCGATGGGGCACTTCTCCAGACTGCGGTAGCCCAAGTGGGGCCGCGCGGTAGTAGTGGACCAGCCAGCGATCCAGATCGGCTTGCAGTGCCTACACCGATTCGTAGCAGACCTCTTGCTTACTCTGTCCGAGAATGTCTTTCGGTTCCCAAAATACCGGTCACCTTGTAGTACCAGACCTTTAGACCATCCAAGATTAGCATGGCAACAAGTGTGATAACGAATAACACCACAATATCGTGCAATGAGATGGCAGCCGTCACCCACCCAAAGGTAGCCATAAGGATGGCAAGAACGATGTTTATTCCAATCATGCCGGCTACCCATCTGCTTGGTTCAAATGACCAGAATGCGTCACGGGTCCGGGTCATGATAATGGTTTCCATAGCAGAAAAGATCAGGTAAAGAAACATGAAGGAACTGATTTGGGGCGCACTGAAATGCTGAATTCTCAGATAATACCAGATGAGTCCCAACCCCAGGACCAGCCAGCCAATAGTAAAAATCGCAGCTATTTTGGCGAGTTGAGACATATCCCATTTTTCGGGGACTGTTGTCGGCCACGCTTTGTCGGTTCCCAGCGTGAGAGTGACCATATCGTTCATCACAACAATGAATACAATTAGACTTAATGAAACCGGGAAAAATCCGGTAAAGATGAAGCCAAAGGTCAGTAGCGCCGCCAATTCGGCTGTACGCGCTAATTTGGTTATTGTCCATGTCATCATTCTGCGATAAACGTGATGTCCGCCATCAATGACTTTGGTAATGTCAGCTAAACGAGGTTCGGTTAAAACGACTTTGGCAGCCGATTTTGCGACATCTGTTGCCGTGCTGACTGCAATACCCACATCCGCTTGTTTGAGTGCAGGCGCATCATTTATGCCGTCTCCTGTCATCCCAACGACTAAGCCTAATTTCTGGAGCGTTTGGACAATCTTATACTTGTCCTCTGGGTAGACATTCGCAATGCCGTCAAAATTCAATGGATGAGTCATAGCGTCTTGAGTGATCCCAATCCTGTTGCCAATCCCAACCTGCTCGGCAATCGCCTTAGCGGTGCCAACCGTATCACCCGTGAGCATGATCAGGCGGATGCCCAGTTTTGTGATTTTCTCTACCGATTCCCTGGCATCATCTCTGGGTGAGTCAGCTAAGGCTATAAGCCCTTGGCAACTCGGTTTCTCATTGTTGCCGGAAGCGACAGCCAAGACTCTGGAACCTTTTGAACTCAGCATATTAACCTGAGTCGCAAATTGGTCTGGTGTTCTAGCAATTTCGGCAATGACGGCGGGAGAACCAAGAACGACATGTTCTTGGCTTCCGTTCTGGCTGATAACCGACCTAGAGAGTTTGTGAATGGGATCGAAGGCCGTAAAAGATACTCTCTGGGGCATGGTCAATTTTCGATCCTTTAAAGCCCCCAGTATTGCGGTACTGATGGAGTCAGTGGAAGTATCATCGCTTGCGGCGGCTGCTAACCTGAGCACTTCGCCTTCTTCTTGTTGATTAAACGTAACCAGTTCGGCAACTTCTGGTCGATTATTTGTCAACGTACCCGTTTTATCGACGAGGATGATGTCGAGGCTAGCGGCTTCCTGAATGCCGGTCAGTCCGGTTATCAACACACCGTCTTGAGCGAGCTTTTTGGCTTCCAATGAATTGGCCACAACAAAACTGGAAGGCATAGAGATGGGAATGGTAGCAATAAACAAAATGACCAAGAAGGGCAATAATTCTTGCCATGAAGTTCCGTTCATGAAGGCGGCGATGATCAAGATACCGGCAAGGACAATATCCAGATACGCAAGATACTTAACGATACTAAACAGCAGCGATTGTAGTCGACCAGGAGATTCCGCGGTACGAACTAGTTCAGCGGTTTTGCCATACGAGCTGTTTGTTCCAATCGCAGATACGCTTGCGATCACCTCACCATGACTAATTGTTGATGCAGAATAGATGGCTTCACCAGGTTCTTTGGTGACATCAATTGATTCGCCGGTTACGGCAGACTCATTAACACTTACCGTGCCATTAAGAATTGCTAAATCGGCTGGCACGATATCGCCAACCCTGGCGTGAACAATATCCCCAGGGACCAGTGCACGAGAAGGTATCATCTGCCATGTTCCATTTCTCAAAGCTCGGACACTAATTTGAAGCTTCTGATGCAAATAGCCGATAGCATTCTTTGCACGCTTTTCTTGGATTTCTCCGGTTACAGCAGAAAAAGTAAGCAATAGGAAAATAATTGCAGCCTGAACACCTTTCCCCAGGATCAACTCAAATATCATAGCAGCTTCAAGCAACCAGGGGATTGGGCCCCACATCCGTTTCAGGGTGCCCATGACCGAGCCGACATGCTTTTCCGGAAGTTCATTGTAGCCATATTGCTTCCGTTTAGCTTGAATGTCAGCATCGTTTAGCCCGGCACCTTGGTAGATATTCTCGATGCCTGCTGTAACATTACTTTGAACCATAAGAAATCACCTTCTCATTCTCTATGATTTTAGAGTCAGTTAAGGACTCAAAGTCAATAAGGCGAACTGACGAGGCTACATCGATCATTCCAGGATGAACAGCCGCCCGAACAATCGATCCGGCGCGTTTTCCGGGCAGCCGAGGCGATCTTGAAGGCCGGACTCATTCAGCCTTCTCCTGCATCCTGACCACCATTTTGACCACCAGACCGGCGACAGCGCTCGACAGACAACGGTATGAGACGGACAGCGGCACAAGAAAAATCGCCGCCCAGCGACATGCGCCGGACGGGGCTGAACGGGCCAACTGGGCTTCTAAGCCGAGCATCTGGGTTCGATTCCCAGCAGGGCCGCCAAGCGCTTGCGCGCAGCAGGTCCATACGCTTGGCCCGCAGGTCCACTTCCAACCACTCCGTGTCGGCGAGGAAGTGATGCAGCGACTTGCGTTTGGTTTCGGCCAGCAGCCCGAGATGGAGCGCGGAGAACTACTCAAAGTGACGGACGGTGGCAAACAGCGTTCGAAAAGTGGGCGCAACGCTCATCCACAGAAGCCGATATATGGGCTGTGTACCGCGCTTTGGTCATGGCCGAGCCTCGTTCCAAAAGTCTCGGCCAGTATTCCAAGTGCCCAAGATGACAGAAAATGGATCAGCCAGCGGCGGCAGCCATTGCGAGTGCACAGGATGGATCTTCGCTCAATGGATCGCCATTCATTGCGAATGCGCGCGCCCGAGAACCGCCACAGTTGTCTCGGTATTCGCACTGTCCGCATCTGCCGCTGAAATGCGATGCCCGGATCTCCTTCAAAAGCGGATGTTCGCGGTAGAGCGAAACGATGTCCTGGTTACGAACTGTGCCCAGAGCGAGCGGAAGGAATCCGGCCGGATATACGACGCCGTTGTGCGAGACGAAAATGATCCCTTTGCCATCCCGCGTGCCAGTACTTTGTGCGCGAGGAGCCGAGAGCGGCGGCCCCAGGCGGGCTCGCAGGTCATCCGTTAGGGTCCTGTAGAGCGGCCCCAAGTGATACCTGTGGGCTACTTCCACTGGAGACGCGTCGGGATACCCCTTTCGCCACGAGACCACTCGCCGGAAAAACGGTGCCTCAACCGTGCGAACGATCAGATCGTACGCTGAGGCATCATACAGAAAGTGACACACATCCTCACTCGCCGCCGCGTCGAGTGCCGCGACGTCATGACCACGTCCGACGGGAATCAGAAAGAACACTTCCCAGACTTTGACACCGAGCGCCTTCAAGGTTTCTGCGATTGCCGGTAGCTCAGCAACATTGTCACGCATGACTACAGTGTTGACCTGGACAGTAAAGCCAGCGGCAACCAGCCGCTTGAGCGCGTGCAGCGTCGCCTCAAAGTGCTCGGGAACTCTTCGTATGGCCTCGTGGGTAGCTGCTGTAGCGCCATCAAGACTGATTGAAACAATCGACACGCCAAGCTTCATGAACTCAACGATTGCCTCATCTGTCAATCGCGGCGTAACACTAGGCGCCAACCCGACGGGGATGCCCAGGCTTCGCGCGTGTCGGATGAGTTCAATCGCGTCTGGGCGCATCAGCAGGTCGCCGCCTGTAATGATGAGAACCGGGTATGGCCGCCCAAACGCGGTGAGACTCTCGATAAACCGCAACCCCTCAGTCGGCGATAGTTCGCCAGGGCCAGGATTCGGCATAGCTTCAGCCCGACAGTGCCTGCACGCGAGCAAACACGCGCGAGTGGACTCCCAGAAAACGAGTATGGGTCGCTGGTCGAAGTCTATAGCCACAAGAGCCCTCCATCCGGATGGGAAGCGATATCGCCCACTCGAAGCCCCAATACGCGCCGCATCTCCACGATGTTGAGCACACGCGGTCACAGCGTCGTCACGATACAGGCTCGCGACGTCACAAATATGTCATGAGGCGAAAGTGCCAGCACAGGACTGGCTCCGATGCTCCCTCCAGCCAAGTCTGCACGGCATATAACAATGTCGGGCTGAAATATACGATGTCGATTCAGCAAGCTAAAACGAACAGCCGAATACCCGCCGGCGGTAGCGCGCGTAACCGTGGAAATAACAGGGTTGACCGTCGCAAGCCGCGGCACTCCCTTCACCTGGCATACTCTGTGCACGCAGTCACCCCCGATATTTCGCTTTCACGCGCTGCTTGAAGCACTGCCTCAGACGGCTGCGTCGCAGCTATTGAATAGGCATTTTCCGATGAAATAGCGGTGTCGAATTTCCCGCGGCGTACATGCGCTAACGATTGACATATACGCGCTATAGGAAGGGTGCGGATTTCATGGATATGGAACAATTCACAGCCGAGGCACGAGAGGTCATGGATAGCGCTCAGATTGTCGCCGCGCAAGCTCGCAATTCGCAGGTGGAACCCGAGCATCTCCTGCTTGCGCTCGTGCAGAGTTCTACTGACGCGGAGAGCCACCTGCGCCGCCTCAACGCGCAACCCGCAAGCCTGGCCCGTGCTCTCGAAACGCGCATCGCGGCGCTACCGACACTGGCGGTAGCGCCGTCGCAACTCATGATCTCGCCGCGGCTGCAGGCCGTAGTGAACCGGGCCCGCGAAGAGATGCGAACACGCCACGATAGCGCCATCGCGAGTTCTCACCTCCTGCTCGCCCTGGCAGATCAACATGCCGGCGATGAAATCGCGCGCATTCTCACCCAGCAAGGCATCACTCCCGATACAATCAACCAGGCGCTATCGGGGGGCTCCGGTGAACGGCAGTCCTCTCCTGTGGGTGCGCCATCCTCCTCGCTTGAGCGATATGGGCGGGATTTGACAGCGCTTGCCCGGGACGGGAAGCTGGACCCGGTTATCGGGCGTGACGACGAAGTGCGCAGAGTGATGCAGGTGCTTTCTCGCCGAACGAAGAACAATCCCGTATTAATCGGTGAGCCAGGTGTAGGCAAGACGGCTATCGTCGAAGGGCTTGCGCAGCGCATTGTGCGGACTGATGTGCCTGAAGCGCTCAAAGAAAAGCGCATCGTGGCGCTGGACATCGGCGCTGTGATCGCCGGGGCGAAACTTCGAGGCGAGTTCGAGGAGCGCCTCAAATCCGTGCTCAGAGACGTACAGGACGCAGCCGGCCAGGTCATCCTTTTTATTGATGAGCTTCATACAGCGGTAGGCGCAGGTGGAGGCGAAGGGGCCATGGATGCCTCCAATATGCTCAAACCCCTACTGGCTCGTGGTGAGCTACACGCCATCGGAGCGACGACGCTAGCAGAATATCGCCAGCATGTCGAGAAAGATGCCGCGCTCGAACGCCGCTTTCAGCCTGTATTTGTGGGAGAACCAGCCATCGAGGATACCATCTCGATCTTACGCGGGCTTCGGGGCCGCTACGAACAGCACCACAAAGTCCGCATCAAGGATACCGCGCTGGTGGCGGCGGCTACCCTCGGCCAGCGCTATCTTGCGGATCGCTTCCTCCCGGATAAGGCCATTGACCTGATAGACGAAGCTGCTTCACGCATACGGATGGACATGACGAGCATGCCAGCGGAGCTTGACGAGTTGATGCGCCGCGTCTCGCAGCTTGAGATCGAGCGTGAGGGACTGCGCCATGAAGACGATCCATCCTCTCGCGAGCGTTTACATTCACTGGAACGGGAGTTAGCGAGCGTCAAACAACAGGCCCATCGCCTTCGCACACAGTGGCAGAAGGAGGTCGGCGAACTCAACCGTGCGAGCCGCCTGCAAGAAGAACTGGATGCGAAACGGGTAGTGCTCGAGCAGGCCAAGGTAGACTTTGACTGGGAGAAAGCAGCCCCACTGCAGTATGAAGTGCAGCAGCTCGAACGGCAGCTACAGGAGGCAATCCAGGCACACCCCCCGGAGAACGGCAACAAGCTGGTTAAGGAAGAGGTGAATGCCGAAGATATCGCTGAGATAGTGAGCACGTGGACCGGTATTCCCGTCTCGCGTCTGATGCAGGGAGAGATGGAGAAGCTGGTGCGCATGGAAGAGCATCTGCGCCAGCGTGTCGTGGGACAGGACGAAGCGCTTTCGGCGGTCGCCAACGCGGTCCGTACGGCCCGGGCCGGATTGCAGGATCCCAACCGGCCACTTGGAAGCTTTCTTTTTCTGGGACCAACGGGAGTGGGCAAAACGGAGACGGCACGAGCTCTCGCGGAGTTCCTCTTCGATGATCCTCGCGCCATGGTCCGTATCGACATGTCCGAGTATCAGGAACAGTACACCGTGAGCAGATTAGTCGGGGCGCCTCCCGGTTATGTCGGCTATGAGCAGGCCGGCCAGTTGACAGAACCAGTACGCCGCCGGCCCTACTGCGTCGTACTGTTCGACGAGGTCGAGAAGGCGCACGCGGATGTGTTGAACATTTTGCTCCAGCTTCTCGATGATGGCCGGCTCACGGATGGGCAGGGCCGCACGGTAGACTTTCGCAACGCGATTGTCATCATGACATCGAATCTCGGCGGAGAGCAGATCACGGAGCAGGGGCTGCCGTGGTCTGAGATACGCAAACGGGTTATGGCGAACCTTTTTACCTCGATCCGTCCTGAGCTACTTAACCGCATTGATGATGTCGTGATCTTTCGTTCATTGGGTCGAGATCAGATCAAGCATATTGTGGATATCCAGGTCCGCGACCTGCGCAAGCGGCTGCTTGATCGGCATATGTCATTGACATTAACAGATTCAGCCAAAGAGCATCTCGCGCAGGCAGGATTTGATCCGGTCTATGGAGCGCGTCCACTACGGCGGGCAATTCAGCAGCAAGTTGTCCAGCCTCTTGCCATGCATCTGCTGCGAGACACATTTCACGATGGCGATCATGTCGAGGTGAACGTGGAGCGCGGGCAGATGGTATTCCATCAGGGCACGCCCACGTCCGCATCACAGACAGAAGACATGTCAGCGGGAACCTGAGGTTCCCGATCCTTTCGAAAGACCGTCGTGACCCAAAACAAAGCCACCTCGACATTCCACAAGGTGGCTTGCACGTATCTGATGGCCAGAGGTGCCCCGGTCTGCGTTGGCAGCGCGCGGCTGCGCTGGGTACCTGAACCGTGCCCAATTACTGGTTTTGCTGCGTAAGTGACCCGCGTAACGCGTCTTCCACCTGTTTGCGAATGGTCTCTCGCACCGGCTCAAGCGCTTTATCCATCTCCTGCTGGATGGATTCGCGTACCGGGGCCAGGGCCTGCTCAATCTGTTGTTGCAGGTTGCTGCGAACCGGCTCGAATGCCTGCTCCAGCTGTTGTTGTATCTGCGAGCGTACAGGGTCGAGCGCGGGTTCCAGCTGTTGTTGCACGGTCTGCGATATCTGCTGGCTCAATGCCGTCATGATAGGCTGGATCGCCTGGTTGAGTTGTTGCTGAAGCCCGCCAAATGCCTGACTGGCATCTGCCGCGACGCCGCCTACCATCTGTCCAGTCTGCTGACCAGCATTGCCGGCTGTTTGGCCGGCCTCCTGACTGACCTCACCGACGGTTTGGCCTGCTTGTTCGCCAACCTCGCCGACCGTCTGACCTGCCTGACCAGCAACCTCTCCAGTAGTCTGACCAGTCTGCTCGCCAACCCCGCCTGCCGCCTGTCCGGCCTGTTCGCCCACGTTACCTACGTCTTGTCCCAACTGCTCGCCAATATTGCCTGGTTCCTGCCCTTGAGCTTGCTGGTTCTGGTCTCCATTATCATTTGAGGGAGTGTACTGTTCGCTCAACGTAATCCCCACTTTCATGAGCCGATGCTGCGTGTGCAGCTTATCCGCGTTGAAATATCACCTTATGAAGGAGGCATACTCGCGTACGCACCCCGGCAGCCACAACGCTCGGGCTGGTCGCGTCGATCAAGTGAGGCATCAACATCGCACAAGTTGTACCAGTAGGAACAATCCACTAAACAGCGCGCTGTGGCATAAACGATCTATGGAGTCCACTGGACTTGCTGGTCCTCATTCCCGCATTAGGCGAAACCGGGAGACAGCAGGACTATTCCGATGTCTTGCCCTTGGACGTGCGCGCGCTGGATTTCTTTACGGCCGAACGATCCCGGGAGCTCGATGTGGTGCGTTTTCGCGATGTGCGTCCAGCCGGCTCATCGCCAGGATGCTCTCTCCGCGATGCGGACGTCTTTTTGTGATGAGCAGCGGATTCGTCGTCCGCTAACGCTGTTTTTCGCCTGGATGTGCGTTTGGCAGAAGAAGCAGACGGCGATGGCTGTGCGCTCGTCTGTTTGCTTTTGCGCCCGCGAGATCGTCGAGTCGTCGCGACGGAGGCTTCGGGCGCGTCCGGTGTGCTATATAACAATGGCTGAAGTATCCGCTCTACTTGGCCATCCAGCAGAACACGAACGGGTTCGAGCATATCATCCACATGCGCCATCAATTGAAGAGTAGCGCGTTGAAAGGCGATATCAATCTGCTTTTGGACAACGGCTGACACGTCATCAAGCAACCGGCCGGTGTACACGTCGAGGCGACGACGAGCGATTTCCACTGCGCTGTTTGCTTGCTCCTGCGCGGTCGATGCGATCTCATTTTGGATCTGATCGAATACAGGTGCGAGCACAGGCACAACTGCTGAGGTTGTCTGGTGGTGCTCAGCGAGCTGACCGGTGGTCAACTCGCGATTGTCATCGTCAGACGCCGCCTGGTACACTCGATCAATCCCTCCCCATCCAGTTGCTCTCCGTATGAGACCACGCACCCGCCGTCCCGGCCCGTCGAGACCGGTATGTTCAAACGAGCACGATTCATGCCCTGGCGGTGCCATAAGACCACGCAGGTGCCGTTTGTGATAAACACTCATGACACGGCAATCGCGCGCCGATCACCAAGCCAGTCAGTGCGAACTACCGCTGTTGCCAACGTCCCCAGACTTGCCGAACTAGCCATACGCTCGCAATCGTCGTAGGCCCCCACTGCGCGAGCACGCTCAGCCATCGTCCGGCTGGAAACGCGCTTTCGTTTCGACGGCGCCTCCTCCGCTGGCGTTGTCGCCACCAGATACGCACGCCGAACCGCGCGAGGCGTACTGCTCCCTCCACACGGCCGATGATTTTACCGGCGCGCCACGCGACCCTGGCCGAAACGGTTGGTAGAGCGAGCGACTGGACCTGACCTGAGACGGTCTGTCCCGCCTGTCCGCCGACCCGCTGCGCGCTGGATGCGGCTGCCGAGAGTCCTTCGCCAGATGCCTGTTCTACCCCTGACGCCACCCGGATAAGGGCTTCGGTGGCCTGCGAACCTATCTGTTCGGCGAGCGAGCGTACGTCGGAGGTCATTCTGCCAATCGGCAGATCTCGCATGCGCCACCTCCTGTTCACTCGGACTATTCCAAGCTAACGCGGAACCACATCGACCACGCGAATCACGAAAATAAGAGATAACCCTTGCAGAATTCATGCCCCGCTACGCCCCTCATGCAGCAGACGGTAAGGGAGTGGAGGCATGGATATTGCACACCCACGACGAGCCTAGCCATCGGTCGCGCACACCGGCTCGAGACCGGTGCGCACGAACCATGCGAGTCCAACACGCGTGAGATGAAATTCGCTCGCGGGCGGAAGCGGGCATCACGCCAGCGGAAGAAAGCGAAGAAAAGGTAAGGAAACTATGACTACAGCTGGACCTCAGCACCGTGGAAGTGGCCGGCAAGGCGGCGGTCAGAATAGCATGCTTCTGGAGCTGATCGACCGCATACTGGATAAAGGCATTGTGATTGATGCGTGGGCTAGGGTTTCAGTTCTGAGCATTGAGCTTTTGACCGTCGAGGCGCGCGTAGTCGTTGCGTCTGTCGAAACGTATCTGCGGTATGCCGAGGCGATTGGTAATACGGCCCTGGCATCTATGCCGCATCCACAGCAAACCCAGCAGCCACAGACCGCAGCCATGCAGCAGCCGCAGGTAGGCGCGCAGCAGGCACAGCAGGCGCTGCCTCAGCCACAGCAGGCGAACATGATGCCTCAGAGACAAGCGCAACCTGCCCAGCAAACTCAGCAGATACAGCCACAGCAAGCGCAAGGGCAGCCACAGCAGACTCAACAACCACAACCGCAGCAGCGGCAACAGCAACAGGTTCAGCCACAGCAAGGTTAGCTGCGAATGACGCGATACGCGAGCCGCACGGCCATGCCGTCTGGCTGCCAAGAGTCGGACAGCTTGCCGGCTACGACTCTAGCTGGCAGCCTGACGGGAAGCAGTGCGGTCGACCGCAGGCAAGGAGCATTGGGAGAATTCACGGTATGAGTGGAGCACAGCCGCCAAGGCACGGGACATACCTGTATTGCGTAACACGTGTCGGCCCATTCCAGCAAAACGGGTCTGGCATCCAGGCGACGGGTATCGCAGGCCAGCCCGTGCGGATGATCACGCAGGGCGACCTGGCCGCATTTGTGAGCGATTCGCCCGCCGATGAGTACGACATCACACATGAAAACGTTACGGCCCACGAAAGCGCGATTGAACAGGTCATGCAGCATGCCGACGTCTTGCCGGTCAGCTTCGGTACAGTAGCCGCCAGTGATGACGAAGTGCGCGAGCAATTGCTGCGGCACGAATCCGAGAACCTGCGCAGCCAGCTAGAGCGCGTGAGAAACCGCGTCGAGTTGGGCTTGAAAGTCTTGTGGGAAGAAGGTCCGCTGTTTTCACAGATCATCACAGAAGATCCTGAGTTGCAAGCGTTGCGCGAGCAGATCGTTGGCACGACACCTGAAGAGACATATGACATACGCATCCGTATAGGCGAGCTTACGGATGCCGCTATTCAGAGCAAGCGTGAACAAGAGACAACGGACATCATGAATGCGCTCGCTCCGCTGACTGTGGATAGCCGAATCAATAACATCATTACCGATCTCATGATCCTGAATGCCGCGTTTCTGGTTGACAAGAGCCAGGTGCGTGCATTTGGCGCGAAGGTCGATGAGATGCGGCAGTCGTCACAGGGGAGGCTCAACTTCCAGTTTGTTGGGCCGTTGCCGCCATACAACTTTGTCACCGTCACGGTGCATTGGGAGGAACCGAGTAATGCGGTTACTCAGTGAACTGCTAGCGCTTCCAGTCACGGGACCTGTGCGCGGTGTCGGTTTTGTCGTCAATCGCATTCGGGACCAGGTGGAATCCGAATTTCTGGACGAAGGCAAGGTCCGGGCGGACCTGCTCGATCTGGAAATGCGTTACCAGCATGGCGAAATAGACGATGCGCAGTTCAAGGAGCAGGAAGCCACCATCCTTGAGCGATTGAACGAAATCCGCGCCTATAAGGAATCCAGTTCTCAGGGTGAGGTTGAGCCTCCTGAGGAGGACAACGACGTATGAACGATTCGCCGGAAGCGTCAACAACTGAGCGTCCAGGTAGCGGAACGTGGGGCTGGTACCTCTACGGCATTGTCCGGGACGACGAAGAGCCGGGTGTCGACGCTGGCGAATCGACGCGGCTGGATGACACGGAGTCCCTGGAGGGCATCGCGCAGGGAAGTGTGCGGGCGGTTGTGCGTCGCGTGCCGCTGGCGGATTTCGCGCCGGAAGCGATTCAGGCGCATGCGAGTGACCCGGCATGGCTTGAACACATCGCTCGCCAGCACAATGACGTCATTAGCACGATACACGAGCGCAGGACAATCCTGCCGGCCAAGTTTGGCGCGGTGTACACCTCGCGGGAAGACCTGCGCGCCGCGCTCGCGGAAAATCACGAGACATTACGTTCCCGTCTGAACGGCATAGATGGGTGCGATGAGTGGGGAATTCACCTGTATGGCGACCCTGCAACCATCCGGGAGCACGCGGTAACCGATCACGCTGGCGTAGCTCGATTGCGTGAAGAACTGGCCTCAGCCAGTCCGGGGCGCGCGTTCTTCCTTCAGCGAAAACTGGAGGAGGAACTAGCGCGCGCGACTGATTCCGCGCTCGATGATCTGGTCGACCAGGCGTACCGCCGTCTAGCGGAGCACGCCGTCTCTGCCCGGATCAGCGCGCGCGCGGCGGCTGAGCGCATAGCTCAACGCGAGGGTGAAGTCGAAGTGATGCGCGCCGTGTTCCTGGTGCGACGCACCGGCAGGGATGCATTTCTCGACGGCGTGCGGGCAATTTCTGACAGCGAACCCGGCCTGCGCTGTGAGTACAGCGGGCCGTGGCCGGCGTACAGCTTCGCCGCGGAGATGGAGGAGACGCAATGAGTGAGGTGAGCACGGAGAAACGCAATGTGACCCTACTCGAACTTGTGGATCGTCTCCTCGATAAAGGCGTCGTTCTGTCGGGCGATATCACGATTTCAGTCGCGGACGTGGATCTGATCGTGCTTGGTTTGCGAGTGCTGCTGGCATCGGTGGAACGCGTGCAGCAGTCTGAACTAGGCGGCGTTCTATTGGCTGAGCCGCGGGAGGATCACAATGCCTGATGGCTGCTACGTATACGCGATTGTGCCCGCCAGCGCGACGCTACCCGATGATGCGACTGGCTTCAGCGCCCAGCTATGGAAGATAGCATGGCGCGATATCGCCGCAGTGGTCAGCAGCACTCGAACCGGGTCCATTGATCCAACACCGGAACACATGCTGATGCACGAAGCCATCGTGGAGGCTTTGCACACAGAGAATGCAACGCTTCCCGCGCGCTTCGGAACGGTATTGAGCGACCCGCGCACCGTCAGCCAGGCACTGGAAAAGCAATACGATGTGTTGGCAGCGGACCTGAAACGCCTCGGCGATACGGTTGAGTTCACCGTCACGGCGCTCTGGCCGGATGATCAGCGTCAGTTACACATTGGGCAAGCAGACGGAAGCGCCGCGGAGCACGAGATAGTGTCTGCGTCCACCGTCTCGCGAGGCAGGGCGTATATGCGCAGACGCATGCTCCAGTACAGAGATGCTGATATGCTGCGCAAACGAGCGCAAGCGCTTGCCGCGGACGTAGTATCAGCACTCGAAAGCCATAGTATTGACCATCGGGGACATCTTTGCCCGACGGGCCGGATCGCGCTTCGAGACGTCTACCTCGTGGCGCGAGGACAGCAACCGGCGTTCATGGCCGCATTCGATGAACTGCACGCGCAACAGCGCGCCGCACGACTGCTTCTGAGCGGCCCGTGGCCGCCATACAGCTTTCTCACGCCGCGCAGAGGTGCGATTGACCAGTAGTCCGTCACTTGCCATATTTACGGATGTGCCGACATGTGTACGGGCGGATCACATTTAGCGTGACCGGGAGTAGATAAGGAAAGTCAGCGTCATGCAACAGAATGGGCAAGAGTTACAGAGATTGAGTCAGCAGGACCCCAGCGAGCGCGTGCAAGAAGCTATGCTGCGCATGGGCAACGACCTGCGCGAGCAGGGCCACGTCAATGAAGCGCTGCAAATGTACACGAGTATCATGCAGGATTACCCCGATACGCCGGCGGCAACCGCCGCGGGAAACGCGCTGGTAGAGCTGGCGCGCTTCCTGGAGCAGAACGGGCAGCCCCACATGGCGCTCTTCGTGTACCAGAAGCTGGAGGAGCTTCAGTGAGCGGCCAAGCAGTGCCAACAGACCTGACTGACCGGCTGCATGGTGATCTCCATGAGCTAAACGATTTCGCTGACGAGCTCACGCGCGTTGATGCCGGACTACCGCGCCACATCAACGCCGACCAGCGGAATGTGGAGCAGGGCCTTGCCAGGCTTGTGCTGACGTTGATCGAACTTGTCCGGCGCTTGCTGGAGAAACAGGCGCTCAGACGGATGGAAGCAGACTCCCTCACGGATGAGCAGATTGAGCGGCTTGGGGAGACCTTCATCAAGCTGGAAGAGAAGATGACCGAGTTAAAGGCAACATTCGGCCTGCAAGATGAAGACTTCAACCTGGACCTCGGGCCACTAGGCGACCTCATGTAGGGATGCGCAGCGCGCAAGGCTCGCGCATGCGGTCCACGTCATCGCTTGGCCCGCGCATGTGACATGCCCCGGGATGCGCCGTTTTCACAGCTCATCCTCTTATGGACTGCCGTCGCGGCAGAAGATCGCAGGAGATAGCATGAGTGGCGGATATGCCGGACAACCTGTAAGCCCGAGCCGGGCGTACAGCTCAAATAGACAGATGGTAAGCGGGTCGGGCACAACTAACCTCGCTGATCTGCTCGAACGGGTGCTCGACAAGGGTATCGTCATCGCGGGTGATATCACGATCTCGCTCGGCCAGGTAGAGCTCTTGAGCATCAAGCTCCGTTTAATCGTGGCTTCGATTGACAAGGCGCAGGAAATTGGCATTGACTGGTGGCGCTCGGATCCCGCGCTTTCCTCCCAGGCGAAACAGATGGAAAGAGAGAATGAACAACTCAAAGCGCGGCTGGATCGCGTTGAGCAGCAGATAAGAGCACTGCCTCAGCCGCAGCACACATTGCAACAGAGCAACGACCAAGCACAGCCGGAGATGAAAGCCAGCGCGCCTCAGCAGGCGCCACAGCCTGAGACACGAGATGTACCGGGACGGAAGGACGACACGGGACCAAGTGCATAGGCTGCGTCCGTTCATGCGCCAGCTTTGCCTGTTGTCGCCCGGCGCGTTTACCCTATCCAGTGCGTATCATCGGAACCGCTTCGGAGGATGTGGCGGCATTCTTCTGGGCGAGCGCGGCGGGGGTGACTGCCTCCTCAACTGGTTGCCCAACTCATCTGTGAGCTGCGCTAACTCATCGCTCAGACTCCGCATAACCTCGCGAATCTGTCCGGCCATTTCATTGGCCACTTGCTGAACAGCCTGGGTGAGTTCTGCTTCGTCCCCACCCTCTCCCAGAGTGCCTACGCTGATCGACCGGCGAACATTCACTCCCGGATCGTACGCCGACGGTTCACCTGATATACCAGTCTGTTGCTCTGCGGCAGAGCGCGCTGCTCGTTGCCGGTCATATTCTTGCCGTTTCTCCGGATCGGAGAGTACAGCATACGCTTCGTTAATCGCTTTGAAGCGTTGTTCCGCGCCACTGTCATTCGGGTGAAGATCAGGATGATACTGCCGGGCAAGGCTCCGGAACACCTGTCCAATCTCTTCAGCTCCACTGTTCTCGTCAACGCCAAGAAGTGCGTAATAGCTGTCCGGTTGCATATCTGGTTCCGATTCACGTAGACGTTCCGGGCCATGCCTCCGCCGCAACGGCCCGCTGCGCACCTTCCGCATGCTGATGTTCGTTCACTTGTGCGAACATAGCCCGACGGCCAGGTAACGTACCACGAAACAGTATCCTCTTTCCTCGGGTCGGGCAGCTCAGCAGCCTACCCAAGAGGCGTACATCGGATACGAAGATGCGCACGTGCGCCACAGCCGGGGATCGAGCGGGCGGAAAAGTATTCCATTGCCTTTCAGCTCGCTCGACTTCCTTCCGTCCAACGGCACGCTCGCACTAAGAGGAACTGCCCTGGCTGTTCTGCGCGGGCGGAGTTCCCTGGGCTGGCTGAGCGCCTTGCTGAGCACCCTGAGCCGGAGAATTACCCTGCACCGGCTGGTTGGCCTGTGCCTGTGTGCTACCTTGTGCCGGCTGCTGCATCGGCTGGGTGCCCTGCACCGGCTGCTGTACTGGTTGCTGGGCCGGCTGTGCCGCCGGTTGAGCGTTCTGGTTCCGCTGGCCTCCTCCAAGAGCGCCACCAACGCCGCCGACCGTCTGGCCGACTCCCTGGCCTATTCCGCCGACCGTTTGACCCAAGCCCTCGCCAATGCCGCCGACCGCCTGGCCAAGTCCCTGGCCGAGACCACCCACGGCATCGCCTACGCCACTCGTCAGTCCGCCTATCGCGCCGCCGCCCGCGCCTTGCTGAACAGGCTGTTGCGCCGCTGCCTGCTGTGCCGGCTGTTGGACTGGTTGCTGAGGCACAGTTTGCTGTGTCGGCTGCATCTGCTGCTGCATCGGCTGGGTGCCCTGTACCGGCTGCTGTACTGGCTGCTGTACCGGTTGCTGCACCGGTTGCTGCTGTATCGGTTGCCGTACCGGCTGCTGTACTGGCTGGGCGTCCTGCTGATTGGCTGCTGGCTGTATTGGCTGTGCGGGTTGTGCCTGTTGATTGGGCGGAATATCCTGAGCGCCCTGCTGACTCGGCTGGAGACTCTGATCGTCCATAAGTTCCTCCTTGGAACCTCACCAGTTGTCGCATTCGGCCTCGCTCATCAGTGCCTGCCGGCTACATGCCTGTTACCTGGTCAATACCACTCCTTCGGCTGACAGGCCGGGCTACAAAAGCCATCCGCGAGACGTTCAAATGCGTTTCGCACGTTCCGTGCCCCTGGTCATTTCGATGTTCCTGATTGCTTTTTATGGACGGTCTATGCTCGCGATAAACAAGGATGGCCAAGCAACCGACCTCTCTGACTTTTCAGGGTGGCACATATCCTGCAACCGCCATAAAGAACTCGAAATTGGCCTACCGGTTATGTGCCGACGTTTCGAGCCTGAAACTGGTGAACTGTCGTCTCCGTCGTCATGGATACAGCGAAAACGTGAGGCGAGAGGGCGGATTCGCGAGAACAGCACCGCGCGCACGTGTATAGCCCGCAGCGTTGCGTCGAGCGGGTGGAAGAATCAGATGCGGCGTACGCGAGAGAATAACCTTCGGGAAGGAAGATGCCGATGAACGCGCAGCAGGTGAACGGCACCCAAGGCATGGGACAACTCTCCCAAGCGGATCTCAGCCAGGCATTGCAGCCAGTCATGTCGCAGGTGGCGCAACAGATCCAGCAAGTCATCAAGCAACAGATGGAACAAGCGCTTGAGCCGCTACAACAGGGAGTCGGACAGATTCTCGAGCAGGAGCGGAACGACTCGCTACAGAGCACGAATTCCCAGAACCAGCAGCCCAGTCAACCGGCTGATCAGATATCTGCGTCACAGGGCCAGTCAGATCAGCAACGCCAGCCACAAGAGAAGGAAGGGGAGCAGTCTCAATCGAAGTCCCCAGGGCAGGTTGCGCCACAACCTCAAGCCCAAGGGCAGAGCCAGCCACAAGACCAGCAATCTCAGCAAGAGGGACCAGAGCAACAGGCTCAACAGCAGCAAGGGCAACCACAGGATAAACAGAAGAAGCAGGACGAGAGTCCCCTCGTCGCAGTGCTGCGCCAACAGATTACCGATGCGATGGAGCCTGTCCTCGATGACCTGCGCGAGAACATCGAGGAAGCTATTCAGCAGCAAATGGACTATGCCATCAAACTGAGCGAAGAGGACCTGCGCCAGCAAGTCAACCAGGCGGTAGATCCGCTGCGTGAGGAGGTCGAGCAACGGGCAGACCAGACCGTTCGAGACGCGAAGCAAGAGCGGGAACATCCACCGCAGTCCAAACTCGAAGAGGCGATCCAGCGGACGGTCAAGGCTCTCAAGAAAGTCATGCAATGGCTTGCCAGAACTCTGCGCGCTTTGCTCAGGACGGTTGTCGAGTTGCTCAAGGCTGTCTTGAACTTACTGGTGGTCATCCTGCTAGCCCTATTTGAAGGCCTGAAATCGCTCGGGCAGGCAACGGGCAAAGGCGTATCAGCCATTGGCGGCGGCATAGCGGGCGGATTGAAATCCATGCTGCAAAACGGAGTCAAGGGTCTGGCGGAACGGCTGATCCCCGAAGAGCCAGCTGCGGACAATCAGGGCCAGCAGGGTCAGCGGGACGCCGCGAGCACTGACCAGCAATCCGCGCAACAGGCGCAGCCGCAGGCAGCCGCATGACATAACCATCCACTCCTGACGGGCCCGCACTGGCGCATGTCAAGCGGAGTGCCTTCAGGAGTGGATATTCCGGTCCGAGACTCCACTCACGCTGTTGCCGCGAGGCAGAGCTTTTGTTGAAGCAACTTCACGACCGAGGAGGACACCGTGGCATCTAGCCAGGGAGGAGCGCAGCCACAAGTGCCAGGAATAGCCCAATCTCCGGCGCAGCAAAACCGAGCAGCGAGCGCGCGGCAAACTCAGAGCAGCCAGCCGGGCCAAGCCGCCGCGCCGCAGCCGCCGACGACTGCGGCCAGTCAAGGTCAGGCGTCTCCAGGTCCCGAGCTGTCCATGAGCTCGGCGCTGGAACAACAAATCGCGCAAGCGATTCAGCCGGTGCTGGACGAGTTCCGGCAAAACATGATGCACGTGATGGAGCAGGAGAGCAGAGCAGCGACTGACACCACGGGAAGCTCTGCGACTGCCGCTCAAGGAAGCGCAGGCAACGAGACGCAGATGGCTCCGCCTGTGCCTGACGCCTCACCGACGCCACAGGCAGCCGTGGAATCCAGCTTGCAACAGCCGGCCAATCAGATTGCCCAGCAAGCGGCATCGGTTCCTCAACAGGCAGAGCAGGTTGCCGTGCGCAATGTGCCAGCAGCACAGCAGGCGCAAGGCGGAGTCCTTCACACGGTGCTGCAAACCATGCAGCGACAGGGGGAGCAATGGTTGCTCTCGGTGCTCGTATCCGGCCTGACAGCGCTTCTCACCGAATCCACGCATGCCGCCATACAGGGGCGCGCGGAACAGGGACTGCATAGCCTGCTACAGAAAGCATTTCAAGCTCTGCCCGATGGATCCAGCAATCAGGACATACAGGCAAAGACGGAACGACTGCTTCAGGCTATTCTTCGCGAGTCCCTGGATGCCGTATTCACGGAGAGCATGCGCACAACGCTTCAGCAGGGCACCCAGCTGACGCTCCGCGAGTCGCTCAATGGCGATGTCGGCGCCGCCCTGAGCAAAATGCAGGACATGCTCAAATCGATGGCCGAGGCACTGTTCTCGGTTCTGCGAAACCGGCGGCAGAGTGTCGTGCGGCTGTTGCTGGCACTTGGGCTGCTGGCGCTGGACAGCTCCCTTGCGCAACCTGAGCAGTCCACTGCGTCATAGGGAAGAGCAACCGGACATAGCTACTCAGGGGCGCGTCACACATATTCCAATCAGGTGCTCACACGATGCTCCGCCACGCGTATGTGTTGCCAAATAGCCGAGGGCTCTTGGCGGTCTGCTTGCGTCGGAGCGGCATGCCGCGTGTGCCGGCGATGCACGATGTTCTGGCAGAGGACGGAGCGGGTATGTCATAGTGTGTAATGGAGAAGCGCGCCGCCTCCGGCGTGAAGGTTCCGTACACAGGAAGGGGGATCGCATCATGGTTCTGGGGCACCTGGGTGTCTGGAGCACACACTTCTGGGCTGATCGCCAGGCCGTGCGAGTCGCCGCATCCGAGCTTGAGCAGCTGGGCTATGGTACGCTGTGGTTTCCCAACGGGCCCGGCATTGTTGACCTTGCAAACGATATGCTGGATGCGACGCAGCGCATCACCGTCGCATCGGGTATCGCCAGCATCTGGACACATCCGGCCGAACAGATGGCGCGCGACCTGCATGTTCTGGATGAACGGCATCCGAGCCGTTTTCTGCTCGGACTCGGCGTGAGCCACCCGCATCTGGTGAACAAGGAAGAGGCAAGCCGCTATAAGCGGCCAGTTGAGCACATGCTCGCGTACCTCGACCAGCTGGATGCCGCCCCTACACCGATCCCGCGCGAGCGCCGCGTGCTCGCCGCGCTTGGGCCACGCATGCTCTCCATCGCACGCGAGCGCAGTGCGGGAGCCCATCCCTATCTCACCACGCCGGAGCACACCCGACGAGCGCGTGAAGTCCTTGGCGAAGGTCCCATCCTCGCTCCGGAACAGGCGGTCGTGCTCGAAACCGATCCGGAGCAGGCGCGGCGCATCGCACGGGCCCATCTCGCGCGCTACCTACAGGCAGTGAATTATGTCCACAATTGGCTGCGACTGGGCTTTACCCATGAGGACATCGCCAATGGTGGCAGCGACCGGCTGGTGGATGCGCTGGTGGCGTGGGGTACAGTAGAGGACATACAGGAGCGCATCGAGGCGCATTTCCGCGTTGGAGCGAGCCACGTCGCCATTCAGGCACTCAGCGCCGACCCCGCGGCCATGCCCTGGGACGCGTGGCGTGCGCTGGCGCCTGTTCCGATGTCCTAGCGAGGGCAGCATCCTGCTAGAGGAAGCGCCCAACCATAACAGTCAGCCCCTTCCCGTATGCCGTGCAAGAACAGCAGGGAAGGGGTACTGCCATGATGAACCACGATCGGGCCGAGTCTGAAAATAGTCGCGTTACGATGTAGCGCGGAGATACATGTGAAGAAGCGTGCTTAACTGTTCACGTTGCCGATGGCCTCGCTCACGACCGACTCGTCTTCTCTGACAAAGTCCACGCCACGCTTCTCCGAGCCAATAGCCCAACGACCCAAAGCAGTGAAAATGATCACCGCCAAAAATACGATCAGCGCGATTACCGCTTGCGCCTCAGCAAAATTAGGCAGTTTGCCGGTTTTGAAGTAGGTGCTGGCGAAAGCGGCCTCCAACGTCGCGGCTGGCGCGGAAATCACGTTACCAAGCTGATACGTAAACCCTGGGAACGTCCCGCGCGCTCCTGTCGGAGAAATCTCGTTGAGGTGGACCGGAATGATACCCCATGCGCCCTGCACGAAGAACTGCATCAGGAACGCGCCTACGGCGAGCAACGCAGTCCCAGGCGCGAACACCCACAATGGGATGACCACGATACCGAAGGCTGCAGCGATGATGATCATGCGCCTTCGTCCCCAGTACTGCGACAAATAGCCGAACGTCATGCCACCGATGATGGCACCGACGTTGTAGATGATGGCAACAATCGTAACCGTGCCGGTGGCAAAGTCACGCTGCTTCTCCAGGAAGGTTGGGTAGAGATCCTGGGTACCATGCGACATGAAGTTGAACGCCGACATCAGCAATACCGCATAGATGATAAGCACCACGCTCCTGGCCGTTACCCTCGAGGCCGCTCGCGGCCGTACTTGCTGAATCTCACGGTGTTGCTGCCACACGGGAGATTCAGGAACCTTGCTGCGAATGAAGAGCACCAGCAGCGCAGGCAAAACGCCAATAATGAACAGCGGTCGCCAGCCAAAGCTTGGGTAGACCAGGAAGAAGACGATCGCGGCGATCAGGTAGCCAAACGAGTAGCCTTCTTGCAGTAGGCCCGAGAAGAAACCGCGCGACTCCGACGGCAACGCCTCCATCGCCAGTGATGCGCCGACGCCCCACTCGCCACCCATCCCAATGCCATACAGACCCCGAAGGATGAAGAAGATCGTGAAGTTCGGCGAGAAGGCAGTCAGCAGCTCAATCAGGGAATAGAACATGATGTCAATCATCAGCGGCACGCGACGCCCGAATCGGTCAGCCAGCCGTCCGAAGATCAGCGCGCCCAGCCAGCGCATCGCAAGCGTGATGGTAATAGCAAGCGTCACCGTCGTAATCGCTTGCTTAAAGTCAGTCGCGATATGCGCGACAACAAAGGTGAGGATAAAGTAATCGAACGCATCGAGCGTCCAGCCGAGGAAGCTCGCAAGGAACGTGTTCCGCTGGTCGCCGTTCAGCGACCGGATGATCCGCCATGCACCCATGGGGAGACCTCCCATTCGCACTGCAACACTGCAGTTGCGACATTCAATGACCCATTGGACCCAATCGCATGCATGGAAAAAGTTGCCGCTTCACACACTGCAACCAAGTGAACGTACCACGCATGGACAAGGTGCGTCAATCAAGCAAGAGGAGCTATATTTCTTGTCTGATGCGCGCACTGTGAAGAGGTCCCGAAATTATGCAGCTAACTTGTAGTGGGACAGTTGTACACATCGTGTGTGCAGATCACAGCGGCCGGCTGATGCCATTCGGCAAGGGAGCGCCGCGTTCTTCTGGCCTTGAAAACCAGCCTGTTCGGAGGCGCGCGAATTGGACTTGGCGACGCAGATGCATATGGCGAGCCGCTATTCGTCTCGGTATAATTGCGTATATCGCACGATGATGTGCGTCGGGTAGTGTCAGCGGCTCTCTCCGCGCAACAGGTTGACGCGCTCAGTCGCAGGATTCCCGCTGCCTGCGCTTGCGAGCTGCGCCGCGAACCAACATCTGGCGACGTGCTGGGCGGCGCTGGCACGTCTTCCTCCGTTCATGGCAGCCTGCCAGCGCCGGCAGAAACAGAGACAGGAGGATGATCCGATGGAACTCAAGCGCCATCTCTCGGGCTTCGGCCTAATCACCATGGGCATTGGCGGCGCGATTGGCACGGGTATTCTCTTCAGTACGGCAGGTATGGCCGCGCTGGCTGGTCCGGGAGTCATTCTTGCCTGGATAATCGGCGGCATCTTCTACACGTTCATCGGGCTGACGTATGTGGAGCTTGGCCTGCGCTATCCCGAGGCTGGAGGGCCGTCACGCTACAGTCTGTACACGCACGGACACGCCACCAACCTGCTCAATGCGCTATCTGACCTCATCTGGTACCTGTTCATTCCACCTGTGGAGGCACTCGCTGCCGCGGAAGGTATCAACTATTTCTATCCTCACCTGGTCAACGCGCAGGGCAATCCGACCGTTCTCGGGGCGATTGTCGCGGTCGTGCTCATGCTGCTGTTCTTCCCGTTCAATTACTTCGGTATCCGCATCTTCAGCCGGTCCACTAACTGGCTAGGTTCTGCCAAGATCGTGCTCTATGTGCTCGCCGCTCTTGGCTTCATCGGCTTCGCGCATTTCAGCAACTTCACCGCGTTTGGCGGCTTCACGCCGTTCGGTCTCACGGGAGTCTTCGCCGCGGTTCCACTCGCCATGTTTGCGTTCGGCGGCATCCGCGTGATCCCTGATTTCGCCGAAGAGACGCAGCGACCGGAAGACCTGAGACGCTCGATTCTCATCACCATCGTCGGGCAGACCATCATATACCTGCTGTTTTCCGTCGCCTTCGTCGCAGCGCTGAACTGGTCGCAGCTATCGCTACATCCCGGCGCGTGGAGCAGCGCATCCAGCCTGGCGGGCAATCCCTTTCTGGTGATAGCGCAACATGGCAGCGCCGGCTGGCTCATCGCCATCACGGTGATTATCGCCATTCTTGGGCCGTTCGTCACGGGGTATATCTACCAGGGCGCGGGCGCGCGCGTGCTCTTCGCGATTGGCCGCACCGGATTCGTGAGCGCGCGCATGAAAGAGATCAGCGCGCGCTATTCGATTCCCGTCGCCGCCCTGATCGTGTTTACAATTGTGGGAATCGTAGTCGCGTATATCGCGGCTCCGCTGCCGTCCATCTACAGCCTGATCACCGATGCTGTGGTTGCGGGCTATCTGGGCTTCGCCGCGAATCCGGTGGTTATGCTCTCCCTGCGGCGTGACGGCAATCCAGGGGTGTTGCGAGGTGGCAGTGTGATCGCTGCGCTCGCATTCGCATCGGCCTCGCTCATCACCTACTGGAGCGGGTGGCCATCCGTGCCGTATGCGATTCTGCTGCTCGCGATAGGTACCGTCGCAATCACAGTGTTACGACATGTGCGCGATGAATGGCGCAATGCGCTCTGGTACGTCGCCTACATCGTGTTCATTGGCGTGATGACATACATTGGCAGCGTAGGCGCGAAGAATTTGGTAAATTTCGACGTCGGCAGCCTCATCGTCGTTGTCGTATCCGTCGGCGTCTTCCTGCCGTGGGGTGTCGCCTCGCGGACGACGCGAACCGCACCTGTGGAGGAAGTTGCCCAACCTGAGCGTGCAACAGGAGAGAGTGGCGCGTCATTCGCATAGCAGGCTTACCGCTGGAAAAGGAATCTCATGTTCCTCTCCAGCCCGCGCACATCTGGCACAATGCGGAAAGAGCCGTCCGGTCGTGGTGAT
>JGI24721J44947_10000292_pt1 | contig 63256 bp, 66 predicted proteins | sample YelNatPaOPGAMG01_FD_44947 | JGI IMG/M metagenome (IMG submission 44947) | reverse complement strand
CGCAAGGCCGGCCGGCACAACCGAAAGGAGAAAACATGAAAAAAGAGAACATAAACGAAGGCTTGACCTGGGAGGAGCGGGTCAAGCGGTGGTCGGAATGGTTCGGTGGTCCACAATGCAATGGGTGGGCCAACCGTGAAACATGGAGCGTCGCCCTGCACTTTGGGGACGCGCTCCATGAATATTCAGCGGAGATAATCCGCAGCCTTTACGAGGAAGGGCAAAAAAGGGGCTATTCAGACGAAGGGCTTGTCCGGGTGAGGCTGGAAGATGCCTTGCAAGCATGGTTCGAGGAGCTAGCGGACAACCTCGAAGAAACGAAAGAAGGCCGGAGCATTCTCCGCGACATAGGGTCAACATGGCGGATATGTTGGCCACAAATCACGTGGCACGCTTGGGAAGAATTGGCGGCCGAGCGTGCCGAAATAATGGCCGAGCTTAACGCCGGCGAAGCTGCCGGCGCCAAGGAGGAGTAACAACGCAACCGCCCGCCGGCGCCTGGGCGCCGGCGGGCAAACTGGAACAGAAACACAAAAAGGAAAGGAACGGAACACATGCAAACTCAAATCCAAATAAACGATAACAGAATAAAGTTGGCGCCGTTGCGCCACTTTGCTCCCAACTTCCGTTGCGTCACATACGGCAATGGGAAAACTTGGGTGGAGATACCAGACGGATGGCAGAGCCGTTACCATTGGGATGGCTCCGCCGAAACGGAGGAAGCCATAAACCGGCTATGCCGAGAGCACGGCAAGCGGGGCCGGGTCTATGAATGCGGCGGCAATGGCTGGCTTGTGCCAGTGGCGGCCTGGGATGCCGAGATGGACAAGCCCGCAGGCTGGACATGGGACCGTAACGAGATAACTGACGCCGAAGCCTTGGCCATAATCCGCAAGGCCAAGCAAGTCGCATGAAAACCGCAACCGCCCGCCGGCGCCTGGGCGCCGGCGGGCATAAAAGAGAAAGGAAAAAACATGGAAACACAACAACAAAAAGGAGGACAAATGAAAAAGTGGGAGAAAGGATTCAAAGTTGTACATAGAACGGAATTTGGCGAATTACATTCAGCCGTGCCTCTGCATGGCGCTCCAGTCCAGTATGCGCATGGTTTGGTAACGTACCCGCCGAAAGATTGCGGGCCGTTGTGCGTGTTTGGCGAGCTGGAGAGTGCGCGATTTTATATGCAATACACGAAGCAATACATGAAAGGATGGAGCTTTGAAATGTGGGAATGCCAGTACACGCCAGCAAAAGAGAATAAGGTTTGGGTTGATAACATGGTGTCAACACTGAACGATTTACCTACCGGCACACGGCTGGCCGATGCCGTCAAACTGGCCAAGCTTTTGGAGAGAGCTGAATAACTAAAAGGAGGGGCCATGAATGCAATTCCTGCCGAAGTCTTACGGGCCTGCGAATACTTTCGCGATGGCGCGCCCGCTTGGATGGCGCCTTGCATGGTAGAAGCCGCCGGCAAAAGATATGGCCTAGGCGGCTGGCGGTACTACCACTGGGAGCGATACAAGTGGGATGGGGAAGGGGAGGCCTGGCACCCATTCGCGGAAACAGACTGGCTGCCGCAACCGTACGCGGAAGTGCCAGCGTGCCGAATCGGATATGCCAAGCCTGGCTCGCTGCTGGCACAGCGAGAAATTGATGGCGATATTTCCCATCTCTGGCTGGTGTGCCCGACGGATGGGTTGTTTGATTGCGCCTTCATGCTCTACGAAGGCGTTGAAATCATTCTCCGCCTGCCAGATAAGCCAAGGGAGGGCATTGTGTTGCCATTGCCGAGTGAAAGGAGGATAAAATGACTAACAAAAACTGGTATAAGGGCTACAAAGTAATTCGCCGGAAGCCTGATGGCGCGCGGGTGTCAGCGATGGTGGACATACTTGGTTGCGGTGCGGTGACTTATGAGCAAGGCCGGTTGACAGAGCCGGCGCCGGGCTGTGGGCCTCTGTGCGTTTTCGAGAGCTGCGTAGCCGCGGAGCAGTTTTGGGAAGGGTCAAGCCGCCAAGAAATTTGGCAATGCGAATATCTACCTTCAGAACATAAAACCATTTGGACGCCGGAAAAAAGCTTGCATTTGGCGCAGTTGCCGCGTGGGAGTGCTTTGGCCGATGCCGTGCGGCTGCTAAGGAAAATTAAATGAGAAAACCCGCCTGCCGACGCCTGGACGCCGGCAGGCAAAAAGAAAAGGAGGCTAAAATGAAAAAAACATGCAAAAAATGGAAAAGAGTATGGGCGAAGGGATGGAAAGTAGTTTATTCGGAATGGGGAACTTATTTTTCCCCATGTGTTGATATGGATAAAGCCGGATGTGCGGAGTATCAGGTTGGCAAAGTAACGAGGCCAACCCCTGGATGCGGCCCTCTTTCCGTATTCACGCAGTACGAAAGCGCACGGGCTTTCAAATGGGAGCTGCGCAGTCCGCATTGCCATATTTTTGAATGCGAATATCTGACGTCAAATGAGAATGGAATTTGGATGGATAGAAAAAAAGATTTCATTCCGTTGGGATGGTTGCCAAGTGGAACCGCTTTAGCTGAGGCCGTGCGCCTGATTAGGGAAGTGCCTGAATGAAGTCAACAGCCCGCCGGCGCCTAGGCGCCGGCGGGTAAACGAAAGGAAGGAGGAAATAAACATGAAATGGCAAAACGGTTACAAAGTGGTAAGGGAAGACAATGGGAAATTGCTGTCGTCATATATGTACGACAGGCAGGGTGGCATTGAATATCTCGTTGGGCAACCGGTTTATCCGGTAGATGGTTATGGGCCGCTTTGCGTTTTCCGGCGGCTTGCGGATGCCGCAAGGTATCTGGAAGAGATAGAGCCGTGCGGCAAATTACATTGCACAATTTATTCGTGCAAGTATAGACCGTCAGAGCGCGCAGAAGTATGGGATGGGTACTATAAAGTGCCATTGCAGATGCTTGGCGTAAAAAATTCGGATGTTGCTCTGGCCGACGCCGTGGAGTTGATGAAGCAGATGCCGGATGAAGAAATCGTCAAAGCCTGGCCGGCCTGGAAAGGTCTATGGCAAAAGGGCTATAAAGTGGTGACAGAAGATGCCGACGGACGGTTGTTTTCCGCATTGTACCCGACAAAAAACGGTGGCGTGGAGTATGCCGTTGGAAAGATTACGGTTCCGGCGCGGGATTGCGGGCCGTTGTGTGTTTATGATGAGTTTAGCCTAGATGAAGCAAAAGAATATATGCGCAACATGCGGTTCGGCAAACTATATGAATGCGAATATATTCAATCACCAAAAGAATTTGTGTGGACGCCGTCATATTCATGCAGCATGGAAATCATATTGCGGCTTTCACCGCGGACAAGCCTGGCAAGGGCTGTCCGATTAACAAAACTGGTTTAGGCCTGAAAGGAGGCACAAATGAACGCTGAATTAAGCCGCGTTGAATTCCGGCCTGTTTGGGCCGGACGGGAAACGCAGGTATGCCAAGTTTTGGTAGATGGCCGGGAGGCCTTTTGGGAGCGTACTCATTTCCCATATTCAATCTTAAAGCAGCCAACGGTGGAATACATCGTTGAGGCCAATATTAAAACGGAAGCGGATGCCGTGGCATGGTTGAAGAATAACAACTTAGAGGGCAAGGCAACGCCATGCCCGCAACACTACGGCGATGGATGGGATTTGACAACGGAAGAGCTGGCCGTGGCAGTTAATATATGGGATGCGTTGAAAGTTAAATGAAAAAGGAAGGAAGGAGGACAAAATGAGCAGCAATAATTGGAAAACTGAATATACCAGATGCCCAACAGGGGGTGGGTGCAGATGGGAAAAGATGAATAATGCGGTTGTCTCTATAAAAGACAACCGCATACTGCCAGCAAGGCTGGCGTTTTTTGCTCCCGCCTTCAGAATTGTGGGCGGGGAGTGGATTGAAATTCCGGAAACATGGCGGACATGCATGGTGTGGGATGGGATGCCGGACACTGAGTCGGCAATAAATAAGCTGTGCAAGGAGCACGGCAAGCGAACAAGAATTTCAACTCCAGCCGGTGAGGCTTGGGGTTGGCGGGTGCCGGTAAAAGCCTGGGACGCCAACGCGGAATTGAACAGGCTGGTGGGCTGGGGGTGGAACAGGCAAATAATCAGTGATGAAGAAGCTTTGCGGATTATCCGCGAAGCTGGATTGGAGAAAACAAAAGAAAAAAGGAGGATAAAATGAAACACAAAATCGAGGTGAAGAGAATGCCGAAAAATCGGGTGTATTATGAAATACGTCGGATGTTTACACCATTCGATGAAAAGGTTGAGCATACCGCCTTGCTGGGCTGGCACTACAGCCGCTCAAAGGCGGAAAAGCACGTGGAACAAATAAAAAGAAGGGAGGATGAAGAAGGCGGGACAAGCGGGAGTTATCTCATAATGGAGGTAAATCCTAAAAGCGGGGGAAGAAAAGTAGTGTATTCCAATAACATGGTGCAGCCGGAATACAGTAACAAAGGCTGCCGCTGGCGGCCATGCGGAGAGGAATGGACAGACGGTTATAAGGTGTTAATCCGAACGTGTGATGGCAGGTTAGTGTCACCACTGCTCACGGTGACTGAGGGCCGCAAGGAATATCGCCTAGGCGAGGTAACAACGCCGGAACCTGGGCATGGGCCGTTGAGCGTTTTCCGAACCTTGGAAACGGCTCAATTCTTTGCAGGCCGAAAGAGGTATCAGAAACAGCGGGCCAAGGAAATCTACCGTTGCAAATATAAGCCGTCACAAGAAACTCAGGTGTGGACAAATGTGCTCCTGCCTGTTTCAGTTTATCACCTTTCGGCCGGGACAGACCTGGCCGATGCGGTCAAAATTGAAGAGAGAGTGCAATAACAAAGGTGCCCCGTGAGCAATCACGGGGCACAAATTGAAATTAAATGGAGGCAACATGAAGATTGAAAAAATTGAAAAACAGCTCACTGATATTTGCGAGCAAATCTACGAGGCCATTCAACAGCATGGGCCGTCAGAGAAATTGCCTGACCCCATTGCCGACCGGATTATTGAAAGGCTGGAAAGAGACGGCTGCGATTTGTACGATTCAGTGAGAAAAATCAAATCGCTTGCAAGGCGGTACCTGCCGGAAGAGAACGAGAAGGAACGTGAGAGCACAAAATAAAAAGGCCAAACTTTTACGGCTTGGCACAAAACTTGCTGGCTTTAATAAAGCAACTTTCGTGCCATAGGCGGTTTTATGAGCAAAATTTTTTCACTTTTTTTTCTTGGAAAAATTTCGGCCGGTGATAGGTTTGCATCAGAACAAGAGCGAGTCACCAGCGCTCAAAAGGGAATAAACCCAAGTGTGAGCTGGCCGCTGGGCCGCAGAGAGGCTGTAAAATGAAAAACACAAACGAACTGGCACAAAGACTTCAAAATCTGGATGCGGAGGAACTTGTGGCGGAGTTTCGCAAGCGCCTCTTTACATCAACGCCAAAAGGGCATTACCTTGCTCTGCGGTATGACGCAGAGGAAGGGAAAATCCTGTGGGAGGAGGAACCCAACCCAATCAGGTTGAGGGACACCAAAACCGTGCGGACGCTTTTGAGCGAGCGGGCTCCGGTTGAAGACCCTGGACCGTCGGATGGGGAATGGGTGGAAGTTGATAATCGCAAGGCGGCGAAATATTGCTACCCGCGGGGTAGCAAAACACCATGGGAAGACTGGTCTCTAGTCTCGGACGTGGACTGGGGCACCGAAAACGAAAAAGACTGGCGCTTCTTTAATGCGTCATGGGTTCCGGCAGACGGGTGGATTGCCGATAATGATTGGGAAGTTAATCAAGTCCAACGTTTGTTGGAACATTGGGCTAAAGAGCTTGAGTAAAAGGAGGCTGCCATGAAGGGGTTCAAAGTAGTAAACAAATGCGCAGACGGACGGCTGAATTCATGCACAACGCCAACGATGTTGGGCGGCGTTGAATATGCCTTTGGCAAAGTAACAAGGCCGGCAGGCGGCTGCGGGCCTTTGTGTGTTTTCTCGAATTTACTTGAGGCGGCAATTTACGCGATATGCCTAGAAGACACCAGACAGGAATTGAATATGGAAATCTATTACTGCGATTATGAGCCGGCCGCCGAAAACAGAGTTTGGATGAATAATGGCGCGGGGCAGATAGAGAGCCTGTTGCCAAGGGGGACGGTCTTGGCGGATTCAGTTAAGCTTTGCAGACGGGTTTCGGGGTGGAAAATAAACCGGGAGCTTAAAAAAGCGCTCCCGCATTGGCATTGGAGGAAGAAATAAGGAGGGAATATGCTGATTGTGGCAAATGCGTTTAGTACAAACATGTTGAACGGGAAAACGCATACTATATGTTTCCGCGCTTTAAGCAAGGAGGAAGCGCGTGCATTAGCTCAGGAAATTATTACAATTGACAGGTTGAAATCCATTGTTGGCCACGAGTCCACGGCGCAACTTTTTTCCGCGCAACTCGATTTGGATGTAAAAATGAATCGGGAAGATTACAAAATAACAAAGGGCGATATTTTGCTCGTTGGGGCGCTTGGCAGGCGTCTCGAAGAGGGCAAAATTCTTAAGGCCGAGGAACTACAATCATACCCTGTTCAATGGTGGATGATTTATGAAGCCTAAAAATATGAGCCACAAACACAATTGTGGTTCGCAAAAGAGCCACAAAAAGACAGGTCGTGGATTAGCCGGCCCGTGGTTGTATGATTATAAGACGGGTAAACCCATCAGGCAGGCCAGCGCGGACGAATTGCAAGCGAGTATCGAGGACAGATTCGGCGGTGGCGCAGGTGTAATTGAAGCCGACGTTAATGGTGAGCCACGGGCTTGTTATGTGATTGAGTGAGCAACAACAACCGCCCGCCGGCGCCTAGGCGCCGGCGGGCAAATAATAGGAGCAAAAATGAAAACAGAACAAAATTGGTATCTCATCCAGAAGGTCTGGCTGGGTGAGCGATATGCCAGCCGGTTTGGCTTCGTCCAATTAAAGGGTGGTTATCAACCTGTCGTTGGTCGATGCGATGGCATGTGGCGAGTGGTGAGCGACGGAATGACACGTCGGGAGGCCGCCTTGAAGGCCCGCATCCACAACATGAAGCTTGCTAATAACGACGCCCTTCTGCCGGTGGGGAAAAAGGCCCCTCCAATCTTGTACGAGTGCGAAACGTGGCGTGCAGTGCGCCTGGCGACCCCAGAAGAAAAACGTCAAAGCCGAGGGGGCGTCCTTATTATTGAAGGCAAAATATGCGTCGTCCATTGAGGCAAGTACGCCGGTTCGCCGGCGGCAAAAGAAAGGAAACATGAAAACAAGAAATGAACACGGAAATACTGAGGTTTACTTAATGGCGGCTGCGTCGGACTACCCAGCGCTCAAGCGCGACGTGTATGCTGTTCGGATGTGTCACGCGACAGTACATGGTACTTTCGTATGGAAGGACGCGCCACGTACATTCCTGCGACGCAAGACGGCGGTCAGGGCTGCCCAGAGATGGGCCGCTGAACATGGTGGCCGTTTTTTGGGTGTCCTTGATTGAGTGAGCAATAACCCGCCCGCCGGTGTGTGCCGTCGGGCAAGGTGCGTCACCAGCGCCTCGAAGCGAATGGTCGCAAGCGTGAGCTGGCCCGCGAGGCCGAAAGAAAATATGAATGGACATGTGATGAAAATTATTCGGGCTGCGTGTGACTCATTGGCCCAGTCAACCGCAGTGTCAATGTGGTACGACAATATTAGGGCTGACGTGGTCGGGCGCAATTCGCCCTACGTCACACATAAGGACGTCGTTTACTCTGCCATTGAGCCGCTCCAGTGCGGCGGTTGGAGGGCGCGAAATTCTAGGTTCGACATGATATTTTTCATGCGTGCCTCGGAAAAACTACCACCAGCCGAGCCGCTGGATGACGGCGGCGCGAAATACCGGCGAGAATGGCGCATCGCGGAGGTGCCGCGACATTGGCTGAATGATTTAATTAAGGAATTTGGCCGCTGGTGCCGAGCACGTGTCCCTGAGTACTGGCAGGACGAGGCTCTCGTCAGTGTGGCCGTAGCGGACTGCATCATTCGCAATTTTGAGTGGGAGCGCCCGCTGCGGGAGCTGGCCGAAAGTCCGGTCAGCAACCACGAAGGTGAGCCGGTGGAAGTCGGGTCGTTGGCTGTGTACGACATGAGCAATGACTCCGAGGCCGTTGCCCTGTGGCGGCATCAGTTGCGCTTGCCGGCGATGATTCAGGGGTATTTGCTGACTCCCGATGAAACGCCTGACTGGGAGCAGAATGATATTGCCCAGCCGGTGGGCTGGCATGACGGAAAGCTGTATTACCAGCTTTCCTCTGATAAGGCCTGGTACATACACCACTGCCAGAAAGGGATGCTGGCCGAGTTTGCGGCCGGCAATTGGTGGATATCAACTCCAGAAACGATTTATGAATGAGTCAAAATGGATGGTTGTACAACATTGGACGTCGCGCGGCTGGGTCTTCAAGTCTCGACCACAAGGGGACTTGCCCGATGATGCGCGCGACCTTGTCGTCCAGCGGGACAAGGAAAGGTTCATTGTCAATGTTGCTGGCATGACTGAAAGGATGGCGCGCATAATCGCCGCCGCATGGAATAATTCGGGCGGCGCTGGGCCGGCAGGGCGTCCGATGCTCAAACTCTGTGAAACTGAGGAAATTTTGAGGCCGGCGAGCGAGGCTGAATTTTGGGCCAGTCTCGAAGCCGCAAGCCGGTGCGATTGGGGCCGTGGCACCATTAAAGTTGAGGGGAAGGAATGCTTTGTTGATTTGTGTTGATGTTTTTTGGGCAAGCCGACCTTTTCAGGATAAGAAATGAGGAGATATTTATGAGCAAGTTAATTGACATGTGGGCCAATGCGCAAAACCGGCGTGAATACGATATGCAAAAGCTTGCGAAGGAAGACCTGACTTGGGCTGTTGAGATAATTATGCGAGCCTATTCCGCCCATGCAAATCCGCTTCCACTACTGCGGGAAATAAGGCCAGATGTGGTCTGGACGTGTAACCCAGATAAAATCCGCCCACGTCAAAAGACGGTCTTTGTTGACACACGCGGTAAGACAGGGATTCAGTTGATCGAAAAATAGAAAGGAGAGGAACAAAATGGAAAATAGCAAGCTTGAAATGCAAAGTATTCAAATGAAACATCCGACATACGAGGAGTTTTTCCGGGCGCGCAAGCAACGCCTAGAAAACGTGACAAAAATTCATGGATTGCCGTTTAAGCAAAAACTTAAAGCAGAAGTGGATTTCCGGCTGCTTTGGCAGTTGCAAAATCAAATCGAAAACATCCTGCGCTATTATGATGAATTGTGGCTGGATGGCTTCAAGCTGCTTCATAGATTTGAAGGCAAACTTTACTCGCCGTACATCAAGCCTTTTGATGGGGGACTCATTTATGAAGTTGGCCAAGTAACGGAACCCAAGCCGGGTTGCGGCCCCATCTGTGTTTATTCAGTTTTAAGGCCCGCCGTCGAGGCTATCATGCGCTGTGAAACACTGGTAATATATCATTGCCGGTATAAACCATCAGAGCTGCAAACAATATGGACGCCCGAAATAGGTACAACTCAATTTGGCAGGCTTGAAGTTGGCTCCGTTCTGGCCAGCAAGGTCATAATTGGGAAAAGAGTGTCGCAAGTTGAAATCAAAAAATTGGAGGCCACAAAATGAAAGAAAGATGGAGAGAAGGTTACAAAGTGGTTTTCGTCACTCGCAATAGAAGGCTGGTATCGGAAATGGGACCCCATATTGATGGGGTCGTGGAATATAAAGTCGGCAAGAAAACCGTACCAAGCTCAGGTTGCGGGCCGCTTTGCATTTACACAACCCTGCGAGCGGCTGTGCTTGAAACATTCAGGTTCTTGTACAATTGGCGAGATTTTAAGAACACATACGCCGTCTATAATTGTACATACACGCCTTCAAGGAAAAAGACAGTATGGCTGGACAAGGATTGGTCAAAGGCCAGACTTAAAGATTTGTCGGATGGCACAGCCCTAGCTGAAGCTGTTGTGTTGGGAACAAGGGTTCCCGACACGGAGGTTGAGCGCGTATTTGAGCACGGCTTTTCTATGGGAGAATGATATGAGTAAAGAGAATAGGGCAATGAATTTGAAGTTCAGAAAGATTACTGGTTTGAAACCCGCGCCAAGGGCGTACGATTCAACATACGTTTCCCCTTGGTATAAAGATTTGCCGGCTGCCTTGAAAGACAGTCTGAAAGGCCGAACGGAATATGACACAGTGATAATGGTGGGACTTGACACTGGCGGGGAACGGCCTGAGCATATTGGGAAATTCTATTGTGAAACAATGGATTTGGCCAATTGGGAAGACGCGAAATTCAATCTCAACAAACATGCCGGCACAAAAACCGGCGATGCTCTTTACAGGGAGTTGAAAATTCAGGTAAAGAATGCTCAAAAGTTATATGCATTGGGGAGGCTCAAATGATATTGGAAGACATCAAAAAAGTTCGGGACGAAATCCAAAAGGCCATGGCGCAGGTGAATGGCAAGCCAGAAAATTTGGCGCAAGATGAAGTTACACTTCAGGCCGCCTACATTTTCCTTGTCCACCTAGCCACCAAATACTGCTTGAATGATGGCAGTGATGAGCCTCCCAAAGGCCGGAATTGACCGCCATGATATTGCGCAGATTCGCCGTTATTAGCAGAATAGTGGATGGGAGAAGAATATATTCATTCAAGGCCGTCCCTTTAACAACGCGGTTGAGGGATGTTATTGAATACCGCGGCGAACATTGGCGCGTGGCGCGGATTTATAAAAGGCATGTTGAGGCACTATGGTTTTTGAGGGACATAAGTTGGAAAAGAAAAAGAGGCGGAGAGATTAAAAATGAAAAAGCCGTTGGAGATATTACCAAATATCGTGGGCCTTCAGATTGACAGGCCGAGATGGGAACCGCCGTCGAAGCTGAAAACGGCAGGGTGGAATTACCTCAAAAGGGTTGACGAAGATTTGCGTAACGGGTTGCTGGCCGATTGGTGTGTTTATTATCCGGTGTTGAAGCACACCTACTTGGCGAAAATTTCCTATGTGACTGAAACAGGGAAAGTTGTTTCGCCGCTGCCCATAATTGATGAGGGCCTTGAACGCTTCAAGCAAGCAAGGCTGAAACGGGCCGCCGCGTACGCCAATGAGCTTGCCAATGCCGGCCTGCTGAAGGAAGCAAACGAAACAGAGGAAAGCATTATTGCAAAATTCAATGTTGAATGGCTGTATGTTTCGCTTGTTCCGCCGCAATTGCCGGGTGCCCTTGGGAAGTCTGAATTGCTCAAAGCCGAGGCAATGTGGCAAACAATCTTTGAGAAAATCAGAAGTGACCAAAGGATGAAATTCAATGAGCGCATTCTTGTTGTCGTGCATAAGCTGGGATACCCTGCGCTCATACGGTTTGGCCTTTGGGATAATATCCTTAGATTTGCCCAGGAATTCAGGGCGAGAAACATAACCGAAGACGACGAGTTCGCTGCTATAGTTCGGAAAACAGAAAATATTTTGACAACGGCCCCGTTGCCTGATGAAATGAGGCATTCGCCAGCCGATGCCGCGGCTTTGCGCGAAAAATTACAGGCAATCTCGGATGAGATTAAAGGACTGCCGGATTAAAAGATTTTCCCGTCGCTGGCCACAGGCGCGTCCCCTCCTGCAACGCCCTGAGCCGGCAAAAGTCACACCTAAATTCCCGTTTGTTTGGTCTATTGTTCTGGCGGCTTGGGGGCCGCCAGAACATTTTTTATCGGGATTTGCATGACTTCCCGCCGGAGACCAGCCTCGGCTTTGAACACAAGTTTGAAATGAGCTGGGATTTCAATTGGCTCCCTATTGAACATGTCGAAGGCAATTTTGGCGCGGCGCAGTTTAACCTCAAATTTACCTAGGCGCCGTAGGTAGATGGGTTTGCCTTCCAGAACCTCCTCCCGGAAGCACTCAATGAATTCGGCGATGATTTTGTTCGCCATCGGCCTTGTTATTGCCAGTCGTTCAGCCAGTTTTTCAGCCAGTTGATGCCTGTTTACTCTTCTCATAGTCTTATTCTTGTCGGTAGTTTTGTGCGCAACGGTTTGCTTGTCAAGGTTGCTCTTGGTTTGATGCCGCTCTTTATCCGCCCGCTTATGCGCGGCATTGACCGGCGCCCGCCCGACCGATTCATCCGCCCGCCCATGCTGCCAAGGCCGGTTGGCAGGCGGACAGTCCCAGCCGTGATTGAAGGTCGTATAGCCGGCATCCGGAGCGGCGCAGGTGCGCGGAGATTTATCGGGCTTGTTGAAACCCGCTGGCCCCCCATGCCTCCCATACCCCACATGAGTGAAGTTGGCAAGCCGCCAGGCGTTACAGAGCGGCCTCTTCCAGTGGTGCCGGACGCTGAGCCGGCCACCGGCTGGAGCCTGACTTGAGCGCCGGTTACGCCCGGCGCCTGTTCTTCAGCCTCAGTCTTCCACGGGATTAACGCCGCCGAACCTTCACTGACATTGAACAACGGAGCGGCAGCTTTCCATGCCTTCTGCACTCTTTCAAAGGCAAACCGCTGCCTGTCGTTCATCGAATTAACAACATCCTCATATTCTGACTGCGCAAATTTGCGGCGGTTGGTTGCCTGCAACACCGGCGAAAGAGAAATGTAATCGCGCTTGGTTTGTACTTCAGCAAGGCGTTTGGCTTCATCAGGCGTCTTGCCATTTTCAATCGCAGTCTTGTAATGGTAATCGTATAACTCGCCCTTTATTTCTTTAATTTCTGTCGTATCCCCGTCCATTATGGCGCGGCGCAGGCGGTCTGAAAGAGCCGAGGGCACTCCCGGAATGAAGAACCCCATTTGCCGTTGGGCGCGCTCTTTTATCAGCCCCTTATTCTTCGCAACCGCATAAAAGCTGTTGACGCCGCTCGTATAATCCGCGCGGCCAGTGCCTGTGATGTATTCAATCGAGCGGAAATACGGGAAGTTACGCTCCGCCCACCGGCGCAATGGTATCGGCCAACTTGCCGGATTATCACGCAACGCCCACAGGCTGCCGAACAGCATCTGAAGGTCGTGCAATTGCGATATGGCAACAATGGAATCTGCCGGGTCAAAACCGCGGCGGCCACGTATTTCGCCGAGTATCTGCAACATCGCAGTGCCGATATATGGTATGGCCGAGAAGGCGGCTAGGCTCGTATTCGTCACTGGATTTGCCCAGAATTCCTTGTCCAACGGCGTCACGGCGCGTTGCAACCGGCCTTCAAACAAGTAAGCCCACCAATCACGATATGTTAAGGCGGTGCCGCCAGCATAAGCCGCCATCGCGGCCAACCCCATCAAATACAAGGTGGGCGTGAGAATGCGTTGATATGACGCAGCCCCATGCGCAGAGCGGAAACCATCCGTTAATTTCAACAGAAGGTCGCCCGTGTACCCTTGCAACATCGCAAACCACGTCAGGAACCTGTCCTTGCCAATCAATATCGCCCTGTTGCGCCCAGGTATCGGCTTGTTAATATGGGCCACTATGCCTCTGACTAGGCGTTGTTGCATTTCGTTGTCCCAAAGTTGAGCGTCAGGGTCGGCCTTCAATCTCTTGCCGTAGTCGAGGAAAAGCTGCTCCAATTCCGCACCCGTATTCAAACGCAACCATGAACGCATGTAGGCAATGTTGGCAAGCTGGTCGCCCTTCAACAATCTGTGTGAAAATTCTTCTGGCTTAACCGCCCATTCTTTGTTGGTTGGGTCAAATTTATCGCCCAACTTCCCTTCAGCCTGCATTTGTTCAATTCGCTTCAGGTATTGGCGGGCGGTGTATTCGAGTTGCCGGCGGATTTTATCCACAAAGAACAGGCTGTTTGCGTTGATGAGCGCGTCTGTGAATCGAACAGCCGAAATTCGATTCACGCCTGCCGCTGTAAGACGCAAGCCGGCACCCGCGTAGGTGGCTGCCTTTCCAAGCGGGCCACTTTCCTTTTGGTATAGCTCAGCCTTGGTCGCCGGATATTGAACCTCGCTGATGATTTTCTGCCATTGTTGCCTCAGCGATTTTTCATCAGTGGCGAGACCGGTTTCATGAAGGCCTTGGAGTTCATCATAAATTGAATCCAACCGAAGTGTATGCGCCCACTTGATTATGCTCTGGTAAATTTCAGGATGATTCTTAATCAGCCAATCCACGGCGGCTTTTGAGCCAGGCACATAAGATGCCAGCCCGCCGGCGAGTTGAATGACAGCCTTGGGTAGGGTCTTCAAAATATTGATTGCCGTCATCAGCCCGCCGACAACACGATTGTAATTTCCAATCTTGGCCATCAAATCAAAGGCTGCCACTGTCGAGAAGAGCACGTTGTTGCCAGCCGCCGCCGGCGAAGTAAGCCAGTTGCCAACTAGCAAGCTGTGTATGTCATACGCCTTTTGGGCAAGGTCAGATTGATGGACTTGCTTGGCCAGAACATCATCAGCAAGCTGCCGTGTTGTGTCCCGAATAACGCGGGCCAGAAACACATCGCCATTGTAATCACTCAAAATCTCTTCAGGCTTTTTAACGCCCTCTTCAACCAGTCTTATCCGGTTGCTCAAATCATCGGCGGCATGGCGCAGTGATGTAACCAGTTTAACATTCCATTCTGCTAGGCCGCGCACAACCTTGGAAGCAATGTCGGCATCAGTCAAAACAGAGTAATCATAATAGCATCCGGGTAATTTGAGCAGGTTGGCTTCAGTGGTGAATTCAGTCAGCTTGGACGCGGCGGCAATCCATGCCTCGGACGTTTTTTCCTTGGGCATATCCGCAGCCAAATCAAGGGCGTACTTGTTGTATTTGGCCAGTTCACCAAGGAATTCACGGGCCACCTGCTCATAGCTTAATCCTTTAATTTCCAGTTCCTGAGCCGCATCAAGAAGGCCGCGAACATAATCATCAACAGTGAATAGGGGGCGTGTAAGTTTCCCGGAGCGTATTTTTTCCGCAAGGCGCATTTCAAGCTTGGTCATCAACGGACTGCGTTTGTTTGCCAAATCAGTGCGTCCAGCCGCCGAGATATGGCTGTACAACATTTTGTTCTGCGCCTCTTCTGAGTTGTAGAAGTCAATTAGCGGATGATGATTGGATTTGCTCAAATCCCCATAAGTAATGGCTGTTGAACCGGGATTCTTCTTCTCCATCTCATCAACCAATCGCAACACTTCGGACAACTGCCGGACAAAATCTTCCCCTGACCTGTTGATGATGCGGCTGGTGCCCATCTCGCCTACTGGAATTGCCCTGCTACGATATTCAATGGTTGCTTTTTCGCCAGTCGGCGTGATGATTTGTGCTTCGCGGCGGACAAGCCCGCGGATTGAATGGCCGGCAAGCACCTCTCTTATTTGAACGTCAAGGTCGTACAATCGTTTGAAAAGCTCAAGGTCTGCTGCCGTTACTCGCAGGTTACCAGGGCCTATTCTATCGCCGGCGGCCAAACTAACGCCAAATTGCCGCAGGTGCTCGCCCATTGGATTGAAAATGAAACGGCGGTAATCATCCTGAGTTCTTATCATCGGGTCATCACGATGCGAGTCGAGTGCGGCCTTGCGTAATTTGGGTATCTCGGCAAATTCAGGGTGCAATTTCTGGTCAAATAAAGTGCGCAACTTCATTTCAACTGCAGTCAAATCTGCCACATCAGATGCTACCTGCGCCCCGAACGGCCCCTGCAATTGAAGAGCGCCTTCATTCAGTTGCCGGAACAAGCCGAGTCTTGTCAGGTTGGCAAGGAATTTGTTGCTGCGCAATGTCTGTTCCGGTATCGCCCATGTTGCTGAATACAGGGAGGCAAGGTTAGATGTTGGTTTAAGTTCTTCTTCCAAGCCGGCAACTATCATCGGATTATATCCGGCTTGTATCGGCGTTTTATCAGTTGCGCCTGAGTTATAATCATTCATGGCGCGGTAATAGCCATTGACGTATTCTTCGGCTTTATTGCGCCAATCCATAATCGCGCCAATTTTGTTGGGCAAATAGAATGGTGAGTTAAAGTCAGTGCTCAAAAGCACCGGCGCCACTGATTCAAGCTTGCCATCTGGCCGCGGAATACTAAAGCCGCTCAAAACTATTGCCCTGTCCGATTTATGCAGCATGACTTTTGCGCCGCCCGCCGGCCCGCTCATCACTTGGAATTGAAAATCAGCGTAACCTTCAGCCCCACGCACTTCATCGAACAAGGCTTTGGCATACTCGTATGTTTTCAACCGGATTTGCTTTTGTTTCAACGCTTCTAACAGGCCTTTGGCAGCCAATTCACTGCGAGACATAACAGCGGTTTCGTCTTGGACGAAGCGATTCAGCATTTCTTGCAGCGCCTTTTCAGCCTTCAGCTTGGCTTTCCCTTCCAAATTCTCTATTTGGCGGTTGAGCGCAATAATCTGCGCGAGTCGGACACCCGGATTGTTGTCCCATTCGGCCTTTGCTTTCTCAAAAACACGCGCCAAAGCCGACGCAAAGCCCGGCAGCCGCTGGGCATATCGCAACATCGCAGCCACGGCTTCATCGGAGATGGGCATCTGCGGCAAGTTGACAAGCGCACGCTGGCCTTCTTCGTTATTTGTGAACCGAATGCCCAAAAGATTGGCAATTTGTCGCGGAATTTCAGGCAGGTTGGCATTGCTATTCAACAACCACGTCATCAATTCGTTGGCGGTCAAATCAGGCTTGCGTTTCGCAAGGTCAAGCACAAACATCCCAATGCCAGTTAGCCGTGACGCTGCATCTTCAAGTTCATCATTGGTGAAGAAGGTGCCGTCAAGCGTCATTTTGCCCTTCATCGCATTCAGGTAATCGGTCAAATGCACAACCGCCCAGGCCCTGTTCAGTTCGGCTTCATTGAGTTCCTTGCTCAATCTTTCAATCTCGGCCCCCAATTCTTTGCGGGCAGCCTCGTAATCAGCATCAACACGCTGCGCAAGCGCCTCAAACTCCATCAGTTTGTCCAGTAATTCGCTGTGCGCCTTTTGCGCATGAATGCCGGTCAGTTTTTTAACAGCATCCAAAACCTCTTGGAATGTGCCGCCTTCAACATTTTCCAAGCCAAACGCGTTGCGAACCGTGCTTAACTGCAGGGCTTTCTGGCGTGCGCGATAATCAATCTCGTTTTTCTGAAAATCGCGCAACCGCATAACATCCTGCATGATTGCCTCCGGGCTGTTCTCGCCAAATTTGCTGCCGTCGCGTATCTTTTCAAATTCATTGTGAATATCCTCTAGGCGTTTGAGTTCCATTTGATACGCCATGTCGGATTGTTTCCAAACGCCAAGTTCGACAAGCTTGTTGAGTGTTGCCTGACGGGCTTCATATTCATTCAAAAGCTTCGTACACGCCTTTGCGCGAATGACCTTGTCAGCCAATATCTGCGCCCTGCGCAAGGCGCGTAATTTTGGCTGTGCTTCATCCGGCTTGAGAACGCCCTTTTCCACCTCGCGATTCAGCATGTCTTGATAATGATGGATGAAGTCGTCGGATAAGTATGATTTCTTGTATGGCTCGCCGGTAATGGGGTCTATTTGGGTTTCCGGCAGTGCGGCAACTTCAATCTTCAATGCCTTGGTAACATCATGCAACAAACTAAATGCCCTGTGCGCCTGATAATCATTCAACGCCTTTGTCCTGATAACCCCCTCTGCGTTCTTATACAAATCAATTCTGGCTTTTGCCACGTTATCATAGGTGTTTTTGATTTTTTCAAACACCTTCTTTTGCTCGGCCGGAGAGGCTTCGGGCGCAGCCGGCATCGCGGCGAGGTTTTTGCCGGGTTGATTCTGAACCTCAGAATCCGATAATTCTTCAATTGGTTCGCCGCGTATTTGCGCATCAAGCCGCTGCTTGTTGGCTTCAATCTTTTCTGCATTTATGCGTTCAAGGGCACGTGCAAGTAAAGTATCCAGTTCGTTTTCCATCCCCAGCTTGCTGCGGATATACCTGAGCACTCTGGCAATTATCGAATGAACATATTCTCTTGCCACCTTGAACAGCGACAAGTTTTCAGGCCGGTAACTTTCCGTGGTGCGCCCATACAAAATGCGCTCAAGTTCCGCCCTGTAAATTTCGTGGCCAATTTGGAAATCACTCAATTCAACATCGCGCCCACCAGTGTACGATTCCACGAATTTCTTGTATTTCTTGGGATGCCGTTCACGCAACCATACCGCAATGCTGGCGGCTTCTATGGGGTCAAGCAATTCAAGGGCGGCATGATGGATGGCTTCATGGCGGCCAAGTGCTTCCATGTAATTTTGCTTGGCTTTTTCGTCGCTGCCAAACAGCTCAAGTTCCTTCGCCAATTCGCGCGGCCTCAAAACAATACGGCCAGTTCCGGTATCATAATAGATGGATAACCGCGGCGCGCCCTTCAGGCCCTCTTCGCCCTCTTCTTCGCCCGGTTTCTTAGGCTTTTCCTCATTATCAATTTCAATATCAGGTCTTGTGCCCAGTTTATCCGACACATCATCAACACCATTTTTGATTGGATTGATGAGGTTTTCATCAGGGTTCGGCGGTGATTCAGTTGTGCCGGTTTCAACATTGGTTGACGGTTCTTTGGCGGCTGCGCCTTTTTCATAAGGTGCATTTGCTACAACTTCCCAATCTGCGCCCTGGGTCTTGCGGTATTTCTCAGGTATTTTTCGCACCCTGATATCGAGTTTATTTTCCTTGCCACCCTGTTCATGCCACCAATCCCAGAACGCTTTTGTTTCCGGCGCGTCAGGTTTCAAAGGATAAACATAGAATTTGCCGCCATCTTTTGTGCGCACCTCACGCCACGGAACACTTGGGAACGGCGCTGTCTTAACGGGTTGCCCTTCGCCCTTTGCGGCTTCGCCCTCACCCTTTGCAGCTCCGCCTTGTATGGCGCCTCTCTTTTTTCTGCCCCTTTGCAAGTATTCCTTCAGCAATTCCTCTGGCGACTTGGCCGTGTTGATGTCCGCTTCCAAATTCTCTTCCGTTAAGTCATCAAACATTTTGGCGCGCTCCCTATCCCGCAGAATTTCATCCAGCCCCGCCAATTGGCCCTTAACCGTCGCGCCCATGAGCCGCAGTTTGTGCATCACGATGTCCGAGTTCCATTCATCAATCGGATGTTTGGTGAACAGATAGTAGATGTTTGAATTGCTCTTGGTTGTAAGCCTGTTGACACGCCCAAGCGCCTGCACGTTTTCAATTCCACTGAACGGCGCGGTCATGAAGATAACCGAGCGCGGATGGTTGCCGGTAGCATCGTCCAGATTGATACCCGCCCCGCCAGTTTCAACGGTCGAAATCAAAACCTGCACATCGCCTTCATTGAAATTCTTGACGGCATCATGGATTTCTTCTTCCGTCATCCTGCCGCTTAGCTCGCCAATCTTATCCTCCTCAACACCGGATTCAATCAAGGCATTCCTGAGTTCATCAAGGGTGGAAGCAATATCTGAATGTTTGTGATATGTTTTTTCGAGACCCTTACCACTCCACGCTCCGGCTTTAGCCTGGTTGACTCGTGAAAGATATATGACCACCTTGCGCCCGTTATTCAGCTCTTTCAGGGCAATGTTGGTGGCGAACGGTATTTTGAACGGCTCCAAATATCGCCGGCAAATCATCATCAGATTAGCCCTGTCAAGCGCAGTATTGGATGTCTTATGCTCCCAATAGAAAAACTCGAAATCATCAATTATCATTCTGGCTTCATCGGGCGTTTCAAACTCAAGCACGCGAATATTCAAGGGAGCCATTGAAATCTCGCGTTTAATCATGACACCGTCTGCGGTCAGTTTATCGAACAATTCCGAGTAACGTTTTGCAATTTCTTGTGCCGTAACATGAGGGGCTATTTCCCAAGTGTAATAATCGTATGGGGTGCCATCCTGTCGCCGGCCTTGTCTTTGCACCTTTTCATAGCCAAGCTTTTTCATCACGTCATCGAATCGCCCAATACCGAGCGTTTCGAGGTAATGAATATGAACCGGCTTGTCCGCCGGCGTGGCGCTTGAAAAGAGCACTTTGTTTGCCCTTCTAATCATGGCCTTGGCTTCAATTGTTCTGCGACTATCCGGCGTCTTCAGATAATGTGACTCATCAAAAATAACAAAGGCAGCATTTTCTGACCTGGCCGGGAACCACGACATTGCATCCGCCCATTTGCCCACGTTCTCATAGGTTGTAATTATAATTTCACCTGGGCGTATGGCGCCTTCACGTGCCAATACGAGCGGTATCCCCATTTGCTTGGCGTCCTTGAAATACGACCCGCCCTTGGACGTTCCCTTGGCCCAATTGGCCTTCAGCACGGCTTGCGGAACAACCATGATAACCGGCCTTTTTTCGGAAACCGCAATCGCATGAGCCAACGCAAGCATAACCCGCGTCTTGCCAGCCCCCGTGCCATCGGCCAATAGTCCGGCCTTGTTTGGGTGTGGGCGGGTAATCGCGCTGTACATCGTGTTGAATGCTTCAACCTGATGCGGCGCAAGTGAATTGCGCAGATTGGCCAATTCAGGGTGTTCTCGTGCAAGGCGCTCCAAATGGTCAGGCGCCGGCTTTGTGTATTCAGGTCTTGCTATGAGCAGCTTGGGATTGGAAGGATGCGGTACAAACTGCACTTCGACTGTTTTCTTTTCGCCTTCCGCCCCGCCTCTCTGCTCGCCTTCCGGCCCGATAATTAAATCACCTGGCCCTTTTGCTGGTATTGCGGCCAAAGATTCGCCACCCTCTTCATCTAGCATCATGCGGGCGTTCTTGTAGATTTTCTGCCAATAATTAGTGTCTTTTGTACGCGGATTATCCGGCGTTTCGTACATCTCGCGCATCAAGCGTTCCCATTCTTTGAAGTCCCTTACGCCAGCTTCATAAAGGAAACCGCCAACAGTCGAGGCATTCGTGTACAATTTTAGGCCATTCGGGTCTTGTTGGGCTGACGGCGGTTTTGGCATTGCCCGTCGAGCGCCATCAAAAGCAGAACGCCTGAATGTCTTGTTGTTTTTGCCGAAATCAGGCGTTATCACTTGCTGATACGAACGCCCCTTGGTTTCCACAGGCGCCTGCGTAATGGCAGGTTTCGGCTGTTCAGCCGGCTTTGCAACCGCTGGCTGGGGTTGTGCTACCTGCGGCTTGGGCATCTCCGCGGCGGGGCGACTTTCTGCCGGCTTGGGAGTCGGCCTGTATGGTTGCCCACTGAAAATATCCCCCTGCCCAGTAGGCAATAATTCAGGTTGCTTTCGCCCCTCCTCCAAGTTTTCCTGTTCACCTTGGGGCTTTAATGTGCCTTCTTTAGCCTTTTTCTCAACAAAAGAACGCTGCTGTTTCTTGAGTGTCTCTTCGTCAGGAATAATGGCCTGTTTGGTTTGCGGCAGGTATTCCTGGCCCAATTCCGCTTTTTCAATGGCCATTTTGACTTCTTCAAGCCGCGCTTGGTCACGGGGCGGTAATTCACCATATTTCTTCAGGCGTCTTTCCAAGGCGTCCCGCTCTGCCTTGAGTTCGTCCAGTGTCGGTTCCGGCGCAGGCTTTTCTTCCTCAGGCTTTATTGGAACCGTTTCTTTTTTTTTAGCTTCCTGCCCAGACGTTATTCGCGGTTTGGCAGGCGGCTCTGTGGGTTTTACTTCCTCTTCACCGGCTCTGATAGTGGTAGGCGGTTTTTCTTCCACGGGCGCAACCTTGGCTTTGCCTTTCGGTTTTACCGCAGGTTTGGTGGGCTTTTCGACTTTCGTCGCGCCCATGGTTATACTGGTGGGTAATTTGCCGGTAGTCTCACTAATAGCACGCTCCAGTGCCGGGATGTTATAGCCGAATCTAGGCGGTGTTTGCGAGTCCTCAGAAACAGGCTTCAAACCGAAGCTCTTATATTCCTTTTCGGTCATTATGCCCTGCAATGTCCGCCTGAACACCAAGGCATCATCTTCCACTGTGCCAAACAGATTTTCGCCCCCACCTTGTTTTTTTTGATTCGCCAAGGCTTGGTCGAGGTAATTGAATATCTTGCCCCATACCGACAGGGCGGCCTGGCTCTTTGTTTTCTTATCGGTTTTTACATTGGCATATTTCTGGAGCAGATAAATGAGGGCGCGCCCCGCCTTACTCGCCTCTGATTCGCCCAATTCAGATTGGCCGGATGCCATTTCAAGGGCGCTTGAAATCTTTGAAATATCATCAGAAGCAAGGCTGACTTTATCCAAAGCGCCTGTTATAACATTGGCGAGTTTTTCGCCAAATGCAGTCTTTTGTGAGCGCAACCGCAATACGGTTGGCATTGCAACCTTCATCAACCCCCTAATTGTGGCCGGCGTGTTGCTGTCCGCCATGAGCCGCGGGATTGTTGAGTTCGGAAATGCTTTCTCGGCTAGAAAGCTTTCAACATAAGTTCTTACATCAACATCATTGTCGAGAATTGAGGCGCGCGAAGCTTGTTCAATCTTCCCAGAGCCTATCATTCGTTCGACAAACCTCCTGTAAATATTGATTGTCTGATTAGGCGCGGCTTCAGTTAGCTCATCCAAAAGTTGAAGAGCATCATCATCGGGAATATTGCGCGCATCATCTTTCCCCATGTTGAACGGGCTGCGGCTCAACATGTCAGAGCGGTTAAGGCTGTCAACTATTCGATTGGCCGCCTCGCGCCCTTCTCGTGTTGATGTATCAATTGGGTCAATTACTCGGACGATGACGTCGTCGGGAGTTTTCGGTTCCGGCAACCCAAGTTTCTTGGCGCTTTGTTTCGCATATTCATGGACTTGCGCCCGTTTTTCTTCGGGCATAATCTTATACATCAAAGTCCGGCCATTCCCGCCCAGAACAACCCATTGACCAGTGCCTCTGTCCCAAGCAACAACTGGCGGGCCGACTGAAGCCGAAACTGAAGGCTCAACCAGCAGGTCTGGTATGGGTTCGTAGGCGCCCTTGTTCACTTTATCCCGCTCAGCTTTCTGGCTTTCCAAATGATACTGGCGGGTATTGCTCAAAGGATACTTTTCATTTGGCGAGAAGGTCTCCGTATGCGATGCCTGCAATTCTGAAAGCGGCAAAATTGAATAAACACCAGGATATTTGTCATCGCCTTTGCCAACAACTTCAACCTTGGCCCCTGTCGGAATTGGCGGCGTTGGCTTCAATTCAATCGGCTTTGCCGGCTCTGCTGGCGCTGGTGCCGGTGGAGTCGCTTTTTTGTTCTTCTTGTATTCTTCCCGTGCCCGCCATAATTCGTCTATCACGGCTTTGGTTTCTTTATTATGTCTTTTCGCTTCTGCACGGTCATCAGGATGCTTGCTATGCACATTAACGAGAGTCTCGGCCAATTTATTTTCTATATTTTCAGCGGCAATTGGCTCGCCTCGCAAAAGAAATGCCCTGTGTAATTCTTTCGCGCTTTGAATTGAAAAGTTATCGAGCCTTGAATCCTGCCACTCTCTAAAAGCATCGTCTGGCAGTTCCGCTGCTAATTCTGGGGGCAATTTACTAATTTCATTCCATATTTCACGTGACCGGTTGAATGCCCGCTCTTCATCTTTAGTTAAATGCGAGCGTTTCTGCGCCAGTATTTTCTGCGACGCCTGTTCATATTCTTTACTTGCATGAATATCCCTTAATTCATCCAAAAGCTTTTCTACTTCTGGCGATATTGGTGGCTCATAAACAACGCTTGCCTCGTCCCATCCTAATTCACGCTTGGCTTCTGGCGACAATTTTTTAATAAAAATTCTGTAAGAATCTTCACCATTTGTGATTTCAGCTATGCCATACTTATTTACGAATATCCTATTGTTTTCATCTCTTGCAAATTTAAAGCCCGTGACCTCTTCATCTTGTGTCTCGACTGAGCCGTCAGCCCAAAGCGTGGCTCTTATCTTGACCGGCTTTGGTGCCGAAACTGCCGTCGGCGCTTGTTTTTCAGGGGCAACTTTTTTCTCTTCAGATTTTTGGCCCGCTCCCAAGTTTGTTGGCAAAACTGGTGCGGGTTTCTCGCTCTCCGGCTTTTCCTTTTTTTGTTCGCTGGTTGTTATTGGTGTTGGCAATGGCGTCACGCCAGTAGTCGGGGCCGGGGGACGCGGTTTGACTGGTTTTTCTGCTGCTGGCGCCAACGGTTCCGGCGGTTTCGGCGGCCCAGCTTTTGGCGCGGCGGTTTGTTCGGGCGGTTTGGTTGCTGGCGTTTCAGGTGCCATAACCGATGCCGGTGGGCTTTTCTGCTCTTCTGGCTTGGCACCCGTGGCCAAATTTGTCGGCAACGGTTTTTCGGGAGTGGCTGGGGCATTCGCTGCCGGTTCAGCGCCAGTTTGTATATTCGTTGTTAATGGCTGTTGCGCCTGATTTTGTTTACTTTCACGCTTTTTTATTAGCTCCTGTAAGTGTGCATCTATCAGCGATTGCAGGTTATCGTTGCCTTCAACTTGCCCACGCGCCTGTGCCATCCGCTCCTCAATTTCCTTGGCAACATCGAAAAGGCCGTCTTTAAGCGCCTCATCATGAAGGATAGAGAGAGTTAGAATAAAAGACTCATCTACCTTTGTTTCGTTATTCAAAAGGTTTCTTAATGTCTCACGCTTTTTGTTTTTTTCGGCTTCTTGCTGCTTTTCTTGCAGCCCTTTTTCAGCTTCTTGCTGCCTTGCCGCACGCGCCTTTCGCATTCTTCTCAACTGGTCAACGGCAACCCCCATGACCTCTTTATCACGAATTCTAATCAATGAATCATCGAGGCGCCGTTCAATCTCATCGGCGAGTAAATGGTCGCCTTGTTCGATGGCTCTATCATAGAGATATTCCAAAGAAGCCACATAAGCAGCATCAACAATTTCTGGTTCTTCAGGCAGGAAACTCCATAAGTCATGGGATGGCCGTTGTTCTTGCTGTTGTTGTCCTGCCGGCTGCGCTTCAGGTGCTGGCTTCTGCGCCTCAGTCGCTGGCTGTCTTTGTTGAGCGAGATTTCCTTTTAATTTCGCCAGCTCTTCATGCCCCTGACGCAATTGTATCATGTGATTCAATAGCCTTTGGGCATTTTCGCGGGCCGTTTCGTCTGGAGCTTCTTCTACCCTTCTCCTCATCCGCTCTTCAAGTTCATTTGCTAATTGGAAATTCCCCGCATTTGTAGCTTTTCTGTGTTCATCGAATAATTCCAGAACGCCCATGTTGTTATAATCGGGCGGCGGCGGCGCTTGCGGTCTTTGTTCAACAGCGGGCGCCTGTTCAACGGGTTGTGCCTGTTCAGCAGGCCTATTCTCCTGCGCCGGCCTTGTGGCGGCTTGTTGTTTTTGAACCCGGTAAAGCGTTTCCTGCGCCTCGCGCATTTGCCTCATTGGTTCCAACATTTTCTGGGCAAGCTGGCGCTCCTCTGCGTCTGGGCTTTGCTCCGCTATTTCTCTCATTCGGGCTTCAGCCTCTTCCGCCAATGCGAAATCGTTTTGACTGAGCACCTTCTTGTACTCATCAAATAATTCTAACGCCCCCATCTTCCCAAAAACTGTTTGAGCTGGCGGTGGCGGCGGTTGTTCTTCAGGCGGGATGGCAGGCTTTTGAGCAGGCTCGGTGGGCTTTTGTTCCCCAGCTTTCAACGAAGTATCAATTGGCCCTTGGGATGGCTCAGTTTTAGGTTCGCCGGCTCCTTCAGCCACAATTCTAATTCGTGGCCGTTCTGGCTGAGGCATTCCTGGAGAAGTTACGCCTCTCTCCCTGAGGCTAGCCTCTATATCCTGACGCGCCTGTTTTTGTTTTTCATAATAATCATATCTCGCCTTCGTTAACTGTTTTGCGTGCTCCCTCAATTCCGGGGATTCACTTTGTCGAAGTTCATTTTCAAGCAATCCAGCGGTTTTGGTGTCGCCTTGCTCAAGCAAACCTGCATGAAGGCGAGATGCATATATTTTTTTGAATCCTGGACTTCCTGCATTGGAAAAAGCTTTATAAGTTACCCAACGCCACAAACGAAACATTTCTGGTGGCATTGCCCCAACAACTTTGGGCGGCAAGTTTGAAAATGTAAAAAATGCCTTATTGAGCGGTTTTTCAAAATCTTTAAATTCGGCAGCATTCTCAAAATCAGAAACGATTCCGAAATCACCGGGTTCTGCTTTGCCATTCTCAAGCCGCCATTTAGCAAGCGCATATTCTCTTGCTCGGTCACGCATTACATCATAAGCTTTAAATTCTTCATCCGTCATCCCCGGCAATATCTGCTCCATCCACGACTTTGCCCCTCCAGCCTGCCCCGGTTTTTTAGGGGCAGCAGTATGAAAAGCAGACGTCCCCGCAAAAAGCAAGTTAGCCGCCAATCCGCCCAGCCGTTCCACTTTCTCTTGTGGCGTTCCAGAAACTGATGCGTAACCAGCCGCTTGGGCGGATTCTGGTAGGTCTTTCAAAAGTGAATGCGCAAATAACCCAGCGATTACTCTTGGCGCCTGCCGCGTAATACCGCCCAAACCACCAACAAAACCCGCTGGGCTTGTAAAAATATCGAGCAGATTTTTGATAAGATTGATTGCACCAGCCGTATAGCCTGCCGCATCACTTGGTTTCTTGCGTGGTTGCGGCTCCCCAAATTTACCTTGCACCGCATTTGCCAATCTATCAGCAAATTTCTGAACCTGCTCTGCTTTTACATCTGGAACAAGCCTGTTAATAAGCCCATGAGATAATGCGGCTATCGCTCCCTCATTCAATTTCCGGTAGTTTTCCTCATCATCGGGGTCCCCTATCCATTCTCCTTCCGGTCTGCCGAAAAGTCCCGGCGCGACTCTTTGCGGAAATTCAAGGATTTTTTTATACAACGGCTTCTCCGGCGCGGCAGTCAGAATAGCCTCCCTAGGCCTGCCATCAGGGAACTTTTTCGCCTCAATGAACGCGGCTTCCTCAGGGCTGATTTCATCTTTTTGAATAATCTGCTTGTACAGGTTGTCCAAATCAGTCTTGGGTTCAGCCTGAGGCGTTACATCTTGCTGCACACCTTGCTGGTCTTCATCATCAGAAATGTAGAAGTCTGCCATACGCCCTGATTTCAATTAAGGTTTTACTTTGCGGAATTTGTGCGTCTTCGCATCCCACTGATAAATGATACCTGCAATGTTGTAGTTTTTGCCATCTACCAAATTGCCAGTATAAATTTCGCCACTAAGACGCATCGGCGGCACGACAGCCTGCTGGGCTGGAGTCGGTTCGGTTGTGTCCCTTATGAATTGCTGCGGTTTTCTAGGCTGTTGTGAAACCTGTTGGGCTTCCAATTGTTTTACGGCTAGTGCCGCAAGTGCATTGGTCTTGGCAGCATCCAGCAATGCTTGCTGGTACTCGGCTAGTATAAAGTTCCCTGGCGGTAAAGCCGCCGGCGCATTGGTCAGAACAGGCGCCAATAGCGCCTTTTGATATTCAAGTGGGAGCTTTGAAATCGGGTCAGCCAGCTCTGGTTGCATCAATGCCTCAAGCGCATTGGTTTTGGCGGTCGCTAATAGTGCCTGCCGGTATTTAAGTGGAAGGTCGGCAATCGGTTGAGGCAATGTTATCTGCCGTGGTGCCGACGCCTGCTTTGGCGCTGGCTGTTTTTCAAAAGCTGCCGCCAATGGATTGGGAATGGCGGGCATATATCCTTGGGGAGTTGGTATAATTGGTATCTTGGGGGATTTCTTGAGAGTATCAACCATCGGCTGAAGCTTGGCCAGTTCTTGGTTGATTTTGTCAAGCAACTGCGCGGGGTCAAATGCCGGCTCATACCTTGGTGTTGAATGGTCGAATGAAAATCCACTGTCACTGTACTTCACATTATAAGCCGGCCCACTGATAAGTTTGTGCTGCAATAGGCTCTTTTCCAAGTTTTTCCAAGCATTGGGGTCAAGGGCAAATTTGTCTTTTTCAACCGCGGCTTTCTCAATTGTATTCTTCAGATTGCCCAATTCATTGAAGGCATTGAGCACCTCGGCAGCAGAAGCTGCATTTTGATATTCTTGAGCCTTCTTTTTTCTGGCTGTGTTGATAAGCTCATTCCAGCGAGATTTATGCGCTTCAGTAGCCCACGGGAACATGCTTAACAATTGTTCCAATGTATATTCGCCCGTAGATGCCAAAGTATCGGCCTTGTTTATTTCGGCCAATGGGATTGGCTGGTTTTCTTGTTTGTTTTGCAGCATCTTCAGGTATTCATCCCGATATTGAGCAGCCGCTGCCGCCTGTTGCGCCGCGATGTCATTGCGTCGTTTCACTTCAGCCAATTGCGCCGCCCGTTCCTGGGCCTGAATGGCGTCCCAATCCTGTTGCCGCGCCAATTGCGCTGCCTGAAGCGATTCAGCCGCTGGTATTTGGCGAAGCTGCATAGCGGCGCTAAGAGCGCGGTAATAATCCTGCGCTTCCTGCTCTTGCTGCGCTCGCGCAATGTTCAGGATTGAAGCCTGCAGCGAATCTAATGATGAACCAAATGCCATAACCCGTTAATACTCCTCTTCTTCATTTGTTGGTGATAAGCCGAATAACGCGCCCAGAATCGGATTCATGGCGCCAGCGTATGCATTGTATAACCTTGCGAAATCAATGTTCCCCTTCTTTTTCGCCGTCTTGACTCCCGGATTGGTGGCTGTCAGGTAATCGGTCAAATCAGGATAATTGATGGGTTGATAATTATAAATCGGCGACGGCGGTAATGCCCCCAGAAATGCGAATGGATTAGACTGACGCGGCGTCGGGTAATTGGGGCCGTTGTCTGTTACACCGTAGAACGCATTGGCGAGGTCAATATTTGATATGCCGCCCAACTTGCTCAGGTAATCGCCCAAGAGCATCCTGCGCATTTGCGGTTCAAGCAAGTAATTGGCTGCTTGCCCAGTTCTCAATGCCTGCCGGCGGCCTGCCAGTTGGTTGCCCATTTCCTGAATACTCGCTATATCCCCACGCCGCGCCCCCATCAGTTGGCTGGCCAGGCCCGCTCGTTGCCCAAACTCACTCATAACATCGCCGCGAGTGAGGTTGGCCAGAGCCTCATCAATACCAAAGCGTTTATTTGCCAGCGAACCAATATCTTCTCTTTCAACCCCAAAAAGTTTATCGGTCAAGGCCTTTGTCAAATCTGCTGTGCGCAAGAAATTGGCTTCCTTTTTGCCGGCCAATTCTTTTGCAAGCGCAGTTTCGGCTTCCTGTTGGGCTTTCAAGGCCAACCTATCCGTCAATGAACCGCCCCCCATGCCCTGACTTGCGGCCATCGCCTTTAGGCCAGCCATTGCTTTCGCCTCAGCCAAATCAGTGGCAGCACGGGCGGATTGACCATATTCCTTGAGCAAATCCGCCAAACCTGATGATTCTTTGCCAATCAACCCGCGCATTTCACTGCCGTATCGTTCACGGCTATCAGCAAGTTGCTGGGTCAAATTGGCAAGGTTTTGATTCATTGTCTGGCCATACTGGTTGCGGAGGCCGGCTAGGTTGCCGCTCAGCCCGCTTATCAAACCTTCCATTTGCCCCTGATAAGCGTTCAACGGTGCCGCCAATTCATTGGCTAACTGGCCGGAGTAAACCCTGCCCATCCAGTCTGTTTCTTGTGCAGTATCCTTGTCGCCCTGCCCCAATCCCAAAGCCTTCAAGTACCGCGAAATGGCGCCTTCGTCTCCAGCGCGGATTTGATTCAAGGAACGCAGTCCGCCTGCCAACGCGGCGTCAATGGCCGGGTTTTTGGTGCGCCGAATGGTTGTGATGCCGGGGGCACCCCATTCCCCAAAACCGCCACCGGCACCGCCGCCTGCATTGCCAGATGGCTGATTTGGCTGGCCAGTAAGGAAATTGAAGTTGAACGGGTTATTGCGGCGTGCGATTTGTTCATTCGCCCAATTGACACCGCGCCCTAAGTCACCCCATTCATCAAATAATTTGGTGGCTGGATTCTTGTATGGGTTGGCTCTTCCCAACCATTGCCAGAAATCGTACTCAGATGTATTCCATGAGTTAGGCATAAATTATCTCCCGCCAGTGATTTGGCTTAACGTTCTCTTCATATAATTCTTGAAATCTTCCTGCCATTTTGTCAAGCTTGGGAAGCGTTTGAGCACATCATCCGGTAATTCAGGCGGCGCTGGTATTTCGTCTTCTTTCCATTCTCGTCCGCGCCCTATTGCTTCAATTGGCCGCAGGGGGCCTATGATGGTTTTGTCAGCCATATTATACTTTAATCTCAAGGTTGATGGCTGTCAAAAAACCGCTTCCGCCATAGGCATAGGTGTATTCGCCATTATTTTTGCCGCCCAAAGCTAATTGGATGTAGATGAATTGCCCTTTGATGTTCAATTGGCCTCGGCTGATGTCGTAACCTGGAGCCAATCCCGCTTGTTGATATTGTTGGCCCGTCCTCGTCTGCGGGCATTGGAATGGCGCAAATATCCAGTTCCGCCATGTTACACCGCAGTTTTCCTGATTCGGGTCAAGGGCAACATGCGAAGTGCCAATCCGCAAAGCCGCGTCAACCGGCGGATAAGTGTCTGGTATGGGGCACCCCTTCAGCCTATAAGCCGTCAGCAACTTGTCTTCAATCGGCGCTCCAAAATCAATCGGCCCGATGGTAACAATTGATTTATATCCGCCTTTTTCATAAATGCCTTGCGTTGTTTCTCTGGCCAAGCCATTGGTACTGGGTGGTGTCGCGTTCTCAGCCAGCAGATATTCGCGGCGCATTTTGGGGTCAAATTCCTTCAGGGTTTTATCATACGCAGATGCGCCGATGAATATTGCCCCCGTATTGCAATCGGCGCAAAATTGACTTTCAAAATCTGCGTCACCGAATGATGCGCACAATGAATCCTGGTAGGCTTCATTGGCCGAAAAGTAATTCTCAATTTCCATCCCGTCGAAAACAATCTTTTCATTATTGATGATGTAAGCCGGCGATGTTGATGCTGTTCTTTGGTAAGTCGGGATGCCTTCCTTGACGAAATTGAAATTGGCCGGGTCACAAATAGCTCTGCTCAAAAGAAAATCCTGCACGGTTATGCGGCGGTCGGGCAAATGATTACAGAATGCCGTGAAACCATAATCGCAGTAATAGGCGTAACTTTGCGCCGGCTTGAATACAAAGCACCATGTTGGATATGTCCGGTAGCTTTTGATGTAACTGAAAAAGACCTCGCCGGTATTGGCATTGAATCCGGCAGTATGCATGGCGCATGAATTATGCTGCATTTCTTCAACCATCTTTTTCGCGGCGACAGTCAGCCATTTGACAAGTTGCGGCTCCCTGTACCACGGCGCATACTCATAAACGCCATCGCGCCCCAAGTAATAGATTTGCTCGCCGGTTGATGCGATTAAGTATTTGTATGCGGGGCATTTGTGGCCATTTGCGTGCAAGTAAACGCTATCAACTCCAACCGGATTTTCGGATTGGCCGGTAAGACCGAGAGAATAAATCCCCCTGTTTGTAATCACAAACAGCCCCCCAGCCATTTCAACTGCGCTGTAAATGTCTTCGCCCGCCGGCAAGTCAATGTAACCGGCAATGCTGTCTTGTTTGGCCGGGTCAACTGAAATTGGTACGTTGTAGTCTGACCAAATAATGCGGTTTGCAAACCGGCGCCCGTCCATGTGAACGTTCATGTAAAACATCAACCCCTTGTAAGCGGCCAGAACAGCAACACGTTCAACTTTCAAAATCTTCCACAAATCCTCAATTTCCTCCAAGGCAGTTATCTGACAGCCATAATGTGGCTTGCCAATTTTGTAGCTCAGTACTTTGTCGAAGTTGTTTGTGAAAACCACGCAATCACCAATATTGCGAATCTCGAAGCGGGTTTGCATGTCCGCCCCACTGGGGCCGAAGCCATCGCCCAAAATGCGCCACTCGCCTGCGTATTCGTTTAACTCGTAGATGGCCTGTTGTGTCGCCGCGAACAAGTGCCTGCCCCCGCTTAAATCCGTGGCGCTGTGTAAAGCAGTGATGAATTGTTTCTCAGCTCTACGCTGCTTCAATTCGCTGCCGCAGGCCGCATTGGGCCATGTCAAAACATCCTCTGGCTTTGAGGGGGTGCCCTCATAGTGCACCATCAAATCCAGCATTTGGTCATGCAAATCTTGGTTTTTGAAATGGCCGGAATCGCGCAGCAACCTTTTCCAGCCGGGCATCCTCATGAGATTCCCGTAATTATCAAGGGTGAAATTGAGGCGGTATCGGACTGTATTCTGATATGCGAGGCCGGGCGCCGATGCCATGTCCAACTGGCCGGCGAGCGAATCAATTGATACAAATCTGCGCATAAACTCAACTGCAATTCATGCTTTGATATTCCACTTGTTGCACAAAAACATAATCCCTGTCGGAACGGATTTGGAAATTCTGGTAAAACACTTTCGCCTCAACAAAACCCAAATTGGCTAGATTCTCAAACCTCGTTACTTCGGTTGTGGTCTTGTTTATGCGAAAGACAAGCTTGCGCATTTGCGAATCTGGTACGCTGCCGGCATCAATCAATTGCCCGCCGCTTATCGGGCCGATTGGCGCATCGTAGCGGATTATTGTGTTCAAGCCCCATCCGGCTCTTACAACCGCAACGGTATCAGGGCAAAGTTCAACATAAACATCAACCGTCCCCTGACTGACGATTGTTTGAATCTCATTCTTGTATTGGGGGCAATCATAGGTTGATTTCGCGTAAATGGTTGATGTAGCCGGCCTAACATCCAGAATAATCGAGCCTTGGCACGGTTGTCCGCCGCCTGTTGCCCTTACATCAGCCTGGAAATTGCCAACCAACGGCGCGCAGGTTGCATCATAGACATACTTGATGCGCCACGCGAAATAAGCGTCGAAATAACTGCCGAGCACCCCCGCTGGCGGGTTCTGGGCTATTTCGGTTGCGTTAATTAGCACATAGCCATTCTGCACATCAGTTGCATTGACAACGTCGCTCTTAATCAGTAATTCCCCTGAATTGGTTATCAAATAGAGGGTGTAAGATGCGCCTTCAACAAGCGGCATGTTCGCCGGCGGATTGAATTTGAAAATGGTGAAAGGCCCCGTTGCCAGAACAGCGACAACCAAAGTAGCATTAGACGGCAAACATGGGGTCGGGGTTACATCATTTATTTCGGTTGAGTATTCGTTGCAACTTTCCTTTTGAACAGTGAACTTGTAAAAATAGGTCTGGCCATTTGTAAGGCCGGTATCCGTGTAATTGAAAACCGGCCCGCCCGTTGTGCCTGTGGAAATAATATCGGTCTCATTGAATTGCCCCCGTGTTTGAGAACGGTACAATTTGTACGTCCACCCTGAACCGACATTCATCCCCGTGATTTTAAGATAAACCTTTTGGTTGGCGGGCACGATTTCATTTTGGAAAACAACTTCAGGACAATCTTCAGGCGTATAATTAAGGCAGGGCAACTGGCAAAGCAGCGATGAGAACCCGCCGGCAATCATGCCGTTATCGGTGAACATCCAGCGGTAATTTGTCAAAAGAGCTTCTATCCATCGGAAAATTCCCATGAACTTTTCGCATAACGACCAGCCCCATTTCGGAATCAGGTCGCGCAAATCATTTGGTGTCTTTGGTAAAGCCATAACTAATTGCCTCTCTCATAACTCCATTCAATAACATACTTAACCTTTTCATCTATTATTTGCCAATTAGAATGGTCTTCTGTTAATTTCTTTATTGAAATGGTTATAGAGCCATACTGTTGCATAAAGGCATAATCAAGCAGGCCTGATGGTTTATTAGAAGGTTCTCTGAGTGTTAAGGTTAAATTGGCAGCTTTGCCGCTTTCAATCTTGCCATTTTGTGATTCAAAAGAAAGCAAAGTGAGACCATCACAAATGAAAATATCGCCGCTGCCGTTATTATCCTGTTTATCAATAAAGTTCTGATAAGAAATTAAAATCTCATTACTACTCATGCAACCCATTCCAATAACTCCATCATTCAAAATCCAAAAACCAACTTTCATTTCCAAAAGCGTATCCGGGCACAAAACAATTTTAATTTGAACCGCATTACCTGGGCTGTAATCAATATCGGTGTAATTAGGCCATTGAGATATATCCGATATATCTTGGGCGCCAGTAAGCCGCAAGGTAGCTCGAAAAGTTGAATTAAAGAAACCGATAATACTTGGCCTGCATCCTTGCGTTTGCGGCGGCAAAACATCAGTCACGGTTCTGCCAATAGCCGGCGGGCATTCGGCTGACATCGGGACTTCAACACGGAAACCATGATAATGATTAACCAAAATCCTCTGGACGATATTGCCGGCATTCCTTCCCCATGCATCAGTCAAATCAACTTCAAAATATCCATTGCTGGCATCTGTCGCTGTTATTAAATGTGATGTTATCAAGGCGGATGTTGAATTTTCATCGCCAGAATCATTGTAGTTGTAAACACTGGCCACGCGCCCCTCATAAAAGGCAGCATTTGCGCCCGGCGACACTCTGAGAATTGTATGCCTATCGCGCTCGGTCGCCGAGACAGTTAATTGCGCTGGGAGGCAGGGCTGGGTTTCAACGCCTGGCATATCGAGAATCTGGTCGGGGTACCCTGGGCGATGTCTGACAAACCGATAATAGTTGGGGCCTTCTGCTGGATTGGGGTCGTTGTAATGAACGTTGCCGTCCGGCGGTATGTTCCCGCTGTCAACGGGCGTGTCAGGGAAATTATTGGGGTCTGTGCTTTGGTAAATATCGTAAGTATCACCCGGCTGCGCATCTGGCACGTTAATGTCCACATCAATGCCGTCATTTGTCGGGGTTACATTGAAATTAGGCGGGGGAGCTAGGGTGCCATCATCGCCGCCCGTAGTTGTTTGAGCACAGGAAAGCTGGCAAACATCAAATAGGAATGAATCTGAGAAATGCCCATCCTGCTTGTACATCCATTCAAAAAACCGTGTGTACTTGTCCATCAGGTTAATAAGCCCGCCCTTGAATTGGTCGCACAATCGCCACTTCATTTGCGGCCTCAAATCTGACAGTATCTTTGGTAAAATTGGCGTTGGCATATCAATCCGCGTTGTTATTTGAATGGCACCCCCCGCCGGCCATCAAATCGGCGCAAAGGTCATTCCTGAATTGAGTAGTAAACGCCCCATTGGAATCGAATGCATAATTAAACCAACGGGTAACCAACAGCATCCACTTCAGAAAAGCAACAAGCACGGCGCACAAACTGGCGTCGCTTTCCGGTACTAATTGCCTGAGTTCCTTTGGTTTAACCGGACTCATAACCAGAACATACTGCCAGCTCCCAAGCCAGTCAAGATTATCTGGGGGCCAGCTTTTCAGCCATGCTTTTATCTTCCCAATACGGGTTTATGCCGCGTTCCAACAAAAATTTCTTTGCCAAGGCCCTGTTATGTTCCCGATGGGGTTTTGTTTCAGGCAAACTGACCTCCATCTGATGGGCTTCATGGTAAATCAGCCATTGCAAGCCTTTCCCGCCTGTTTCATCAATCAAAAGACGGATGATGTAATCCCAACATTCAGTGCCATACAGCATATCAGGGTACCTGTCTCTATTGGCAGCCCACCAGGCCGGTGTAATGGCAACTAAATCAACACCCGCTGAAACTCTCGTTGATGTCCTGACCAGCCTCTCATCCAACTCATCGAAGGGCATGGGATAATCCCGTTTCCAGAAATACAAGGCGCCGTGCTTCGGCAAATACATGCTGATATGATTGCCGATGCTCAATACCGGGGCATTATCGTTATTCCCAAAAATAAGCGTCTTTTGGTGCTTGGTAGCCTCGAAAAACCAGTCAAATACATCCTTGAGATAAAACAAAACCCTGCTATTTGGCGTCTCAAAAACGCGCTCGAATTGTCTATCCTCAACATATTGAATTGGCCAACCAGTCAATTTCGATACTTTCCCCCACTCAGCCAGCGCGAATTTAACCCGCCTTTCGTTGGTTTCATCAATATGCGCCGGCAAGACAATGACGCAATCATTCAGCAACTCTGCCCCCTCGGCCTTCAAATAATAATCTCTGGTATGCTTGTAGAATTCAATCAGCCTGTCCAATTGGCCTGAATACTCGTGGCTGGCTGTTTCTGAGCCTGCCCAATCGCCAAAAGAAACAAGGGCATCGTTGATGTAGTAAAATTGCCGGTACCTTTCAGCCGCCCGCAGCCAGATAAGCAAGTCGTTCCCAACCATCATGGTTGGTCTGCTCATGAATTGTGGTTTGTTCAGGTTTTCTGCCGCTTCCTTCAGGGTTTCTATGAGAAAATCGCGCCGGAACAAGCCCAGCCCAGGAGAAAGAGTAAGGTTGCCAGGCGTAAGTAAAAATGGCCAAAGACAATCCGAATGATAAAAGCCGGGGCGCGAATTGAGAATTGCCGCCGATGTTTTATCGTTAACAAGCCCGTGCTTGGTAAATCCCCAAAGATAAAAGCCGGCCTTGTCGTCTAAATGAAAATCCAAAGAACGCCACGCTGGTAAAAGGCAATCATCATCATGCAACAGCATGACCCACTTCGTCTGCGCGGCCTCAACGCCACGCAGCCATGCTTCATTATTCCCCTTGTCATCAGATATTGCTGTAATGATGGCCGCCGGCATTTCGCGTTTTATCCAATCCAAAACCGCCTGAGTTTGTGCATCCACAGCGCTGGCCGTCACCACAAGGTTCCGAACGCCAGCAGCCCGGCATGAATTAAAGGCCGCAGTCAATTTATCCGGCCTGCGGCACGTTGTAATCACAACTGTGATGTCATTGAGACCGTTGGGAGCATATTTGCGCAATTCGCCAAGGTAAAACTGGCGTGCCTGCCACCTGGCCACTTGAATGGCATATTTGTGGTTTTGATATCCGAAGATTTTCTCCAATGCTTCAGCCAGCCTTTTATCCGAATCATTTTGGCGCAAGCCGGCAAACATGGGTTGTACAACCATGTATTGGCGGATGGCGGATGCTATATCCTTGGTTTTCGCCTTCGCCCATAAACCGTTCCCGGCCCAGATTTCACCAGCCGGTTCAAGTTCATACGGTATTGAGATTGCGTTGAATTCGCAAAGATAATCGGCTTGGCCCCCATAGAAAATGCCGATAACAGGGCGCCCACATGCCAGTGCCTCAGCCGCCATCATTTCGTAGCCGCCTGTGGCAACGCTGATAAATGCGTCCAACCCCCAATACCAATTGCGCAATTGCTCGTCTGTGAGCATTTCCTCAATGAATACAATCCTTTTATCATCGAAAGCCTTCTTGTTTAAGACACCAGATGGCCAGATTTTAACCTGCAATTGAGGGCTACCCCGTAGGTCAGGCGAATAGATTTTCAATGGGAAAGCGAATTGGAAAGCCTTGATAATTTGCTCAATACCCTTGCGTTGTGCCCCGTGGGTAAGATTGGCGGCACAACCAAAAATATAACGCCCCCCATTATCGGGAGCTGCCGGTTTGAAAATCGGATTTATCTTGGGGGGCACCACGTAAATCGGCTTTTCAACACCAGCCGCGCTGAAGCATGTTGCGTTCCAATTGCTTGTTGTCAAAACAGCGTCGCAATCATTGAGAAATTTAACAGCCAACGGCGGCAGTCGTGTTGCCTCGTAGCAGGTGTAGTAAATCGTTCGCTTTCGATTATCGGGCGGAACGCTCAACGGGCCGATTATGAGTTCCCATCTTGCATCCGCAGGCGGGTCAGCAATCAATCCCTTGAACAATTCCGGCAGCCAATCTTCAACAACAGGCTTGGTTGGTTTGATGAAAACTTGCCAGCCATTCTTAATGAGATGTTCAACGCACCAAACACCAATCCTGCCCCAGCCAGTGTGCTTGTAAGGCTCGCAAACAACGGATATTGATTTCATCTTTTAAATGCGTTTCTTGATTTGAATGCCGTTTATGAAGTTAAGCGAGTCGTTAATAGCCATGCTAATGATTTTGAGCGCGTAACCGGCTTGAATCACAATGCCTGAAAATTTGGCGTAATGATGGTTTTCCTGGAGGTATGGCCCGTAAGGTATCAGGGGCGTGTTCAATTCAATCGCCTCGCCAGAAGCAACGACACTGTCATCAGAATCAATGACTTGCCAAGAATATTTGCCGCCGAGGTCAAAGCCCGGCTCAATCAACCTGCCAAAAACATACACATCATAAATCCCCGCCGGTAGGCCATAAATCATGAATGGATAATTATTGGGCGCCAAACTGAGACAGCCATTGGGCGCATATATTTTGAGTGTATTCAGGAAGATGTTTGGGTAATTTGCGTACAGTGTCGCCTTGAGTAGGAAATCTGCCGCGCTTGGCATTATCAAATAAACGCCCGGCAGAAAGTTGAATTTTGAATCGCGCAGGCTTGTAAAGCCGCTCCCATATCCATCTGGCAAGCCGGCATACGCAGGCGGACACGGCGGCGGCAAACCTGGATTCCAATAATCGCCATAATCACCAACTACAAGCGGGCCATATTGATAGCCCCAATCCCCCATATCTTTTTGGTTCGGGTCAGGCGTTGTTATCGGGCCGACTTTGCCATTGTACCCTTGGTAATGAATGATTCTGTCATTCTGCGAATAGCCGCCGGCAAGGGCGAAGTTCAGTAAACCAGAAAACTTGGATATTGAAGGCACGCAAAATCCTAATAACGCAGCCTCAGCCTTCTGGCGGGCAAGGGCCAACGCCTTTGAATCAGCATCTTCCTGGCTTACCAATGAAGTAGCTGTCGCGCTGGCAGTCACGGATTGGTCAGGGGATTCTGGGCATAAAGCCGTGTAGGTGCGCGTAGATGAGTAGGTGACCGGTTCTGGCGGCGATGTTTCAAAATCAATCAACGTGGTTGGGTTCGGGTCGGCATTTTGCGGCGGCCAATAATCCAAGCACCCGCAACCAGAACCACAATCATAATTGCGCACCACCATGTAATTGTCGTATGTAAGCCGATAGATACCAGATATATTATCGGCAGGCGGCACATAACCGTAGTTCAGGTCAAAAACAATTGAATCACCGCATTGTGGCGGAATAAAATGAAGGTTTTCTGAATCGAAGTCGTCAAAGAAAATCACTTGCCCATTGCTATCAACAAGCTTCACAGAATCCAACAAAGGCCCGAAGACAGTTATCCCCCCTAACATTGGCATTGCGGATATCTCAATTTTGAAAAGATGGCTTGCTCCGGTAAATGTAAGCTCGAATTCAGCGAAATCATCAAGCCAATCCAACAAAACAGTTTTCGCGGCGACTTCCTGCCCGTTTTCTTCCAAAACCCGAATTGTTACAGTATCAGTGCGCGGTTGCCGCTGGTTGCCTGCCAGCCGGACGGTGAGGGTGTAATTCTCGCCCAACCAACCCATCAACGATTCTTTGGTTTTCAAAGTGCCCCACCCGCTTGGGTCTGACCATGTTGGCGGGGTGCCACATAGGTCAACATAAAGACCGTTGCCGGGCAAAAAATCATAAAACTGGTTTGTTCCGTTCCCGATTAAATCAACAAGGCCCGAAATAACATCCCAATTTTTGAAGCCCGTATAATTCAACTGCGGCTGGCCGGCCAGCATAGTACCTTTGCCCGCTACAGAATAGCAATTGCCCCCGCACAAGGATGCCTTCAAACCATTCAGCCATTGCATGGCTTCAACTTCATTATTTGGAATTGCGTTGAGGTAAAACCCGCCACTGGCCACCCTCGTCATCAAATCATAATTATCGCCAAAGTTGCGCAAGCCCAACACCATGATAATCGAACCTTCGTCTTTAATTGAAGCGGCATAACTGGCCAAATCATCGCCGAAATTATTGAACCCGTCAGTTATCAGAATGTAAACGCGCCCAGATGCCGCGATATTGGCAGCCGCGAACGCATCCCGCGCCTTGCCCAGCATGGCGGCCAGATTTGTTTTTGTTGCCGTGCAAACAATGGATTTAACAAAGGCTGAAAGATTGTTTGAATTTGTCGTGAACCCGATTGACTCATCCAACCCGGAGAATATGGCCACTTGTTCCTGGCTGGAAAGGCAATTCAAAAACGCCTGCGCAGCAGCCCTCGCATATTGGATTTTGGTCGGAAAAGTGTTGCTGAAGCTTGCCCCCATCGAAATTGAATCATCAATAATAAGCGCATAATGATTGGGCACCACGCAATTCTGGCGCACCTCAAGCCGCGCCGCAGCCGTTAATTGCCCGTAACGCGCTGTTATTGTCGCAATGCCTTGCGCAACCCCGGTGGCCACACCTGAATTAACTCCGATTACAGCAATGTTCGGCGTTGCAGAAAAGAATTGAACGCCAGTTTCCAATGGTATTTCGATGCCGTTATCCAACAGAAATGCGGCGAAAGTAATTGATTTGTTGCGCGCGACAACGGCAACTTCAGGCTTGATGATTAAGCGCGCCGGCAGCTTTTGAACCGTTGGATTGCACGCCGGCTTCACCTCGCATTCATGTATATCTGGTTGAATTAGTTTCATGGCTCAATATTTTGATAATCGGCAATTTACATTCAGCTTCGTTGCCTGTGCACCATTTAATTGGTATCTCGCACCTGGATTTGGCGATGAGAAATTTAAAATTCACTGCGTTCAAGCTTCGCACGTGCTCTTGAACTTGCCTTGAAGAAACGAATGTACATTCTCCATTCATCGGTATCCTCCCCCCAATCGTTGACGCAATGTTTGGATTGCGTTGTAAAAAGCGCTGCTTTCAGTCGCATTCAGGCTGTCATGAAACGCGACAAATGAGTAGCGCCGCGTGGTGAACATGCGATGGCCCAGCGAGTAATGATTCTCACAATAAATCGGCAACGGCATTGTGCTTGGTACCGTGCCGCCGCTGCCCGTGCCGCTCACAAGCGTTTGGTGATTGGTCGCAGAGTTTGCGCGATAAACTGCGCTGCCACCGTAATACCGAACGAACGAAATGTAACCGGCCCACGCACTATTGGCCGCGCTGATGCGGCCTTGCCCTGCTGTTTGGTTCCACGTGTCCCAATAGGTGGTTCCAGAATAGGACACATAGCAGCTCATAACAGATGATGCGCTCGCAACAACACCGGCATCTTCCGTGGAACCGTCATTGCCATCATACACATAAATGGTGACGCCCGCGTTTGTGCTGCTCGAATACAACTGGGACGGAATTTGTCCCGTGCGCAAATGCTTGCTTGTGCCGTTGCCAACAAGCCCGTTGGCAGTTAAATCGCTCGCAACAAATCCAACATTCGTGAACGCACCGTAGGGGCCGCCCAATCCATTCGTGATTACCGGATTTGTCGAGCAAGCCAGGTTGTCAGTGAACACCGCGACAACATGCATTTTGCCAAGCAGCCCCTGCGTGCTTAGCTCATCGCAGAATTGGCTCACCGCCCAAGTGGTGTTACTACTCGGCCTATTCGTCGAGCCTGCTGTCGCGTCAATCCGCGCAAGCCAGTTTGTCACCCATGCATTCGTTGTCCAGCCACCGCCGCCTCCACCGCCCGCCGGCTGTCGCCCGATGAGCGAGAGAAACCCCGGGTCGCGCAGGCTGTTGGGCTGCGCACCGGCGCAAATGCAAAACGCAAAAAATGCCAGAAAAATCAGTGTTCTCATTGCTGTACTCCACCAACCAAAATGTTTGTCTCGCTGCTGCTGATGCCGATGAACGAAAATGCAATCCGCGCAATGCGTCCGTTGGTGAGCGTGACCGGCGAATTGAAAGTGTTGCTCGAAAGCGTTTGCCAGTTTGTTGGCCAGCTAATCGTTCGATTTGCCCCATTCGGGTAAATTGTGTAAGTGACGCTGATTTCAAAACCAGTTGTCAAGTTTGTCGCGCTCGAAAAATTCACGTTGTCCGCGCAAACAATGGAACGCGAGCTTGGCCCGTTAAAATCGAGAATGTAATTTGTCCCGTTGCTGTCGGGATTGTGTTGCGTGAGTTGATAGCGCACAGAGGAGTAGAGTTGCCCATTCGTCATCACATTCGCGGCGGTGTAAGCTGCGCTCCCCAGCACGTTGCTGTGCGGATAACCGCGCAACCACATGTCCCCACCGGAATAATCAATTTGCAAATAGGTGGTTGTTTCATCGAACAACGAATCGTAGCCCCGCAAAATCAAGGCGTCACCCGCATTCGTGATATAATAATAGAAGTCTGAAGCACTCGTCGGCCTCAATGAAACCCAATTGTACAATGATAGATTTGTGCGACTTGAAGTTTTGTCCCAATACGTTTGCCCGTCCCAAGTGAAGTTTCCTTGAAGTTGCAAATCTGTGATTTGCTGGCCTGCTGGCATATTTGTTGGCCACCCTCGATTTATCAGCCAGCCATTTGCATCAGTCCCAAGCCAGCTTTCACCAAAATCGGAAATTTTAATTGGCAAGGGCTGGCCTGCATAACCTGAAAAAACCAATTCTGGATGACCGCCATATAAATATCTCAAGAGTATTGGTGATACTCTATCGTAATCATCATGAATTAAAAACCCGACTTGGGCCATGCCGTTTACTGTCCCCCAATTCGTCCATGCAACCTGCAAATTATCCACCCCGTCTAATCGCATCCACCAATTCGTTAGGATTTCTGTATCATAAATTCTCGGCTGGTGATAAGTCCAGCCCCATGTCAATGTGCCGGCCAGCGCGTTTGTTGCGCTCGCAACGTAGTTGGTACTTGCAAGGCCATTCGTCGCGGCGGCCACGTAATTTGTTGCAGATTGCCAGACCGCGTTGGTTGAGTCCGAAACATAATTGGTTGACGCAAGGCCATTTGTCGCGGCGGCCACGTAATTTGTAATTGATTGCCATGTTGAATTTGTTGCGGCAGCGGCGATTTGATTGCTATTCGCATTGAAAAAATTGGTTGGCGCGCGCAATTCGCCATTGGTTGTTACCATAACTGGCACAAGCGTTTCCGACGCCATGCAACCAGCCAATCCCATTGTCAATAGTATGATGATTTGTTTTTTCATATCAATCCGTCAATGTTGGGGCGATTACGCCGTCAACTGATATTCCGGTGAATTTCTTGAACCCAGCCGGTGTCTTAATCCACAAGTTCCCAGCACTGTCGAAATACGTATTTGTCCCAATCCAAATTTGCCCCTGTGCATTGGGCGCCGGTGGCGTAAATGAACCGCCCTGGCTCACTGTAACAGGCGCCACGCCAGAAGACCAAGTGCAGGCTTCCTTGTCAAATTGTATGCCGTCAATCAGTTCTGAATCTATGTTCAGAAAGAAAACACGAAGTTGTGTGGCCGTGGCGGCAATCAAAAGGGCCCCATGTTTTGCGTTGTAGCGTACCTGGCTGCCTGTAGCGAGTTCTGATTCGCTTGGTGAAAGTATGGGGGCACCCCCCAACCCACAAACCAAATAAGGCAATCCATCTATAACACAGCGTTCGTACCAATGTTTGTGCCCGCTCAGAACCAGATTGACGCCAGCCCCCTTGAAATCCCAACGCAACGCCGCGTAATCGTCATTATGCCCGTCGCCGATGCTTGCGTATGGCGGATGATGTAGCACGACAATTTTCCAAGGAGCATTGCTCTTGCGTATCAAATCCAGCATGTACCTACCCTGGGGGCTTGTCTCTGTAATCCCATCCTCCTGGGCAATCGTACTACCATCATTCATGAAACCTGAATCAATGAAAAACCAATGCACATTGCCAAGCAAAATATCGTAGTACCCCTTGTTGGGCTGGCTTATACCGCCGATTGTAGATGGCGGCATGTTGAGAAATTCGCGCACCAAATCAAAACGAACAGCCGGGTCACGGTCATGATTGCCGATTGCAGAATAAAACCGTTGGTATTGGGCAACCTGCGGGCCGGCGGAACCGCGGTAGGGATAAAGAAACATCCGGTAAAGCCGGCCAAAGGTTATATCCAATTGCGTTTTTGTGCTGTCGCCCTTGTTATTCCAAATATCACCGCCACCAATCACAAAGGCCGGCCCCCAGCCCGCAATCAGGTTAGCCACACTTGCTGCCTCTTCCTTTTCGCCATCTATGTCGGCCACAAAGGCATACGTCCACGTTGCATCAGTCTTCACCTGCGGCGCAGTTCTGCAAACTTCGTAGTCTGAGCCTGGCGGGAATATGCCGAAAACATTTGGCCGCGGCTTGAAATTTACATAAACAGGCCGCGCCTCAGGCCGCATCTCCATCTTATGGCGATAAATCAAATCCGCCCGTTTCTTGGTATAAAGCTGCATCATCGCCGCGCCGGCCTGCATGTCGTCCTCATAAAGCATCAAATGCTGCGCTTTTACATAAACAGCCAACACATCAACCAATTCAACGCCTTCATCTTTATCGTTTTGTTCATCGTGGATGGATGAAAGTTTGATGATGTCGTTGTCTGCAAACCGCCGCTTAATCCCTGACCACTCAATTACAACGCGCTCGGTTGATTCAATTCTATGCCCGATGAAAATGTAATCTGAATCAAGGCAGTACCGGCCCCAATTATACCGGCAGCCTTTGTCAGTTATTGGGTCGGCATGATGAAATCCCATCGGCAATGGGGGGGCACCCGGCTGAACAATCTTTTTCCACAATGGCCGGCTGGCATCAAGCCAGTCCCAAAATATATGCGAATTATCTTCCCATTCATAAACCACGGGGCAACAATCCGTTTCTTCTGGCAGAGTATAAATGCGAATCACCTTGCCGCGCGGCTTTTCCAGAACAGTGGCCCCGCAATAAAACAAGGTTGAACAGAATGGGAAAACATCAATATGCCGCTGCTGATAAAAGGAATCGAATTGTTGAATATCAATCAAGCCGGCAACCAAATCGTCGCGGTGCTGTTTGGTGAGGTTTTCCGCTTCCCCGTCGGGGAAGGCCTTGGCAATTACTGCCTTCCTTAAATCAGCAAATATTGTTGACATGGCTATCTCCAAAAACTGCCTTGCCTAACTTTACTCAGGCGGCAAGCCACGTCAACATTTTATTATGTGGCCTTTTTAGGCCGGCCAACTTTGACTTTTACGCCGCGGCTGATTGGCTCACCGCCTTCGCCAGCCAGTACCCCCGCAGAGGTTGCAGGGGCGGCCTTTACCACAGCCGCTTCTGCACTTGCCTGTGCCACCGCAGGCTGGGCAGGGGATAACATCACTTGTTGTTGCGGCGGTTGCGGTTTTGGCGGTGGCCCCCAATGCGGACTTAAATCCACTATTCGCAATTGCGGGATTGATTGGCTGGGCGGGCTTGTCAGTTGTTTTTTTTTCAATTCATCGTAGATTTCTTTTGAAATCTCGACAACGCCGCCAATATGACGTTTCAAGCAAATCTCAATCGTTTTCAGTTCAGGCGCGTCATCGGCCAGTTCGAGTATCCCGTATTCATCAGGTATTGGGGTAAAGACAATTTGATTGCCTTCATGAAATATGGTTGTTTTGATATTCGATTTTTTAAAGTATCGCATATCAAACCTTTGTGTTTCAGGTTTAGCTCTTAAGGCCAGTAGCCAACGCAAACATTGGACGGATAGACTGTCGCCCCGCTCGCGTTTGAAATGGCGGTCAAAGCCAAATACTTGGCCCCACCGAAATTAGTAAATGGCAGCGTGGCGAAAAGGTTCTGGACATTGGTTGTCTTGTCGCTTGTAGAAACCGCTAGGCTGATTGGCTGGTTCGACGTCCAGTAAACATTGTCTGCTGACACATCAAACTTGAGCGTCAAGCTTACATTGGTCGCTGCGGCCATCTTCAACCGGCACACCACCCCCAGCGGGCTGCTTCGTGGCGCCGCAAATGCAGCACCAACAACATTTGATTGCTGGCTCGCCCCAACTGAGCTTGGCAGATAGGCGCTGCCAAAGTTCTTGTAACCATAGTTGTCGGGGCCAGGTACAGAAATACTAGGCCCCGTCCAAGTAGCAGCGCACAAAATCAGTACGCTGGCAGCCAATCCAATTGCAATTGCGATTTTCTTCATTTCATCCTCCGTTAAATTGATTAGTTGTCGTCGTAATCGCCGGCTTCCTGAGTGTGGTCAGGTACTTCGTCGGCAATATTCTCGCCAATCCAATCGCCAGCCGGGCACTCGGCTATTTGCGTGTGCGTTGTGGACATCAAAGTCGTTGTCTTGGTCGGGACACGCATCACGCAGCGATATGAATTATCAACCGCAGCAAGCGTTTGCAAATCACCGGTCTTGTGGACAACTCTGTTGCTGCCCAGAATGCCGGTGTAATTCTTGCTCCAGTCAATAATCCAAATCCTGTTGCCGAAGTTTTTCCAAGCCGCGTTGCCGGTCGCCGCGGCGCGGGCCTCGCATTCATCCCGATAATCGTCAAAGAACCTGTCGGTGATGATGTTGAGGTAACAGTTCGGGTAATCCAGATAGAACCGTTTGAACGTGAAGCCAAACGGCGATTTCTGCTCCCCACTGCTCAGGTCAATGTTCATCCGCAGCAGGCTCTTGCTCTTGGCCTCATAGTAATTGATGAGGGCCTGCTGGAACAGGAGCGCATAGTTCGACGGCATGAACACGTCAACCTCGTTGCTCTTGTTGCCGGTATCGTTGCGGATACGCAGCAACCGATAGAGCATCTTCTGGAAGCTCGGTATGCTGAGCCGTTGCCCTTGGAAATCACGCACACGCTTGCATTGCAACCATTGCTCATACCAACCGATTGAGTTGGCCTTGTAACCAACGCAACGGCTGCCGTCAATTGCCGCAGTGGTGATTTGCTGCAGGCTGCTGACGGTGTTGATGTCCTGATTCGGCAACGGCTGGTTGAAGAACATGGTATTGACAAACCGCCTGTAGAAATCTTCACCAGCCTGCCGGTTATACTCGACTACAGGCAGATGGAAGTAATTCGCATACAGCGGGTTATTGGCCAGAACCAACCCCAACCATTCCTCGTATTGCTCGTCAATCGCCAGAGCATCACGAACAGTTTCAACCCAGAACGGTTGCTCGCTGTGGCTAATCAAGCCAGGCGGCTGAGCACACCAGCTCTCAAAATCGGATACGTTGGCTGTACCACGATAGACAATGGCGTTCACCGGCCCATTTGTCCATGTATGACTCGATACTGAAACCTTGCGTGAAGCCGGCAAATTGGAAGGCCCGGCAGTCAAAGCCAACCGGATGGTTTGAGTGCCGGAATTCACAGTTGAATCAACAACTGTCCACGCCGCCCGCACAAGTGAACTGCCATCGTCGCCGACAGACTCAGTCCAGACACGCTCGCCAACATTGAACCAGCGGGTGTCCACCGGTATGCCTGTGCGGCTGGAAACGTTTATGTCCCAGTAATCGGCGCCGCTAACCTGCACACCATGCCCACCTGCCCCCTCCCAGTAATTGTTGTTGATGGGGCCTTTGCGCCGGCCCAAAATGTATGGGCGAATGCGAATAAGCCCGTTGCTCATGATTTCGGTGCTTATCCGTTTCGACAAGTCCACTTTGTTGGCCAAAAGAAACTTGGTCAACGGGGTTTGCTGCGCCTGGCAGGCGTTCAATTCAAGTTGATGCATGAACAACGCGCCCATGATGCGATATTTCCCATCCGAACTCAGGAACATATCGTCCAAATCGGTGGGCGAAGGTACAATTGCATTGCACGTTGTTACACTGCTTGCGCGGGCAATGTCGGTCGTCAGTGCTGGTATGCACGCCTGAAAAATATTTGTTATATCGCTTTGTGCTGGCATAGCTCAATCCTTTCTACAACCAATTTAACACCGCAACTTAATAATGCCAGCTAGTTAAATCGGCATCTAATGAATATTATGTAATTGAGCTGTAATCCATTATAAGATAATGGGTTTCTTATTTTATGTGATGGCGCCTGATGGCGGTAATCCGTTCAAAAGAGCATTCAAAAGCTTGCTCCCAGGCCCCTTTAACCCGCCTGATTGAGTGGTTGTTTTTGTGGCTACTGGCGCGGCGGCGGTTGATGGTGAAAGCGGCTTGCTAGCCGCCGGCGGCGGCATTGGCGGCGGGCTATTCAGCGCGATTTCCGCCGCTTTATCGGCCTTGCCGGGCTTTTGCAGGCCGTATTTGCGCTCGACAATTTTTTGGATGCGCTCCTGTTCTTGTTGGGCTTTTTCTTTCGCTTCTTCGAGAATGAGGTGATTGTTGATTGCAATAAGCGTTTGCGGGTCAAGTGTCCATCGCTTTGCTTTTTCCGCATCAGACAACTTGTTATACTGGGTAACAGAAATAAATTGCCGGCCTTGGCCATCTTTTTGCTCTTCTTCAGGCAGGCTGGTAATGTATTTTTCGATGTTGGCAACCGCCGATACAACGGCATCAGTTTGCCGTTCATCAGCCAGCCCGTTGATGAACGATTCAACTGTCGCCGCAAACACAGCCGCTGCCTGAGCCGCGGATTCAATTATCTCGGCTGATTCAGGCGCAAGTTCGGTCAGTTTATCCCTTGAGAATTTCCCGTCCTTGAACACTTCATCAAAGGCATCTTTGCCGACCATTTCATTCACAACATCAGCCGCGGCGCTTAAGGCGGTTTGCATTATCTTCGGCTGCACTTCTTTGAGCTTGGCTTGCTTAACTGTTTGCTCAAGCTCCTGAACTTTTGAAGCTATTGGCTTCAATTTCAACTGTTCCTGTGCCTTTTCGAAATCAGCTTGCGAATAGTTGAAGCCGATTTTCTGACGCAGATTCGCGGCGTGTTCATTCCATGCCTCTGCCATTGCCGCGTTGCGTTCCTCATCGCTGGCAAAATTTTCGGGCGGGTTCGCCTTTTCCCACTTGTCGCGGAATGTATCCGCATCTTTTTCAAGGGTAGCCTTGAATTTCAGCGCCTTTTGCGGGTAATCCTTGTACTTGTCTGGGTACAAGTTGGCCATTTCAACAATGACCTCATAAGCCTGCCGGTCTTCCTCAGGCAGTTTATCCGGCGGAATAATCTCTTCTTCAGCCGGCTGCGCTGGGGGCGGTGTTTTCGTTTTTTCATCTTTATCTTTCAGCGCCTTGGCAACCCCCCGCGCCGCCGCCTCAGCAATTTTCTCCGGGTCAATCTCCGGATAATCCTTTGCCTTTTTAATGCGCTTGGCAGGTGCCGGGGGCGGCGTTGGTTCTTTTGGTTTGTCATCCGCCTGGGACGGTTCCGCCGGTTGGCCAAGCAAAGTGGAAAGCACCTTGCCGGCTACCTCAGGCGGTACAGTCTCCGGTTTTTCTGCCGATTGATTCTGTTGCTTGACAACTTGTTGGTTGTCGGTGTCTTGTTCGACAGTTTGATTTTGGATTGTGTCTTTGTCGTTTTCCATAGGTTAGATTTGCACTTTGTTCAAGGTTACGGTTTTCTTGTCCAGCTCAGACCAAATCATGTCCAATCTCTCCTGACACGTCTTCCATTCAAGGGCAGCGCGTGCATTGGAATTGGCGGCATCCATTATTTTCGGATACGCAAGGAGAGCATCCGCCAAATCACAGCCAGCGAGAATTTTGTGGTAATCAGCGCGATTTTCAATCACGCGGCGTAGGATTTCCATTCCTGGGTGCTGGAAAAGCGCCAGTAAGTTTTGAATTTCCACCTCAGTTAGTGGTGTTTTTTCAATTACCATATAGTTCAATCTACATTATCCATCACTTGAGTTCAAATCTTTTTTTCATTGAGGCGGCATCGGCATTTGAACCATGGGCGCCTCAGGCGGACTGGCCGGGGCATTGGATGCCGCGGTGATTATGGTGCCAAGGTTTTTGACCGCCTGCGCAATTTGATTGATTTGCTCGGCTTGCGCTTGGTCAATCTGATTGTTCTGTTGGGCCAAAGCACCCAGCGCCTTTTCTATTTCACCAACCTTGGCGGCTATCTGGCTAATGGCGGCTGATTGCTGTTGAATGGCGGGGGCAGTTTGTTGCGCCGCCATTTGCGCGGCGCCCTGGGCAATTTGCTGGGACATCTGCTGGAGTTGCCCCGCCAACATCTGCATTTGCGCCAACGTGCCGGCTTCAGGCGAAATTTTAATCTCAAAATCGTCAGGCGCCCCCATCATGCGGGCTATGCGATTGAACATAGCAACAAACCATTCAACGCCAATCTTCTGAGCAAGCTCAGGCTGGCCAACAACCGCTTGAATAGTTTGAAGCATAACCTGCGCAGTTTGCGGACTGGCCAGCCGCGTATTGCCTTCGCGGGACGACAGGAAACCGCCAACAGACAATTTCCGTTTATCGCCGCTAACCACAATCTTCCCCCTGTAGGGAGGCCATGTGAATTTGAAACCCAACGCTTCCCTCAACATATCGAGCTTGGGCAACGGGACGGCATTCACTTCCGCGGCGAATTCTTCGTCCATGAATTCAAGGGATGCCTCATAAAGCTGCCGTTTCATGGCCGCTATGGCGTCGTAAATGAAAGTTTCGATGTACTGAACGCGCCCGCTTGTGTTTTGGTTGATAATCCGAACCTCCTCCGCCGTTTGAATATGCCCCGCAGTTGTTCCCAGTTCCTGGGCGCTCATGTTCAGGGCGCGCTCCATGATGTTGAAAACGGTGTTGAGAATTGAAATCAATTGGGTGGTGTCTTGGTATTGAAAATTGATTGGCTGGAACATCTCCGCCGGATTAAGCCCCTCCGCCTGCTGGCGCATCGAATCATACGGAAACCAAATGCAGGCTGTTGCATCCTTGTGTTTGGCTTCTATTTCGCGGATTTGTGATTCTGAAACCTGCCGGACATCGTACCGGATTACCTTCATCAGGTTTTGCCGAATGGTGATTATGTGCTGCATCAGAATGTTCCCCACCAAATCCTGCCAGGGCAAACATTCAAGCGCAAAGGACGGGTTCAACGAAAGGCCATCATCAGAATCGCCACTCCAATAGACCAACGGGCAATACGGTAATGGTTCAGCCCAAATTACTGTGTCGTCATTGGCAACAACAAACCTAATCCAAACGGGTGTTGAAACATCAGCAAGCCCCCAATCCTTGGGGATAACTTTCATGAACAAATTGCTCACGAAAACCGCCTTGTCCTTTTCGTTTGTCGTGTATCGCTGAGATTCAATTTGCCGATTGTTAGTCCAGCCGCCGACAAAATCGGGTGGCGAAATCACGCAGGGATACATCTCCTGAAAATACCCGTGACTTATCTGCGGGTCGAACCAGTTTTTCCCGTACGTTACCTTGTCAGTGTTGTAGTATGGCTCCCTTGTAATGCTGCCATACTTCATGATGTCCCAATAACAAGCCCACTCACAGCCTGTATCAGAATTGATTGTTGCCGGACGATAGGTTTTGTCGAAAGCACATCTTGTTGGGTGCGGGATGTTGTAGCGTAATCCTTCTTTCTTGGTGTAGGTTTTGCCTTCGTCATCAAAATCTTCCTCGTAATACCATGCTTCAGCGGGGAACGTGATGCACCACCCGTATTTGATGGCGTGCAGAATAGCCGATTTAACAACCGCCTTGAGGCCGCAATTTTCAACCATCTGGCGGCCAATCAAGTTGGTCAGAATCTCGCCAATCAATTCAAATGCTTCAGTTGTGTGAACGGGTTGGTAAACAAAGAACGGGTCATTATCCAAATCATTGAAAATCTTGCCTGCACGCGCCGTGACATACGCCTTTACAATCGGAACGAAAACCCTGAAAAAAGTGTCCGTGTTCAGGATGTATTCCTTTTCTTTTTTATCATTCACGGTGATGGTGAAGAGAGTTTCTTCTGATAATCCCCATATTTTCAATTGCTGCCGGACGTCCTCAGGATTTTTGGCTGACGATATGATTTTGCGGATTATAGTTGGCGTGATTTGGCTGAATGGAACATTCCATGCTTCATCTATGGCTCCGTAAACCCGCCAATCCTTCAGGCTATCCATTCGCGCCTGGGCAATCCGGTCAACAATGAGGTCGTAAAACTCCTTTTGCTTGCCTTCAAGTTGCTCCCTGTCCTTGGTGAAGATTTGCTTCAGCTTATCGCTGGTGATTGATTTGTAGGCGCGCTTGCCGCCAGTAGGCTCCTTTCTGGTGATACCAAGCGCATCACCAATGGCTTGAACGAAACTTGCGCCTATCTCTTTTGAACTAGTATTTTTCGCCATTGGATTCCTTTTCCTTTGCCTCTTCCTCTTCTTCCTTTGTTTCGGTCTCTTCCGATGCCTCTTCGACACTATCACCGACTATTGAAAGAACATCAAAACAGATTTGGCTATCGGTATTGGATTGGCCTCTTAATTTGCGCCTGCTGACTTCCGTGCACCTTGCCTTGATTGTCATTTCAATCACTTCACCCAACTTGGGTTCGCCAAATTTCTTCACGAAATTGTCGGCTGCATCGAAATGCAAATCCAAACGCGGGTAATATGGCTCTGATTTTTTCTTTTTCCTTGGCTCCATTTCCTCATTAAAAACAAGGCCGCTGGGCGGTGTGTAACTCAAATCCAATTCGTCATTCGTTTCTTTCATATACACCTCAATCATTGACTTTTGAATGAAGCTACCATAATGTCAATTGGTAGTCAACGGTTATGGAAGAGAAAAAAGCATGGGTGCCAAATGTATTTCCAAAACAGATGGCCGTTATCACTGACCCAAAACGTTACGTCCTTGTCAGCGGGCCACGGTATTCCGGCAAAACTGTTGCGTGTTTGCACGCCGTTGCCTGGCATCTTTGGAAGACGCCGGGAGCACGCGGTGTCATGATTGGCCGGTCAATCGGCGACAACCTCAATGAAGGCGCATGGTCGGATTTGATTAACACCATTTTACCCCAGTGGTTTGAAGCCGATTTCGGCATGGAATTTTATTACAAGGACGTGAGGCGCGGGCCAGTTAAAATGGAGCCTGTAAGTCACAGGTATTATTTCGAGGTAACAAACCAATACTTTCCCGAACTCGGCGAGCAAGGCGGTATTTCGCGCATGTATCTGGATTCGCTTAAAGATGAATCAGAAGTCGAACGTTACCGTAACCGCCGTTTTTCACTCATCTGGATGACCGAGCTTTCAAACTTCAAACGCCGGCATACATTCGACGTTCTTCAGGAATGCCTGCGTTGTATGCATTTGACTCCTGAACAACACAAATTCATTTCTGACACCAATCCCGCCGATGAAGGCGAAGATTCGTGGATTTACAAGTTGTGGTATTATTTCAGGAAACTTAACCTTGACCACCTTGAGCCTGAGGATGAGGAGTATTTGAACCTGAAAGATATTCAGGGAGTTGCGCGGACTAAAATGCTGGCGAACCTTCGGAATCTCCAGAAAGAATTGTCCGTACACGAAATTCATGTCGGCGATAATGCATTTATCTCGGATGAACAGAAAGCCGCGCAACAGGCCAAGTACGCGCATAATCCCGATTTGTACCGTCGTTTCTACTTGGGCCAATGGGTGCGCGCCACTTCAGAAGCCATCTTTGCCAAAGTCTGGAAACCAACCGTCCATATTATCGGCGGCAAATCAGTTGATTTCGCCAAGCCTGATAGAGAGTTGGAAGATACAATCATGTTGCCGGAAGAAAACACCACAACTTTCATCATGGGCTGGGATATTGGCAGCGTGCGCAACCACGCTGTTATCGGGCCGATTGAGAAAATCCAGATTGAATACCCTGACCAAATTGAGAATGGCAAGCCCCGGATTGAGGTGGCGTTCAAGGTTTTGGATGAATTCGTTTCCATCAATCAGGAATTGTCCCTGAAGGAAATAACCGAGGAAATCATGGAAATCATGGATTTCTGGGAGCAACAGTTGGGCCGGAAAGCTTTGTGGCGTCATTGGTCTGATACATCGGCATTCGATTACAAAAACATTGCCGATTCGTATGAGTCCAAGGAGATTTACCGGTTTTCAAATGGCCGCATTGTTCTTCAAAAATGCCAGAAGGGCGATATTGAATCCCGTGTTGATTTCATCACGCGGCTGTTGCATCAGGACAGGCTTTTTATTTCCGGCCCGCGTTGCCAGCATCTAATCGAAATGTTTGAAAGCTTTCGACGAACCAGGGCCGGCAAAATTGACAAGGCATCTCCTCTCAAACATTCATTCGACGCCTTGTCCTACGCCATTTGCATGGAAGCCTGGAACGAGATGATGACTTCAGTAAGGCAAATTCGAGTTGGCAAAAACCCTGCGAGTGGTAGTATAATAGTAACAAATATGGGATGATATATGGCAAATTGGATTCAAAATGCAATCAAGAGGAAGGGCGCGCTGAAACAGGCCGCTCAACGTGCCGGCATGAGCACAATGGCTTTTGCACAGGCGCACCAGCACGATTCTGGAGTAACAGGACGGCGGGCGCGACTTGCGCTCATTTTGAGCAAGTTACGCAAGAAAAAGAAATAGGCAACGCGCCGGAAACACCCCTGAACGCACTGGCAACATTCAGGAAAACGGCGCGTTGCCCGAATCACTTGCGTGCCTGGCATTCGGCCAGTGCGGCGGCAAGATTGATTACCTGAGCCTCCAACTCAGAGTAAGCTGTTGCGCTGTGCCAGATTTCATTTTTCTGGGCCACGTACGTTCCCGCCACCGTTTCCACTTTCGTCCCCGCTTTCAGCACCAGTACCCTGGGTTGATAAATGTTGTACGGTGGCGATGGCTTCGAGCCGAATAATCCGCTGGCGCAGCCTGTCGGCCCGAATATGGTCAATGTCATCAGTAGAACGGCGCAGCTTATCAATTTCATCCTGTTGGTTATCATAGTATTCCGCAATCTCTTTCGCCAATCGCCATCGCGCACTGACCAGTCGCAATTCCAAATACGCCGCAACTGCACGCAGCAAGTTGCCGATGATTGTCAACCAGCTCATTTAACTAATTTGACGCTGGCAAGCCAATCAAGCACATAAACAATTGCTTTTAGAATTTTTGAATTTTCGACTTTCGCCAAAAATTCATCATCTTTGGTGTCCGGTGTGCTTTCGACAACCTGATGCCAAATGGTGAAGACCGGCTTCAAGGCCAGGCGCAATGCCCCAATTGCAATCAAAATTGTGGCAACAACCGGATATTTGACCACCAAATCATAAACCCAAGATGGAGCCTGAGCGTCAGTTGATGTCCCAGTTTCCTGTGCGAAACCACTGAATGTGGCCGCAACAGCCAACAGAATTATCAGTTTCACTTTCATCATTTCAAAGGATACAACAATCGCTCATGTCTTTCAAGTGATTCTTTGATGGCCACTGTATTCGCTTCAATTTTGGCCAGGCTCAATTCAAGCTTGGCCATTGATACCCTGATGTTATCAATAATCTGCTGCTGTTCTTTTACTTGGCTTTCCAGAGCGGCCAAGCGATATGGAAACAGTACAAAGAAATAAATGACAAAAGCAATCGGCGTTATCACGGAAATAATCGTGCCCAATCGGCCCCAGTTTATTTTAACTAGGAACTTTCCATTTCCGTTGCCGTTACTATTTGTTGTCTCGCTCATGATTCAAATTTACCCCTTATCTATCAACTTGCATCTTTTCCAGAGCCTGATTCTGTACTTGGCGATATGACAACCTGCATCTTGTCAGCAAATAGTTGTGGAGCAATGCTTTTCTGTTTGGTTTGTCTCTTGGCACTCCCACGTACTTCGGCCCCCTTAACCGCCTCGCGCGCCCAGGAAAGTTGAATGCGTGAGACAGCCTCAAGGCTGGCCGTCAATTCAGCAAGCTCAGGGACACTATCCGTTCTCTCAATCATCTCGCTGATTTTCTGAGCCAGTTTTTCAGCCCTTTCGATGTTGCCAATCGCATGAGCCTGCATCACGCCAACCGCTTTTGATGAGACCCATTCAGCAAAGGTTTCCTTGTTCTGTATTTTTGCAATTGCATTCTCAGGCAGGCCAATGGCCTTGGCTGCTGCCAGAGCTTTCCTTTCGCTTACATCCGGCGGCTCGGTTGTAAGCGCAGCCAATGATTCGGGTTTGATTAACTGATTCTCATTTGCCATAAAATGAATTGTAGCTGGGCGGCCAGCAATTGGGAACCAAATTTATCCAGGCATTGGATTCGTATGCCCAGCAATCACACTCATAACGCGCTTTTGTGGGCATGTGACAATAACAGCCGGTGTATTTGCCCTGAACCAAAGGCGAGCCGCAGCTACGCAGCGGCGCATAAAACACCGGACAACCAGCGCATTTGGCCAATCTTTTCTCCCAAAGGTCTTTGCCCACCTTCTTGTTGCGCCCGCCGAAAAGCGTGAGCACTACATTCGTTCCGGCGTTCCAAAGATTTTTGATTGGATTATTGGACTTGCTCAAAGCCCAACCCGCCAGTGCCAGACAAATGATAAATTCAACCGTAGGCAGATGCTTTTGCAAATATCGCATCCAAATCCTTTTCATACTTAACATTTGACACATTTACAATCCAGATGCAAGGTTGAAACATGAAACCGTTGTCGAATTTAACTGGCTTTGAATTGACCCGACTGGAAATACTTGAAGAACAATTCAGGCTCTCCGATGATGAAGTCGCCCTTCTGGTAAAATCACTGAACAACGCGGGCGTCAAAACAAGGCTGATTAGCATTCTAACCGGTGTAAAGCAGGAGGCGCTTGTGGGGCTGGGCATGACCACAAAAAGCAGGCTTCAAACGGCACAGAAGCGAAGCATTTGGTTTTTGTGGTGCGCAGTGTTTCAGCCTGACCTTTTAAATGAACTTTGGGAGATAATCACATGGGGCCGCAACCGTGCCATGACCGAAACTGAGTTGCAAAAACTTTGCAATAATTGCGAAAAATTGTCGTTGCAAAAATAAAGGATAGCGGTAGGCTGCCACTGAATTGCGATAAAATTATGAACTGGCAAAAAGAAATGAGCAAGTTTAAGGGGGAGCTTCTCATCGAAACCGCAAACATCAAACCAATGTGCATCAAGATTGGTTTGTTTGGCGAAATTGGCTCCGGTAAATCAACAAGCGCCGCGATTACAGCCATTGCACTTGCGGATGAAAAAAGTCCAATCGGCTTCATTGACGGCGAAGCGTCAAGGGGGCCTATTGCCGTGGATTTGGCCTGCGAATTGGCGGCCAATTATTACGGCAAACCCAAGGATTCGTTCAAGAGCCGATTCAAATTCATTCACATCGGGCCGCCCTTCCATCCGTTGCGTGTTGTTGCTGCCGGCAATCTTTTGGTCGAATCAGGTTGCAGCGTCATAATTTATGACATATTGACGCAGGCATGGGATTCAGCGGGGGGCTACCTCGACTTGAAGGAAGAAAAGATTGATGAGATGACCGGCGGGCGCGAAGAACTTCGCGACCGTTACCTTCAAGCAGCGGCCGCGCATGTAAAACCATTCACACACACCAAACTGGTTCATCACGTTGAGCAGTTGGGAGTGAATGCCGTTTTGGTTTTTCAAGCGAAACGTAAATGGAATCCGACGACCAAAAAGTTGTCGGATTACGATACCCCGATTCAGGAAAGTGGCATAACGCGAACGGCTATTGCGGTGGGGCGCGTTTATGCGAAGGACGAAAACGGATTTGCGCAGGGGGGCTTTTGCCAGTTCGTGGGGGTTCCTGGCTGCACCAAATACACCCACCCTGCGCTATTAAAACTTTTGCCGAACGACGAACAATTGTCGTTCAAGCATATTGAAGCCGTGAAGAAATGGGTTCAAAACCCCAATTTCGATGTTGCTCAGGAAAAACCCGCCAGCACTCCCCAAGTTCAGCCTGAATCACCCGTAATGAACGATGAAAAGAAGCAGTTGATGGCCAAGCTTTGGAAGATGTGTGCAAATATTCGGGGGCCGGAGAAAAACTGGCTGAAAGTGGAGGAGTTCTTGGTGAAGAACAAAATCACCGATAAAAAGGTGGTGAATTTGACAGTTGAAGAATTGAAAGTTGTAATTGATAAAACCGACATCATTTTAAACGAAAACTAAAATGGAAAACGAAAGACCAAATCCATTCGTAAAAGCCCGTATTGTCGGGCGCAATGTTGAAACGGCCAAGTATCTTGCCTTTGGCAACAAGCATCGCAAGGGCACAAGGCGGTTTGTAATGAGCCGCACGGAGTTGATGAAATTCTGGCAATGCCCTGCGAAATGGCTGAAAAGCCAACCGCCAGAGCCAACCAAAAGCCAAGCATACGGCACCCAAATTGATACCGCATGGTTTCATGGCAAAAACGCTTTTTTCATCGCGCCGGCAAAGTATGTTGATTCCAAAACAAGCGAAGAAAAGGAGTGGGATTGGCGCTCAAAAGAACGCGCTGCATTGCGTGACAAGGCTTTGGCTGAAGGCAAAATCCCGCTCAAAGCCGATGAATGGGCCGAAATTGAAAAGGCGCTGGCCGCCCTGCACGCAGATAAAGACATCAGGCAATTGCGCCGCGAATCCAATTGCCAGGTCATGATTGTGGGCACTTATCATGATAAAAACACGGGCATCAACGTGCCCGTCAAAACCTTGATTGACCTCGCGCCGCGCAACAGTTCAAGGTACAAAAACAGTCTCGCTGATTTAAAAACAACAAGCTTCGCAAGGCTGGATTACTGGCAACGGGAGATTTTCAAATACAATTACCATGTTCAAGCCGCCATGGAGTTGGACATGTGGAACGCGGCGACCGGCCAGGAGCGCGATTCATTTCTGCATGTGATTCAGGAAAACACTCCGCCATATCAAACGGCCAAGCGGTTATTATCCGCCGAATTCATTCTGATGGGTTGGGACATTTACGTGTCGGCGCTTTCTCTTTATTGCCTGTGCCTGAAAACCAACGACTGGCCAGACTACGATTTGGGTTGCCAGGTTTTGAATGGCTGGACGCTTGTTCAACCCGTATTAGAGCCGGCCAACTGGCATTACGAAAAGCAATGCGTTGCCTATTCAAAGTGGCTTTCAATTTTAAACCAAATCAAAAACGTGGAAAATGATTTGGGCATCGCTGAAACATCTGATGACGTACCTGTATGAAAACAGACGAAAGCTTGATGACAATTTCATTAAACACCGCCAAAAAACTTGAGGAGTTGCGGGAATTGGCCGAGCGAATGTTGAGGGTCATGGATTATTACGCTTGGATTGCCGAAAAGCCCGGCGAAATAGCCCATGCCCTAGATATTTTAAAAGAGAAAGAGAAGGTTGACAAATATCTGGCAGAAGCCGGCGAAATTCTCGAAAAATACCGCAACATTGAATTGACAGGATTCAAGGTTCTGAAAAGGAACAAATTCGGCGCTCTTATATCCTGCCATGTGCCGCCTGAACAAGGCGGGTGCATTTATTCAGTAGGAAAGATTGTTTATCCGGATGAAGGCTGTGGGCCTTTGAGTGTTTTCGCAACAATCAGGGCGGCAGCTTTTTACTCGTACAGGATTGAAGGGACAACGGTTTGGTCTTGCAAATTCAAACCATCCCCCATCAACAGGGTGTGGACGAAACAATTGCCAACCTGCCTTTATGATTGTTTGCCATGCGAGACGGCTCTGGCTGATTGGGTCATGATAACTGAGGAGGTTTCTCCAGATTTGATTGCCAGAATAATGGAAAACCAATTTAAGATTGATGCACGTTGAAATTGAAAAAGCATTCAACAACGCTACAACATGAAAAGAATGCCGACTGGGTTGACGGTTATAAAGTGGTGCGCATTTTCTGGGATGGCAGAATGGCTTCGTCAGCCGTTAATAGATTCCTGGGCGGCATAATTTATCAAGAGGGCACCATTATCGTCCCCAAGGAGGGTTGCGGGCCAATTTGTGTTTTCAAAAGGTTGAAGGACGCCCTGCGCTTCAAAACGCAGCCCGAAGAAATTATCATGCGATGCAAATTTTTGCCGTCGAAAAAGAAATCCGTATGGGTCAAAGGCGACGCCTGGTGTATAAAACAGCGCCTTTGTGAATTGGCAAGAGGAACCGTGCTTGCTGACGCGGTCAAGCTTTTAGGAAAGGTGAGAAAAAAAATTAAAAAATAAAGGAGGAAAATAAAATGAATACAATATTGAATAACGAAAACCACTGGCGCCTGATGTGTCTAGAACGAATAGCTGCATTAGAGACGCTACCAATAAATACTCTGAGCAAAGCAAAGACTGACCTTTGCATTACCCGTAAAGCAATGGATAGGGTTTCCAACATCCTGCAGTATTATTATAACCTGTGGATTGATGGGTATAAGGTTGTGCGCAAGCTCGATAATGGGAAACTAGTCTCATCGGAAATCAAAGAGGCTCTCGCAATGCGCACCTACAAAATACATGAAATCACGGAGCAGCACCCCAACTATGGGCCGTTTACGGTATTTACTACATTGAAGGCGGCGGCGTGCTATGCTTATGGCAATCCCGCACTGCATGTCTTCACTTGCCGATATCGCATATCAGCCGCGACGGCTGTGTGGATTCAAGACGGGCCGTCAACCGAGCTAGCGCGGCTCTCGAAATGGACTGCGCTGGCAAGAGAAGTGCAACTCGTGGCCCAGGTATCGCAAGAGGATATTGATAGGGCGCTAAGGGATACCACGATGTGAAAGGGGTTATGACAAAAAGAAAACGCAATTGGAAAGACGGTTACAAGGTGGTTTTGGTTTCAAGGAGCGGCGAATTGCTATCCGCGACCATCGGGAAAGCTGACGGCGGCTGCGTCACATACTGCCCCGGTGTTGAAACAGTGCCATTGCCGAAATGCGGCCCATTGTGCGTGTTCACCTCATTTGAATACGCGGACAAATTCAGGGGAATACCACATCAAATCTGGAGATGTAAATATAAACCAACTCAAAAAACCTGTGTTTGGCTTTCTGATTTATTAACGGCCTTATCCATTGAGGACTTACCGGATGGGACTGCCTTGGCTGATGCAGTCGTGCTCACTGAAAAAGTGAGCGACGATGAAATCCAAAAAGCAAAGGAGGAGCTATGAACATATATCCTGAATGGCGCGACGGATACAAAATAGTGTCCCCGAAACGAGATGGACTATATTCCGACATTCAAAGTGATGGCAGGGGAGGGATAAAATATGAATTGGGCAAAATCACCATGCCAAAACAAGATTGTGGGCCACTCTGTGTATTCGCAGAAATGGAGGATTTAGTCAGATACCTTGATGGCAACCCCGTGATATATGGCCGCAGGATTCACCATTGCAAATTCATCAAATCGCAATTGGAAGCGGTATGGTATAATCCCAATAGAAAAATGCCTTTGCGCGACCTTCCCGCGGGCACAGTGCTGGCTGATGCAGTCATATTGACCGAAGAAGTAAGCGACGACGAAATCAAAAAAACAGTGGAAGAAATATGAACACCGATTATAATTTGCCTGACGGCGTCACCAGCAGCAACCCAGAATTTTCCAGAGACACAATCTGCCGCTGCCGCATTTGCGGGCGGGCGTTCCGATATGACCCCATGGAGGAAGCCGGCATCTGTGGATGCTGCCAGCGGCGCGAGGACATTGAGGATGACGTGCCGGACGACGGGCCGAAGGGGCGCGAACCATGAGGCTTGAGGACATCAAACCAAGTGAATCGGTTAAACGCCGCAACCCCGAAATTTTCGGTGTGCAGAAAATGCCGGGAAAACCGACGCGGGAACGTGATTTGCACAATCAGATTGCTGACTACTGCCGCAAAGCTGGCTGGCTTTTCTTTCACGGCTCGACGGCGCACAGGACGCATCGCACCCTGGGCGAGCCTGACTTTGTGATTTTTCCGGGCCGCGGGCGTGTCCTGCTCATCGAATGCAAATCGGCAACCGGCAAACTGCGACCGGAGCAGCAGGCGGTGTTGGCTTATGCGCGCAAAAACGAATATGCGGCCTATGTGGTGCGTTCTTTTGATGAATTTTTGCAAATTGTTACATTATGAGTTACTTTTCATCGGCTGGCACGACTGGGCCACGGAACGTCGTGGCCGCTTTTCCGTGTGGTTGTTTGGTTGTTTGTTCGGTTGTTTGGTCTTTGCGATGGGTTAACAACCCTCCTGACAAACGATTCTTGTCACAATCCCGCCTCAAATCTGCCAGCCGATTAACTTTTCAAAGAATGGGAATTGCAAAATGAACGCTGAGCGAGAAAAAAATTCCCCGGCCAGCGAAGACACGGGGGCAACCATGAACCCGATGGAAGATACATCGGATTCATTGGATTGTCAAGGGTGGTTCAAGGCGATGCGCAATCCTGATGCATTCGAATTGGGAGCCATGAATCCGAATGCGCTTTGGCTGCTCTATGTGATTGCCTATCGAGCAAACTGGCATGGCGGCTTCAACAGGCATGGCTTGCAAAAGGGTGAAGCTTTTATCGGCGACTGGAAAAAACTCGGTCTAACCAGGCAACAATACAGAACTGCTCTCATGCAACTGACAAAATTCAATTTTGCAACCATCAGAACAACCAACAAAGGAACCATCGCAAGGCTTTCAGACACAAGGTGTTTTGATATTAACGACACTGCAAAAAACCAACAAATCAACCATCAAGCAACCATCAAGCAACCATCAAGCAACCATCAAGCAACCACTAACGAAGAATATAAGAATGATAAGAATGAAAAGAATTATAAGAAAGAAAATACCAAAGAAAGAATTTCCGTTGAATGCGATGGTTTGCCAGAAACACCTCAAGCCGCTCGAAACTTTTGCGGTGCCGTAGGGTGCCCCGCTGACTTTGCGGAATTTGTCTGGCACAAGGCGAACTCTATGGGGTGGGTTGGCCCCAACGGCCAGCCGATTACGAATTTCCAATCCTATCTGGCCGTTCAATGGCGGTATGAGCAGGAACGGTTGAATCGCAATCGTGCTTTAAGCAATGGGCCAAAGAGCAACAGGGAAATCACCGAGCCGAATTACCAGGAGGATTTTTGGGCTGGAACACCCTTTGAAAAAAAGAAACAACAAAAAACATGACCATGGAAACCACATACGAAACAAAGGAAATGCAATTGGACTGTGAGCAGTGTAAAAAGCCGTTCACTTCAATTTGCTTTGTGATAAACGGCAGGACTGGCGCTCCGATTGTCCGGCTTTGCCCTGAATGTCAGGAGCACAAACGGGCTGAAAAGGAAAAGCTGGAACACGAACGGCGGATGCAGAAACGTCTTGAGACCTTTGAGGCGTTATGCCGGCCAATTTACCGGAGCAGCGATTTGAACCTGCTATCCATGCCGGACGAAGTTAAGGCTACCGTTATAAGCTGGCAATACGGGCCAAAAGGCTTGATGCTTTACGGCCCAACTGGCGCTGGGAAAACGCGGCTCATGTGGATGCTTGTTCGCAGGCTGGTGGTGGATGAGGGCCGCCAAGTGGCCGTTGAAAGCTGCCAGGAATTCGGCCTCAGGGCCAGTGACGCCGCGGCGAATGGCCAATCAATCCCGTTCATCAAGCAACTTTCTGAAGCCGAGGTTCTGTTCTTTGACGATTTCGGCAAATTCAAACTCACCGAGCGGGTTGAGGAAGCCCTCTTCGCCGTGATTGAGGGTCGTTATGCAAACCAGCTTCCGGTTTTGATTACCACCAA
>JGI24721J44947_10000288_pt1 | contig 63788 bp, 43 predicted proteins | sample YelNatPaOPGAMG01_FD_44947 | JGI IMG/M metagenome (IMG submission 44947) | reverse complement strand
AAGGAGGGAGGACCGCATTTTTATGCGGTCCTTTTTGAAATATTCAGGGCAATAATTTTTTGAGGCACTTTATTATCGTTAAAAAATATTAAAACTTTATAGCGAAAATCTTACAGCTGCAATCTAATTTTGATTAATTTGTTTTGTTACTTCAATTCCAAGTTGCTCCATTCTATAACGAAGTTTGGAACGTGATAATCCTAAAATTTTNGCAGCTTTTACTTGATTGCCATTTGTAATTTTAAGTGTCTTTTGAATTAAAGCTTTTACGACCTGATCCATCTTAATTCCTTTGGAAGGAATTTGCAATATGAATTGGTCACTGTTTTCTTCTACATTACTTTTACTATCAATTAAGAAACTAAAATGATGTTCACTCAAAACATTATCTTCGCATAAAAGCACAACTCTTTCCATAACATTTCTNAATTCTCTGATATTTCCTTTCCAGTGATATGATTTAAGAAGCTCAAGTGCTCCAGAATCAATACCTGTTATTTCTTTATTAAATTTCTGATTAAATTCTTTCAGAAATGAATAAGCTATGTATGGAATATCTTCTTTTCTTTCTCTTAATGGAGGAATATAAATTTTTACAACATTTAATCTGTAAAACAAATCTTCTCTGAAATTCCCTTTTGCTACTTCTTCTTCGAGATTTCTATTTGTTGCTGCAAGTACTCTAACATTGACACTAATTTCTTTTTCTCCGCCAAGTCTATAAAATTTTCTTTCCTGAAGCACTCGCAACAATTTAACCTGCATATCCAGACTCAACTCGCCAATTTCATCTAACAATAATGTTCCATTATTTGCCAGTTCAAATTTCCCGAGTTTTGTTTTTTGGGAAGCACCTGTAAAAGCTCCTTTTTCATGACCAAATAGTTCACTTTCAGCTAATTCTCTTGGAATTGTTGCACAATTTATTGTGATAAATGGAGCGGTGCTGCGTGGACTTTTTTGATGGATATATTTTGCAAAAACTTCTTTACCAGTGCCGCTTTCCCCTTCGAGCAAAATTGTTGTATCAGGACTTTTAGCCAATTTTTCAACTGAATGAAGTAGTCTTTGAATTTTTGCACTTTTTCCAAAAAAGTCTGGTGTTAATTCATCCTGCATCAATAATGAATGGAGTCTATCCACTTCTGATTTTAATCTTACATTTTCAATTGCTTTATCAAGAACAATTAGCAACTGGTCTAAATCAATTGGTTTAAGAAGAAAATCAAATGCTGCTTTAATTGATGTTACAGCCATCTTTATGTCTGCATAACCTGTTATCATAATAACAGGAATTGAAGGATATTCTTTTTTGATTGTCTTTAGAAGGTCAATTCCATTATGAGTAGTAAGATATATATCAAGAAGAATAACATCAGGTTGAAAATCTGCAATGTATATTTTTGCTTCGTTTGCATCCAGACATGCCTGCACATCAAAATTTTGTTTTGTTAATACTTTCTTTAATGAAGAAGAAACTAAATCATCGTCATCAATTATTAATACTTTCGGATTCATATCTTTCCATTATCGTTTGTAACTAAGGAATTAAATTTTATAAAAAACTTTGAGCCTTTACCGTATTCAGATTCAAAATTTAATTCAGCATTTATTTCTTCAAGTAATCTTTTGCAAACTGTTAATCCTACGCCGGTTCCTTTATCTTTGCTAGTAAAAAATCCTGCTAAAATTTTTTCTTTATCTTCTAATTTAATTCCACAACCAAAATCTTGAACTTCCCATAAAACTATATTTTTATCATCCTCTATTTTTCTTGTAGTCCTTACAATAACTTCACCTCTCTCGTATGAGGCTTCGATTGCATTGTTAATCAAATTAATAAAAACCTGCAGTAATTTATTTTCATTAGCATATATTGATGGAATACTTTCATCCAATTCTTTTATGATTTTAATCCCCCTTTTTGAAGCTGTTATGCTGACAATTTCAATTGTTCTATCTGTAATTGCATTAATCGATATTGCTTTTTTTGTATCAGACGACTTGCGAGTAAAATCAAGTATGTCACTAATAATAAAATTTATTCTTTCGAATGCTTCGAGTGAAGATGTAATTGATTCTTGAATTTCACTTGACAATTCATTCTCGAACATTTTCATGTAATCAAGATTCAACTTGATTACAGTAAGCGGATTCCTAATTTCATGCAATAAACCTGCAGTCAGTTTACCTAAAATCGTAAGCTTATTATTCTGAACAAAATCTTCCAATTTCTGATATGAATCTATTATAATTAGAAAATGTTTATGCCAAAAATACAAAAAGATTTTTTATTTATTAAACGATGCAAGTATTTATTAAAAGAAAATGTTGAGAAGAAAAATGATCTCACAAAATTATTTTTTCAATTGATTATTCCTGAAGTAATCAATTGTTTCTTTTAATCCTTCGATTAAAGNATTTTCAGGATAAAAATTTAATTGTTCGATTGTTTCTTTTATGGAAGCCGCACTATGCTTTATGTCTCCTTTTCTTTCTTCTTCATAGACAATCTTACTTTCACTTTTTGCTAATTTAATAATTTCNTTTGCAATATCATTAATTGAAATTGATTTGCCAAGTGCTACATTAAAAACTCCTGAAACTTTCTCATTCTTTGCTGCAAGAATATTTGCTTTTACAACATCTTTAACGAAAATAAAATCACGGGTTTGTGTTCCATCACCATAAATTGTAACAGGTTCATTAGATAGAGCTTTTTTTATAAAAATTGGAATTGCTGCTGCATATTGACTATCTGGATTTTGGCGTGGTCCAAAAACATTAAAATATCTTAATGAAACTGTTCCCAATCCATATTCTTTATTATACATTTTCAAGTAATATTCACCTTCGAGTTTAGTAATTCCATAAGGTGATTTAGGGTCAGGAAATGAATTAATTGTTTTTGGCAATTCTTCGTTATCTCCATAAACTGCAGCTGAACTGCTGAAAACAACTTTTTTAACTTTATGATACCTTGCTGCTTCAAGAACATTTAATAAACCAATTATATTTATTTCAACACATTCAAAAGGTTTTTCTATAGATTCAGGCACAGACACAAGTGCAGCTAAATGATGAACATAATCTGCATCTTTGAGCACATCAAAAACTAAAGATTTATCTGTAACACTACCTTTATGAAAAATTACGCCATTAAGATTTTCTATATTAGATAAAAAGCCTGAACGTAAATTATCTATTATATGAACTTCGGCTTCATCTTTAAGCCAGTGTTCAGCAATGTGACTTCCAATGAAACCAGCTCCACCTGTTATTACAANTTTTAATTTTTTCATTACAGCATCATTGATAATTTTTTATTTTGATATACCAGCTGCTCGATTCTTCCAGAATTTTGCTGCTTCTTTTAATAAATGAATGAATATNCTCCAAATCACTATCATTTAATTGAGCTAAATCATACAACTGTTCAGTTGCAGTTTTAATGAACTCGTCATTGGAATCAGATTTAAATATTTTTATGAGATTTCTTATGAGAATATTATCAGGATTNNCTTCTAAAATCTTTTTTTGTGGAGCTAAATTTTTATTCGTAATTCTCAATATCTTTTGCATTGTATTAGTTAACTCATTATCCTTCAGAACAAGACATGCCGCACTATCGANCAATCTTTTAGATTCAATAACATCTTCAACTTTATCTCCAAGTATCTTTTTCATTTTTGCAAGAAGACTGCTAAAATGTTTCTTATCATCACTGCTTAATTCTTCTACTTCCTTTTTAGTTTCTGTTACTGATTTGAATTCCTCGAGTTTTTTTGTATCAACTGTTTCAATAGATTTGAAATCATATTCCTTATATTTCCCCAACGATGTTAAAATCAATTCATCAACCGGGTCATACAAATAAAGAACTTCAAGATTTTTGTTCTTGAAAATTTCCATGTGAGGGTCAGAATCAATAGCATTTCTGTTTACTCCACTGGCATAATAGATTTCTTTCTGATTATTTAGCTTTCTACTAACATAATCTTCAAGTGAAATTAATTCTTCTTCGTCCTTGCATTTTGATGAATTAAATCTCAACAGTTCAATATATTTATCCTTGTTGCTGAAATCTGTATAACCAAGTTTAAAAACTTTGCCATGCTCTTTCCAGAATTTATTATAACCTTCCCTATCATTTTTTGCTTTTTCAATTAAATAAGTCAAAACTGTTGTAGTAACACTCGAAGCAATTTTATTGAAAATTATATTTTCCTGAAGTGTTTCTCTTGAGATATTTAATGGCAAATCTTCAGAATCAACAACTCCTTTAACAAAACTCAAATATTCTGGGAGCAAATCTTTATTCTTATGTTGAATTAAAACTCTTCGAACATACAAATCCAGACCATAATTTTCTCTGTCAATCCAGAAATATTCACTGCTCTTTTTGGGAATGAATAATAATGCATTAAATTGAATTGGAGCATCAATTGATTTGTGAATTACATCTGCAGGTTCTTCTGAATCATAAGTTAAAAATTTATAAAACTCGTTGTATTGCTCCTTTGTAATAGAACTTTTTGGTTCACGCCATATTGCACTTATTGTGTTGATTCTTTCATTGCCAATATAAATGGGATAAGAAATAAAGTTAGAGTGCTTTTTAATTATTGATTCAAGCCGCCATTTTTCAGCAAATTCTGNAGCATCATCTTTCAAATAAATTTCAATTCTTGTCCCTCTTGGAATTTTTTCTTCAAGTGTTGTAATTTCATATTCACCTAAGCCATCAGATTTCCACTGAACTGCTTCATCTTCAGGACGAAATGATTTTGTTTTTATTACAACTTCTTTTGCAACCATGAATACTGAATAAAAACCAATGCCAAATTTGCCAATTAGATTAGTTGCATCTGCTTTTGACTCTGAAAGTATTTTAAGAAATTCTTCTGTGCCAGATTTTGCTATAGTTCCAATATTTGTTATTAATTCATCTCTATTCATACCAATTCCTGTATCAGAAACAATCANTAATTTATTCTTTTCATCATTGGTAATTTTTATTTCAAGCGGTAAATCTTTGTCAACAATTGTAGTCCCTCTGTTAGATTCAAATCTAAGTTTATCAAGTGCATCTGATGCATTTGAAATCAATTCTCGTAAAAANATTTCTCTGCTTGTATAAAGAGAGTGAACAAGAATATCTAAAAGTTTTTTTACTTCAGCTTTAAATTCATATTTCTTTGCGGTTGCATTATCGCTCATAAATCCTCCATATAATTACACAATTTAGCACCGCAAAAATAAAGAGGTTTAATAATTGCAGCAATTAACTTAAAAGAGGTTATTTGGATTTGTCATTTTTGGAAGAATCATCTTCACCGCTCAATGCTTTTTTGAAGGATTTTATTCCTTCCCCCAAACCTTTCATAAGTTCTGGAATTTTTTTTGNACCAAACAATAGAACTANAATAAAAATTATTAGAATAATTTCTGTTGCACCAATGTTACCCATATTCACCTCAATTTAACAATCGAAAATAAAAAATAAATCTTCCCTAACAAAATTTATCTTTTGAAAATCAATTCATAAAGAGAAATAATTGCCATAAAATAAAATGATAAATACATAATCGATGCAGAAACAACTGCTAAATAAACAAAATGTTCATCAACAAATCTCATTAACCAGATTGAACCAAAAGAAATTATTATTGATACTAATGGTTCTATCATAATAAATAATTTCCATTTGCCGATTATTATTGAATTAAAATAAAATATCAGACCAATAGAAAAGAATATAAAAGCCAATCCCAGAATATGATTGTGTGTGGTAATTAACATTTCTGAGATTGGCTTAGGATAATTTTCCTGAACCTCAAAATCAGAATCAATGTTTTTTTTATCACCATTAAATCTTGCAATTGTTCCTTTGGGCGAAAAAGAAGTTGTATGATTTAAAAAAGTCAAACCTGTTCCAACTCCAATCGAAATCACAATAATATAAACAGCAATAAACTTTTTTAAAGAACTACTTAGAGATTTTAATGTAATGTTCATAATCCATTTTTAATAAGTGAAAAAAGAATACTCAGTTTTTTTATTCCTGTNGNTACTGAATTTGCAGAAATTGTAGCACCGCTAATACTGCTTATATCTTTACCAATTTTAAATTGATGATTTATATCTTTCCCTTTAAATTGATTTAACCAGCTTTTCTCTTGAACAGCATTTCCATAAGATTCTCTGTATTTAATAATCTCTGCCGTTAAAATCTTACCATCAATATCNAATATTACGATGAAAGTAATAGGTAATGATTTCCCCAATACATTATCAAGCATAGCGGTGCCAATCCATTTATCACCATCAAAGATTTTCCATAAATAAATACTTTTATTAAAAAACCTNTGATTACATTCTTTTTCAATCTTTGTTTTGATTTCTAAAGGTAATTCAAATTTCTGAAATTCCATTTTAACATTTCTATTAAAATAACTTAATATTACTCTTTCAGCATCTTCTTTAATATCAGACTGAACTAATAACANTAAAATTAATAAAACAGTTTTCATAGATTGCCCATAGAATATTAAAACATATAACCNACACCAAGATTAAATAGTTTAGTTTTCTCACCACCAAGTTCTCTTTTTCGAATGCCATAATCTAACTTAAAAACAATATGATCAATTGGTTTAACTGACAGACCTGCCATCCAGTAAGTAAAATGATTTCTTTTTTCTGAATCACCGCCGGATTTTGTTTTTGCTGCTGTATTGTAATCAGAATATCTAATGAAAGGAATTACTTTAGTATCCCAATTAAAAAAGCTACCAATATTATAACCTATATCGAAATAGAAACCTGTTGAGCGTTTTAGATTATACTTTTCGTAATCTATGTTTCCATATTCAGCAATAACATCTAAATTATTAGTTTGATACCTGCCATGAATTTCATATAAATAAATTTTATTTGTTGAAGTATCTCCAGAAGCTTTATTATAAGTAAATGAACCTCCAATTTTCAGATTGGGAAAACCCAAATAATCTACTCTAAAATTATAAAGTGGATTTTTAGCATCTGCCTTAAAGCCTTTTCTNCTGCCGTCTCTAATACCATTTGATTCACTAAATTTATCACTGTTCAATCCTTCCATTATTGTTAATTTATAATCAAAAGAATAGATTTTGCCATAGAATGCCATTCCATTACCATACCAGGTTGTAGGTACTATTCTGGTATTATAATCTGGCCTTTCAACACCAAAAAATAATGGCGGTTCATGAATTTCATTGATTAATCCAACTGAAGGAAGAACAACCCCAGCTTGAAATCCAAGCCAATCAGCATAATGATAATTAACATAGGCTTGTTCTAATTCTATTTCACCATCACCCCCTTCTACATAATTATGCTCTAATTCAATTTCAGAGTGAAATGACCATTGTTCGTTCCATGAAAAACCTATAAAAGTTACAAATCGATGAAAATCAAGAATTTGTTTCAAAGGTTTTTTATCCGTTTTTTCATAATTGTAGTGTAATTCTCCATATCCATGAACTACAGCATTAAAGTCATAAACTCCATTTTGAGAAAGAAGAATTATTTGAAATAAGAACATTATTAATAAAGTAAATCTTAACTTCTGTATTTTTCCTCCTGTTTATTTAATAAATAAGATGTAATTAATAAAAGAAATTCTGAATTTATTTAGACTAAATATAAATTAGATTTTTTATTAAAGCAAGAATTAACCTATCTTCTATGAATTTTTTTTAAAAATTTTTAATGAAATGTTAAAATTATTTTTATCTAACTGACTGGCGCTTTTAATGTTTAGACAAAATATTAATAATGAGACTTAGGCTGGAAAATTAAAGCAGCAGAATTGATGCAATATCTTTGCCCAGTAGGTTCTGGTCCGTCATCAAATACATGGCCTAAATGTCCTTCACAATTTTTACATAATACTTCAATTCTTTTCATACCATGACTGTTATCATCTTTCAGAATTATATTATTTTTATCAATAACATCATAAAAACTTGGCCAGCCGCAAAGTGACTTAAATTTAGTTTTAGAATCAAATAGTAGCCTGCCCACAACCTGCACATTTGTAAATTCCCTCTTCAAAAAAATTCCAGTATTTACCTGTAAATGGTTTTTCAGTTCCTTTTTGTCTTAACACATAATATTGTTCCTCTGTTAAAATTTTTTTCCAATCTAAATTTTGCATAAATCCTCCAGACTATTTCATATTTTTAATATAATCTTCAACTTCTGTTAATGTTGAAAAATATCCTATTCGAACTCTATACCATGTTCCTTTTTTAGGAATATTCACCTTAACAATAAATGCATTATGACCCATATTTCTTAACTTGTTTACCTCTCTTTCTGCTTTCCATTGCTCTTTCCATGATGATACTTGAATACAAAATTTATTACCATCTGTAAAAATTGTTTTATATACTAATCTCTCAGAGCTTAAATCATAATTTTCGTCCTTTGCATTTAATACAGATTCTATAGAACGAATTTTTCTTGCATCATTGATGCTATCTAAATTTTTTGATTCAATATTGCTTAATTTATAATCAGAAATCAAATCAACTTTATCCATCTTACTTCGATTATGAGATTTTATGTAATTAACACATTTTTCAAAAAGAGCTGAAAAAATTTTACTCGTATCAATTAAGTAAACATTGTTTTCTTTAATAATTTGTATTGGCTTAAATGAGTCTCCTATAATTTTAAGATTTTTATCATAATATAAATTNCCTACAATATTTACTTTTCTTGAAACTGTATCAAACAATGTTTGTGTTTTGATATATATAATTTCTTTATTTATCTCATTTATAAATTTTGGTTGTTTATAATAAGTAATCATAAGTGCAGATAAGATATTTTTTTCTTGTTTGATGCTNGAAGTATCAAGGTAGATTTCTTTTTCATCAATACTAATAACCTTATCCCATTTTCTGGATAAGATTTGAGCATTAACTTCAAGGTAAGAAATTANAATTAAAGTATAGAGACTAAGACAAAAAAATTTTTTCATAAAAAATATTTAATTCAAAAATCAATTATAAAATAAATTATTTCAGGTAAAAATAAAATTCATTTAAAAAAGTTATGATATTTGTGATAAACACATTACAATTATTTTTAATCAAAATTTGATTTAAGCAATACTAAATTCAGATTTCTTGACAATCATACATTGAAGTATTAATTTGCGCACAAATTTTTTGAAGATTAATGCTTACTGAATTCGGTAAAATTCTGATATTCATAATATTTGCTGCAATATTTGTAATAATTACACTTTTTGTAGCAAAAATTATAAGCCCAAGTCGTCCNACGCATGAAAAATTAAAAATCTATGAATGCGGAGAAAATCCTCAAGGCTCTCCCTGGATTAAATTTAATATTCGGTTTTATGTTGTTGCATTGATATTTTTAATTTTTGATGTTGAGGTTGTTCTTCTCTTTCCATGGGCTTTAATTTATAAAGATTATGGTATCTACGGNTTTCTTTCAGGAATAATATTTTTACTACTTCTAATTTTGGGAATGGCTTATGAGTGGAGGAAAGGAGATTTAGAATGGGCAAGACCTCAACCAAAACCTCCAATCTTAGAAGAAATATTAAAAAACAAAAATCAAGTTTAATCTATGGGCTTACTCGATAAAGAATTCTCAGATGGAAATATAGTAATTACTAAAGTTGAAGATTTATTTAATTGGGCTCGTCTCTCTTCTATCTGGCAGCTTGGATTTGGACTGGCTTGTTGTGCAATTGAGATGATGGCAACCTCAGCTTCTCATTACGACTTTGACCGATTTGGAGTTATTCCCCGAAATACACCAAGACANGCTGANGCAATTATTATTTCCGGCACAGTAACACTTAAAATGGCTCTTCGAATTAAAAGATTATATGAACAAATGCCAGAACCAAAATATATTATTTCAATGGGAAGTTGTGCTAATTGCGGTGGACCTTATTGGGAACACGGCTACCATGTTTTAAAAGGAGTTGATAGAGTTATTCCCGTTGATGTTTATGTGCCAGGTTGTCCCCCACGACCCGAAGCTTTATTAGAAGGTTTACTAAAATTGCAAGAAAAAATTAGAAACGAATCATTAATGAAAAAATCTGTATGAAAAGCGCAGAAGAAATTTTTGAAATATTAAAAAATGAATTTGGCGAAGCAATTATTTCAATTGAAAAAGACCTTCCTACTGAACCNATAATTTCAATTAATCCTTTTGAAATAAAAAAAGTTTGTATGTTTCTTAGAGACAATGAGGAATTAAAATTTGATAGCTTAATGGTTTTATCTGGTGTTGATGATGCTAATGGTGAAAAAATAAAAGATGAAGATGGAACTGAAATCATAAAAGGTGGAACATTAAGTGTTTATTATCATTTATATTCAATTCCATTTAAGCATAAAGTTACATTAAAAGTATCAACACCAAGGGAAAATCCTCAAGTAGAATCNGTTGAATCAGTTTGGAAATGCGCTGACTGGCATGAACGTGAAGCTTATGATATGTTTGGAATTATATTTCTGAATCATCCTGATTTAAGAAGAATTCTTATGCCTTATGACTGGGAAGCAGGCTATCCATTAAGAAAAGATTATAAAAATCCTGAGTTTTATCAGGGTATGAAAGTACCTTATTAATTTGAATTGACTATGGCACTTAAAACAGAAACAATGATTTTAAATATGGGACCTCAACATCCATCTACTCATGGAGTGTTGAGGCTTGAACTTGAACTTGAAGGTGAATTAATAAAAAATGTAAAACCTCACATTGGTTATTTACATAGATGCTTTGAAAAACATGCAGAAGCAATGACCTATCCTCAAGTTATTCCTTATACCGATAGAATGGATTATTTAGCATCAATGTATAACAATTTTGGTTATGTATTAGCAGTAGAAAAATTGCTCGGTATTCAAGTCCCAGAAAGAGTTGAATACATTCGCGTAATAATGGGTGAACTTCAAAGAATAGCTTCGCATCTTGTAGCTATAGGAACTTATGGCTTAGACATTGGTGCCTTCACGCCATTTTTGTATTGCTTTAGAGACAGAGAAAAAATTCTTAGTCTTTTCGAAATGACTTGCGGAGCTCGACTTCTTTATAATTATATGTGGATTGGCGGCTTATCTCATGATATTCATCCTGATTTTGTTCGCTTAACAAAAGAATTTATCAAATCTTTCAGACCTACTATTGATGAACTAAATTATCTTCTATCTTATAATAAAATTTTTATAGAAAGAACTGCTAATATTGGAGTATTACCATTAGATACAGCAATTAATTATGGCGTTACAGGACCAGTTTTAAGAGGCAGCGGATTAGCATTTGACTTAAGAAAAAATGAACCTTATTCTATTTATGATAGATTTGACTTTGATATTCCTGTCGGGAAAGGTTTAATGGGAACNGTTGGTGATTGCTGGGATCGATACTATGTGCGGGTTCAGGAAATGGAACAAAGTCTTAGAATTATTGAACAAGCAATAGACCAAATACCCGAAGGTGATGTTCAGGCTGCAATTCCAAAAAGAATAAAACCACCAAAGGGAACAGTTTATTTCAGAGTAGAAAATCCAAGAGGTGAATTAGGATATTTTATAATAAGTGATGGAAGTCCAAATCCATTTAGAGTTAAAGTTCGTGCCCCTTCTTTTGTTAATCTTGAAGTATTAGGGGAACTCTGCAAAGGTCATCTCGTTGCAGATGTAGTAGCAATCTTAGGTAGTATTGATATAGTTTTAGGAGAGGTGGATAGATAATGTATCAATTACTATATAACTTTACTGGTGATGTAATTATTTCAACAATTGTTGTTGCATTAATTCCATTGACTATTATTTTAATTTATGCACTCTTTGCCATCTGGCTCGAAAGAAAAGTTTCGGCTCACATGCAGGATAGATTAGGTCCAATGAGAACAGGNTGGCATGGNTGGCTTCAGACAATTGCAGATATGATTAAGATGATTCAAAAAGAAGATACAATTGCAGCAGAAGCCGACAAAAAATTATTTAACATTGCACCTGTCTTAGTCTTTACCGGTTCATTTGCTGCTTATGCGGCCATTCCATTCTCAAGTGCATTAATTGGCAGTGAAATTGAAGTTGGACTTTTTTACATCGTTGCAATTTCATCTTTAGTTGTTGNTGGAATTTTAATGGCTGGTTGGGCTTCCAATAATAAATATTCATTACTCGGAGCTATGCGTTCAGCTGCTCAAATTGTAAGCTACGAAATTCCAACTGCACTCGTTGTTCTAACTATGGTTATGTATACAGGCACTTTCAGNTTAACTAAAATTAGTGAAATGCAGACACCATATTTTTGGAACTGGAATATCTTAGGCGGGCCCGAATTTGGTATAACAAAATTTTTATTAATTCCATTTATGATTGTTGCTGCTTCAATTATGTTTATAAGCACATTAGCCGAAGTAAACAGAACCCCATTTGATATTCCAGAAGCAGAATCTGAACTTGTTGCCGGATATTTTACAGAATATTCAGGAATGAAATGGGGAATGTTCATGCTTGCAGAATATGCAAATATGCTTGCTGTTTCAGCTGTTGTATCAATTTTATTCTTCGGCGGTTATCAATCTCCTTTTGGATATCTTGGAAATTTATTAAACATAAAATGGCTTATTCCTTTTGAACAAATTTTCTGGTTTCTCTTAAAAGGTTTAATTCTTGTTTTTGTTCAAATGTGGCTGAGATGGACACTGCCACGATTAAGAGTTGACCAGCTTATGACTGTTTGCTGGAAATATTTAATCCCCTATGCTGTTGTTAATTTAATTTTTGTCGGAATAATTTCTTTATTGTGATTATGAAAGAATATTTAAAAAATACATGGCAGGCAATTTATACAGTTCTTGTTGGAATGAAAATTACATTCAAACATTTATTTACTCCTGCTGTTACAATTCAATATCCAGATGTTAAAGTTCCTTTACCAGAAAGAGTAAGAAATAGATTATATGTAAATATTGATGATTGTATTGGATGCGACCAATGTTCCAGAGCCTGCCCTGTAAGTTGTATTGATATTGAAACTGTAAAAGCTTTACCTGGAGAAGACCTTGGAGTTACATCAAACGGCAAAAAGAAAGCTTTATGGGTAACTAAATTTACTATCGACTTTGCTAAATGTTGTTATTGTCAACTTTGTGTATTCCCCTGTCCTACTGATTGTATTTTTATGACTAATGTTTATGAATTTTCTGAATACGACAGAAGAAATTTAATATATAATTTTTCTAATCTTACAGAAGAAGAAGCAGCAGAAAAGAAAGCTAATTATGAAAAGTTCTTAGCAGAAAAAGAAGCTCAAAAAGCTGCTGCATCAAAAACAAAAGAATAAAATTAGAATTGATTATGACTTATTTCGATGTAATTTTTTATCTATTTGCATTAATAACAATTATATCTGCCGTTATTGTTGTAACAACAAAAAATATTGTTTACTCAGCATATAGTCTTTTGCTTACTTTATTCGGAATTTCCGGCATTTATGTTTTATTAGGTGCCGATTTCCTTGCTGTTGTTCAAATTATGATTTATGTAGGCGGAATACTTATTCTGCTTTTATTCGGTGTTATGCTTACAAATAAAATTACCAGTGTAGATATTAGAACAGGAACAGTTCATCTTTTACCTGCTGCAATTGGAGTTGGATTATTGCTTGGTGTTCTCTGGGCTGTTATGATTTGGACAAACTGGAAAACTCAACCGGCCGAAATTCCAATTACTACAATAAAAAATCTTGGCAATCTTTTGATAACTGATTATATCTTAATTTTTGAATTACTTGGAGTGTTGCTGCTTGTGGCTTTAATTGGGGCAGCTTCCATTGCAAGAAAAGAAGAAGAAAAAATTGATTAACAATAAATTTCTGAATTATGACAATTAATGTTGGCTTAACTCATTTTTTAATAATTAGTGCAATATTATTCTCATTAGGAATTTATGGAATTATTACACGCAAAAATGCTGTAATGGTTCTAATGGGAATCGAACTAATTCTCAATTCAGCAAATATTAATTTTGTCGCATTCGCAAGATATGGCAACTTTGGATTTAGTGGACAGGTAATTGCACTATTTGTAATTATTCTTGCAGCCGCCGAAGCAGCTATTGCTCTGGCAATTGTTCTAAATATTTATAAAACTTTTTCAAATGTAAATGTTGATGAAATTGACAAACTAAAAGAATAGTCCTATGACTGAAAATTTACTTGTTACACTTTCAATAATTACTCTTTTTCTACCTGTGCTTGGTTTTGCAATACTAATTTTCTTCGGAAAAAGATTTCCCAAATTATATCTTCTCGAAGTATACATACTTTTTATTGCTCTTATAATTTCTATTTTTATTCTCTACTCGAAATTAACTTATTTCAATAAAGATATTGTTTCATCATTAACTTGGTTTATCTTAAGCAACTCTCCTAATATCGGAACTGTCAATATTGAATTAGGAATTAAGATTGATAATATAACAGCAATAATGCTTTTTGTTGTCAATCTTATAAGTGCTCTGGTTCATCTATATTCTATTGAATACATGAGAGGTGATAAAAGATATACGAGATATTTTGCTTATCTGGGATTATTTACATTTTCAATGCTCGGAATTGTACTTACTCATAATTTATTGATGATGTATATTTTCTGGGAATTGGTTGGATTATCATCATATTTATTAATTGGATTCTGGTTTGAAAAAAAATCAGCAGCTGATGCTTCAAAGAAAGCATTTATTGTTAACCGTGTCGGCGATGTTGGCATGTTTATCGGAATTTTAATTTTGTTTACCAATTACAAGACTTTCACATTCGACACAATATTTCATCAAATATCAATTGGAAATCTACCTTTTGGAAGTGAAGCATGGCTTACAGCAGCAGGAATCTTAGTCTTTATGGGTGCAGTTGGTAAATCTGCTCAATTCCCATTACATGTCTGGCTGCCAGACGCAATGGAAGGTCCCACTCCAGTTAGTGCATTAATACATGCAGCAACAATGGTTGCAGCTGGAGTTTATCTTGTTACAAGAATTTTTGTAATGCTGACAGCCGATGCAATGCTCGTTATTGCTATAATTGGTGCGGTTACTTCTTTTGTTGCAGCTACAATTGCGATTACACAAAATGATATTAAAAAAGTATTGGCTTATTCAACTGTATCTCAGCTTGGTTATATGATTATGTCCTTAGGTGTTGGTGCTTATGTATTTGCATTCTTTCATCTTGTTACTCATGCATTCTTTAAGGCTTGTTTATTTCTTGGCTCAGGGTCAGTTATCCATTCAATGCATCATGAACAGGATATTCGTAATATGGGCGGTTTAAGAAAGAAAATGCCAGTTACATACATTACTTTTCTAATTTCTACATTGGCAATTTCTGGTATTCCATTAACATCAGGATTTCTTAGCAAAGATGGAATTCTTGCAGGAACTCTTGCTTTTGGCAAACTTACTGGACATTGGTTAATTCCCACCATAGGATTTACTGTCGCTGCTTTAACAGCATTCTATATGTTTAGATTATTAATTTTAACTTTTCATGGCGAACCAAGAGACCATCATAAATTTGAACATGCTCATGAATCTCCTTTAGTAATGATTGCTCCACTAATCATACTTGCAACATTATCAATTTTTATATTCTACACTCCAAATCCATTATCTCCAGATGATGGTTGGTTTCTTAAAAATTGGGTTAAGACCCCAGAACAGGTAACTCCAGTTACTACACGATTTGATTTTTTGAAACCAAGCTCTAACAACGAAAATATTCATGAAGAAATAATTCATTCAGAACTTTACACAGAAACATTACACTGGGCACATTACCCTGCTATGATGTTGTCTATTACAGTTGCAGGTTTAGGAATTCTCTTTGCATTTATGTTCTATCAATGGAAAAAAATTAATGTCGATAAGTTAACAGAAAAAATAAAACCACTTTACAATTTCTCGCTTAATAAATGGTACATTGATGAATTATATGATGCAACTGCAGTTGGTCAAACTCTAAACTTCAGCAATGTTTTAGCCTGGTTTGATAATAATATTATTGATGGTATTGTTAATGGTTCTGCATGGATTACTAAATCTTTTTCAAAGTTGAGTGGACTATTTGATACTTATGTTGTTGATGGTCTGGTAAATTTTTCAGCATTCTTTAGTGGGTTTGTAGGATTTTCGCTTAAAAAATTACAAACTGGTAAAGTGCAAACTTATGTTGTATTTGTTGTTTTTTCTGTAATAATTCTTTTATTAATCTTTAAACCGTTTTGATTCACTGTTGATTTATAAATTCTTTGTCAAAAATTAAAAATAGGTTGAATATATGAGTGGTTTTCCGATACTTTCTTTAATTACTTTCCTCCCAATTCTGGGAATGGTTATTGTTTTAATTCTGCCCAAAGAAAAGCAAAATAGTATTAAATACACCACTTTAATAATCACAGCTATACAGGTTATTTTAGCGATTATTCTATTAGCAAATTATAATTACTCAGCTGCTGGAGTTTACGAAGAAAAATCTTTTCAATTCATTGAAAAATTTAGATGGATTGAGATTACGGGAATATCATGGTTAGGTACAGTAAAAATTGATTACTTCTTAGGCATTGATGGCATTAGTATGCCGATGGTTTTATTAACTGCAATAATTTCTTTTATTGCTACAATTTCTTCGTGGAATATTGAAAAATCAATTAAAGGTTATTTTGCTTTATTCCTTTTACTTGATACTGGTATGATGGGAGTTTTTGTTGCTTTGGATTTCTTCCTTTTCTACATCTTNTGGGAATTAATGCTTTTGCCAATGTATTTCTTGATTGGAATCTGGGGTGGTCCACGAAAAGAATATGCAGCAATTAAATTCTTTATTTATACTTTATTCGGAAGTGTTTTCATTCTTCTTGTAATGATTGGTTTGTATTTCAGCGCAACAGAAATCCTAAGTGATGGCACAAAAGTTTTCACATTTAATTTGCTTCAATTAATGAATCCTAACAATTATTTGCANGATGGAATTCTTTCACCATTAAATCCACATAACTTAAGATTCATCGCTTATTTAGCATTGTTTGTTGGATTTGCAATTAAAATTCCAATGTTCCCCTTCCACACATGGTTGCCCGATGCACATGTTGAAGCGCCAACTCCAATTTCTGTAATTCTTGCAGGTGTATTGTTAAAGATGGGAACTTATGGAATTCTTAGAATAAGTTATCCAATCTTTCCGGAAATTACCAGACAATTAATGTGGTGGATTGCATTATTTGGAATGATAAACATTATTTATGGTGCTCTTGTAGCTTTAGCTCAAAAAGATTTCAAGAAGTTAATTGCTTATTCTTCTGTTTCTCACATGGGTTATGTTTTGTTAGGAATGGCTTCATTATCATCTACTGGAATTACNGGTGCAATTTTTCAAATGTTCAATCACGGAACGATTACTGCAATGCTCTTCTTAATTGTTGGTGTAATCTATGACAGAGCACATACAAGAGGATTAAATGATTTTGGTGGATTAGCAGCACAAATGCCCGTTTACACAGGTTTTGTTACAGTAGCTTTCTTTGCTGCAATTGGACTCCCAAGTTTAAGCGGATTTATTTCAGAAGCTCTTGTATTTGTTGGTGCCTTTGGAGTTACAAATATCAGAATTATTACAATGATTTCAACTCTCGGTATTCTCTTAGGTGCTGGTTATATGCTCTGGACATTACAAAGAATTTTCTTTGGACCATTAAATGAAAAATGGGCTTCGTTAAAAGACCTTGAATTTAGAGAATATGCTATGTTTGCTCCTCTTTCTGCTATTATAATTTTCCTTGGAGTTTATCCTTCTGCAATGCTGAATATTATGAATACATCTGTAAATACACTTGTAAGTTTTCTTTTTAATGGTCAATAATTTTTAATCAAATAATGGATTGAAAGTTTTAATGGAACAGACAAACTTAATTCAATCACTTAATTTAATTTTACCGGAAATAGTTTTAACTGTTTTTCTTGTAATATTAATTTTATCTGATTTAATTTTTCATAAGAATAAATCAATCATTCCATNTGTAGCTGGGACAGGAATTTTTATAACAGGACTTTTTTTAATTAATCAATTTTATGATAATGGTTTTGCATTCAGCCAATCAATTAATTCACTAAGAAATTATGGAATGATTGCAATTGATTCATTTGGTTCGTTNTTTAAGNTAATTGTCTTAATTTCATCGCTTCTTGTTGTATTCTTTTCATATTCATCATCAGAAATTAAAAATACTCAGGATAGAATTGGCGAATATTATGCTTTGATTTATGGAATGATGATTGGCATGTTCTTCATGATTTCTGCTTCCGACTTAATTTTAATTTACCTCTCAATGGAATTACTTTCACTCTCTTCTTATGTTCTTGCAGGTTTTATTAAGTTAAGAGATAGAAACAGTGAAGCTGCACTAAAATATTTAATTTATGGTGCAGTATCTTCTGGATTAATGCTATTTGGAATTTCTTTAATTTATGGACTTACAGGAAGTACAAATCTTTACATAATAAATTCCTTAATTCAAGCTCCTAATATTAATTTATTTACATTATCATTTGCAGTAATTTTAATATTTGCAGGAATTGGTTATAAAATTTCTTCAGCACCATTTCATTTCTGGACACCAGATGTTTACGAAGGTGCTCCAATTACAATTACAGCATATCTTTCNATTGCAAGCAAAGCTGCAGGTTTTGCTCTTCTAATTAGATTTATAAAGACAACATTTGTATCATTTGTAAATTCAGATGGCTTCTGGAATTTAATTGATGTATTCGATTGGAAATCTGTATTAATCGTAATTTCTATTTTAACAATGACACTCGGTAATTTTTCAGCTCTNTGGCAGGATAATCTAAAAAGAATGCTTGCTTATTCAAGTATAGCTCATGCTGGATATATTTTACTTGGTCTTGTTGTTTTTTCAAATCAGGGTTTGATGGCAATATTAATTTATTTTGTATTCTATTTAATAATGAATCTTGGGGCATTTTATGTAGTAATGCTTATTTCAAATCAAACTAACTCCGAAGAAATTAATGATTATGATGGACTTGGATATACATCACCACTTATTTCAGTTTCCTTAGCAATCTTTCTTGTTTCTTTAACAGGAATTCCACCTACTGCAGGATTTATCGGTAAGCTGTATCTTTTCATTGCTCTTGTAGATGCTAAAATGATTGCTGTTGCGGTCGTTGCACTTCTAAATACAGTTGTTTCACTTTATTATTACATTCGAGTACTAAAACACATGTATTTAGTAAAAGCTAATGAAAATACTCCTGTAATTATTCCGTCAATTGGCAATAAGGTATTGGTATCTATCTTAGCTTTTGCAGTATTGTTTTTTGGAGTTTATTTTTCACCAGTAATTAATCTTGCAAAATCATGCTTGATTATTCTTGGTTTATAATAATATTTACCAAAGAATAAACATTGCAATAAAATTTTTAATAAAAAAGAAATCAAGCATTGTTTATAACTTCACTTAATAATTTTTTCAAATCCAATTTTCTTTAGATTCATTAAAATCACATAAAGTGATACAATACTTAATATTAATAATGCTATACCTTTAACATATTCAGTAAAAATTAATTCACCTATGCCAAACAAAAAGGAGTAAACCAAGATTATTCCCAAAAACCAATTCATGAATAAATAAACAAAAATTTTTGTGAAATTATTTTTAGAAAATTTTTTCCAGCCTATACCTCCTGATTGAATCTTATTGTTAAATTCAATGAGTTTATTTTCATCGACAGGTTTTGTTAGATAAGTAACAATTATCCAGACTAATGTTGTCCCCAATACAATCGGGTAAAGTGTTAATGGTGATTCCAGATGCAAAACATAAACTGCGAAAGGATAAATAATAACCGGAGCAATCATAGCAGAAATTTCGGACCATGCATTAATTCGCCACCAATACCATCTTAAAATTAGTACTCCGCCAAGACCTGCACTTGTATTTAAAATAAAAATCCATGCCCCTGATATAGTCGTTAAAAAATATTTTGTAAGAATTAATGAAAATATTGTCATTAAAATTATTCCAATTCTCGAGACTATTACATAATGTTTCTCGTCAGCATTTTTATTAATGAATCTTCTGTAGAAATCATTGATAATATAGGAAGTCCCCCAATTTAATTGAGAAGCTACTGTTGACATATAAGCTGCTAAAAAAACAGCAATTAGAAGTCCAAGCAATCCATTTGGTAAATATCTTACCATTAACTTTGGATACATTATTCCAGGATCGATAGTATTTTCATATTTATCATAAAATTCTTTGAATTCATTTGAGCGAATAATAACATCATCCGAATTAAGAAGTTGTTTATTATTGAAAACTTCTTCGCATTTATAAAACAAAGCAGGGTTTTCCTTTTTTAACGAATCCAAACTTTGAGAATGAGGCAATATAATCAATGCTGCTAAAGCAACTAAAATCCATGGCCAGGGTCTAATTCCATAATGAGCTATTGTAAACCATAGAGTTGCAAGTAAACTATGTTTCTCATTTTTTGCAGACATCATTCTTTGTGCAATATATCCCCCGCCTCCGGGGTCAGCTCCAGGATACCAGCTTGACCACCACTGCAAACCAACATAAGCCAAAAAAGACCACAATGAAATTGAAAGAACATTTGTTTGCATTTGACTTATATTTAAATTTTCTATTCTTGGCAGAAATGATAATGTTTGAGGTGAAAGATTTTTTATTAATCCTTTTAATCCATTAACCTCGGGCAAATTAATTACAATAACAGCAAGTATTATACAACCCGTCATAGCAAATACAAATTGAAAGCTATCTGTTCTTGAAGTCCCAAGTAATCCTGAAGCAGAAGTATAAACAGCAATAATGAAAGCACAAATTATAACCAGTGTAAAAGCATTATAATCTGGAAATACAACACTAAATATTTTTTCCATAGCTTTATTTACCCATCCAAGAACAATGGCATTCATGAACAAACCTAAATAAATTGCTCTAAATCCTCTTAAGAATGAAGCTGCTTTGCCTGAATATCTTAATTCTATAAATTCCAAATCGGTCATTATACCTGCACGTCGCCATAATCTTGCAAAGAAAAAAACTGTCAGCATACTTCCAATAGCCATATTCCACCATAACCAATTGCCTGAGATTCCATTTTTTGCAACAAGTTCTGTAACAGCCAATGGAGTATCTGCAGCAAAAGTTGTAGCAACCATAGCAGTTCCAGCGATATACCATGGCAAATTTCTACCTGATAAAAAGAAGTTAGAAGTTGATTGCCCTGCTTTCTTCGAGTAATAAAATGCAATTAAAAAAACCACTATGAAATAAAAAATAATTATTGCAAAATCGTAGAAGTTTAGATGTGCCATTATCGACCTCTAAAGAAGTTAAGAAGTATAAGAGTGTGAATTTATTAGAAAATTATTTTTACTGTTTAACAACTCCTACTTTAAAGAAATTTTCTAAAATTAGAGCTGCTGCACCAACTGCTACTGAATATTGATGATAATTATCTACAATAATGTCAAGTGAGTCATTAGTAATTGGAATTACTCTCATTTCAATTTCTTTTCGAACAGCTTCTATTATTACATCTTCTAATTCTGAAATAACACCAGTGAGAATTAAGGAATCTGGATTCAGTAAAGCGACAGCTGGAGCTATTGTCTGTCCAATAATACTTCCAATTTTCGAAAAAATTAGATTAGCAATTTTATCTCCTTGCTTTGCTGCCTGAACAAGAAATTCAATATTAATATCATCTATCGAAGTAATGTAATTCTTTAAATATTCTCCCTCTACAAATCTGCTTTTATACGTTGTTAAAAATTCGCGCAATGTTGGTAAATGAGGATAAAGTTCACCTGCACAAAATGAGGAACCTCTATACAATTCTCCATTGATAACAATTCCAATCCCGAGTCCACTTACATTCTGGTCAATCTCAATTAAAACTACAATATAATTTCTTTTTGATTGTTTATTGCTTTTCAGTTTATACCCAATAGCTACTGCATTAGCATTATTTTCTATTTGAATCGGGAAAGGAAATTGTTTCAATCGTTCAAGTAAATTAAAATTTAATTCCGGCAAAATACTTGACATCATCACAACACCATTATAACAATCTACAATTCCTGCAAATGCTATTCCCAATCCTAATATTTTCTGTTGTTCCAGATTATTTTCTTGAATCATTTTATTTACAGCATCAATAATATTATTAGCTAATTCATCTACAGTGTTTCCGGTATGCTGTCTAAATGTTTTCTTTGCAATTACTTCTCCTTTAAAATTCAGAACGACAAGAGACATCTCTCCAACCTCAATATCAAGTCCTATAACATAAGCAGCATCTTTATTTAATGTCCATAAATAAGGTTTCTTACCGCCTTTGACTGTGGAATCTCCTTTACCGTAGAATGTAACAAAGGATTTAGCAGATAAACTATTAAGAATATTAAAAATTGTTGAAGGTCTCATCCCTGTAATTTTTGTTAAATCAGAACTAGCAATAATATCATGTTCTTGAATTAATTTAAGAACAAGTTGTTCATTAATATCTTTTACGACCCTCGCATGAAGTGAAAGTAATTTTCTACTTTTCATTTTACACCTTCAATAAATTTATTTTATAATTATTTCATCAATAAAAAGCCATGCCTTTTTGCCAGCTCCAATATGCCATTGAGGACAAACACCAATATTTTTTGCATAAACGCGTATAAACCTGCTTTTTACTTTTTCAAATTTTGCTTCAACATTTTTAATTCCGTCACTGATATTCTGTTCATCATTATTGATAATTAATTCATAAATCTTCGAAAATTTACTTCCTTCATCTGAAATATAATATTCTACTTTTGATGGAAAAAATATCCACGAACCTACTTTTTGTAAATATGATGAATTGATATAACCAACCTCCATAATTTTGCCTAAATCTATAACGACATCTAAATCTACTCCTTCATAACCCTGCCATGCATCAGAATTAAAATTTTCGTTGCCTTTTATTCCATCAATTAATCCCCAATGTCCACCTCCTGTATATGAAGGACTAAATTCTGTGTTATATTTTATTTCCCAATTATCTGGAATTTTATAAAATGAACTAGTTACAGTTTTACTAAATTTTTTATTTCTATAACTAACAAATTTTAGTATGGCAGAATTTTTAATTGTTATTGGTTTATTAAATATCAATCCATTTGATTCAGGATTTGAATTATCCAATGAATAATAAATTTCACTGTTATCTATTGTTGCTAAGTTTACAACTGTTGAATCCCTGAAAATTTTATTGCCGCCTGATAAATAAGGTATAATCACATAATCATAATTAACAGAGGTAACTGGACAGTAATTTTTATTCGAAGCCCATTCAGTAGGTCTGGAATTCATTTCAAATACAATGTCCCCTCCTTTAATAATATCTGCATGCTTTATGTATGAATAAAAATAATTACTATTATTTAAAAAAACTTTACGAATATAGTAATTTTCATCGGTTAAATTTTTTGCTGTTATTGTAAAATATTTTTCATCACTAACTTTTATTTTGACTTTCTTAAAATTAGGTGTTCCAATTATATAAATATTATCACCAGGACAAACTGGATAAAAACCAAGTGAACTAAATATATACCATGCAGACATTTGACCACAATCTTCATTGCCAATTAATCCATCAGGTTTATCAGTATAAAATGAATTTAAAATTTTATGAATAAGTCTTTGAGTTTTCCAGGGTTTACCAACAAAATTATATAGATAAGCTATATGATGACTTGGTTCATTTCCATGTGCATATTGACCAATCAAACCTGATATATCTGGTTGATATTTCCCGTATAATTTAGTTTCTGCACTAAAGAGGTTATCCAATTTTTTCTCAAATGAATCATAACCACCCATTACACTTATTAAATTACTTATATCGTGAGGGACAAAGAAACAATATTGCCATGCATTTGCTTCAGTAAAATCTCTGCTAACCATATAAGGGTCAAATGGTTCTATCCATTTCCCATTTTTCTTTGGTCTAAAAAAGTTTGTTGATGGGTCAAATAAGTTCAAATAATATTTTGATCTTTCAAGATAATATTTATAATCATCCTCTTTCCCTAACTGCTTTGATATTTGAGCAATACACCAATCATCATAAGCATATTCAAGAGTTTTAGAAACACTTTCATGTTCAGCATCTGAAGGTATATAACCCATCTCCTTGTAATAATCCAAGCCATTTATATTTTGCATTGAACTTTTTTTCATTGCTTCATATGCTTTATTTATATCAAAATTTCTAATTCCTTTCATATATGCATCAACTATAACTGGGACGGAATGATAACCAATCATAGTTCCGGTTTCATTAGAAGCCAATTCCCAGACAGGAAGCAAACCGCTTTCTTCATATTTTGCAATTAAAGAATTTATCATATCTTCATCTCTCTTTGCATCAATAATTGTTAATAATGGATGCAAAGCACGAAAAGTATCCCACAAAGAAAATACTGTATACATATTAAAATCTTTGGCAATATGAATTTTACCATCCATCCCTATGTATTGACCATCAACATCTGAAAAAATATTTGGACTTAAAAATGAATGATATAATGCTGTATAAAAAATTTTTTTCTTAGTAATATCTTTATCATCCACTAAAATTAATGAAAGCTGTTTGTTCCACTCATCATCTGCATTTTTTCTTACAGATTCAAAATCCCAGTGAGGAATTTCGGTTAATAAATTTTTCTTTGCTCCTTCAAGACTTGTATGAGAGATACCAACTTTAACTAATATTATCTCATTTGATTTTGTTTTATATTCAAAAAATGCTTTTAGATTTTTGCTATTTATTGATTTTATATCTTTATCAATATTTTTATTATTAACAATCCCATATGAAACAAATGGTTTGGAGAATTCAGCATAAAAATAAACTGTATGGTCTTTTGCCCAGCCATTTGATCTTCTATAGCCTTGAATTGTAGTATTATTTATTACTTCAATTTTAGAGTCAATTACTTTATCCTGAATTCCATGTTCGAGGTCAATTAGTATATAAGATTTTTCTGATTTTGGGAAAGTATATTTATGAAAGCCAGCACGAATTGAAGCAGTTAATTCTACTTTTATTTTATAATCTTCCAAAAAAACTGAGTAGTAACCGGGTCTTGCAAATTCTTTGCTGTGTTTAAATCTCGAACGATAACCTGAATCTGGATTTTCTTTTGAACCTGGTTGTGTTTTTAATTCACCAGTAATTGGCATAAAAAGAATATCTCCGTAATCACCGCAACCAGTTCCACTTAAATGAGTATGACTGAATCCAATAATTGAATTGTCTGAATAATGATAACCTGAACACCAATCCCAGCCATCAGTATCTGTATCAGGACTTAATTGAACCATCCCAAAAGGCATTGATGCCCCAGGAAAAGTATGACCATGTCCTCCAGTTCCAATTAATGGATTAACATAATCGGTTAATTTATTTTGAGCAAAAGTTATTAACGATATTATTAGGACAAAGCCTATAACTAATTTTATTTTGTTCATAATGTTCCTAAAATTTATTTATGAATTCACCGCTTTCCAATTTCCAATCATTACCAAAATATCCGATGAATTTAACTCCGTCATCATCAGATTTTACAATATTATCATCATAAACAACAACATCCGGCAAATTGATATATGGATGATGATAAGCAGCAAAATTTGAAATTCTCATACCTATAATTCCTGTTCCAGAAATTGCAGCAACACTTGCAATCTCGCTATCTTTACGTGGACGAATAATCAAACAAGCAAAATTTTTCCCTTTGTATTCTTTATCTCCAATTTTGAGTTTACCATTTATAACTTGGACAGGACTATCATCAAGTAAAAGTTTCCATGCAGAGTTAGTATTTTGATTTCCAAATAGAACAACATTTCTATCCTTATATTCTTCTGGCTTGAAATCGTCATCCTTAATTAATTCAATTGAAGCATTCCCTTGATACCACAGTTTTTCTGCATCATATCTTGCTTTTTCATATGCCCATTTATTTTCTTCTTTATTACCATGTGTGCCATAAACAAAAATTACATCATTATTTAATACTTCTCGAATATTGCCACATCTTTCAGGATTTTTATTTTTCCTCGAAGGTTCTTCACAAAGCATCCATTCATTATTCTGATTTTTTAAATAAATTTTTCTTGATGCTGGCACTTTAATATCCTTTATAAGTTGATTATCTAATTCAACAGAAAATGGTTTATCATCAGACAACATTGAAACATCCATACCTAATATTTCTATATTTTTTGTTGTACCGATAAATTTTCTTTTCCCAAATTCAAGTTTAATATCAATTCTGCTTTCATCTTGTTGAACTTTCTGATTAATAATTTCAATCCAATTATTCTTATGAGATATTGCTAAATTAGATGTCACATAGTTAATTGATTTTACTCTTTCCTTTGAAGGAACAGAATGACGGGAAAAGAAATCGAACATTGGAAGCCAGTCAACACAATCGGCACCACTTTCATCAGAATTATCCCACCAATGTCCTGCTCCTTTTTCTATATGAAATTGAAAATCTTTATGAAATTTTGATAACACATCCACCATAGATTGTGCCTGAGAAATTGGAACATTATCATCAGCATCGCCGTGAATTATATAAATTCCATTTTGATTTAAATTCTCTGCAAATTTATATGTATCGCTTTGACGTGCTGATCTTAATAGCATTTCTTTAACTTTTGTAGTGTCAACTAAACTTCTTATTCTATATGACCAAATGCTTATCCATCCTGCACTAGGACCAATCGCTGCAAATTTATCTGGATAATTAATTCCAAGATGCCATGTGCCGTGCCCGCCCATTGAGTGGCCGGTTAAATATACTCTGTTTTCATCAATATTATATTTCTTCATTGCAATATCTAAAACTTCAAGAGCATCAATTCTTCCCCAATTCTCCCAGTTGAATCCATAAGGCCTGCGATTAGTTGGAGCTACTATATATCCCCAATTTTTATGTCCATAAGAATTTGCCTGATTAATAGCTTCAACACCTGCACCATGTAAACTTAAAAATAAAGCTGGCCTCGATTTCAAATTTTCTGGAGGATTTACTGCATAGTATTGAACACTTCCATCAAGCTTACTTATGAAAGTTTCTTTGTGAGTATCTTCTGGTGACAATACTCTCAATTTAATTTTTGTTTCAGCTAAAACTTTTTCATTGTCATTATGTTTTTCAATTAGATATAATTTTAATTCAATTTCACCTTTTTGATTTTGTGGAGGCAAAACAATTTTAAATGGTGCTTTATAGATTGATAATGGATTAATAATTTTTATAGGGGTATAAACAGGATTAGAGTTTTGAGAATTAACTTTAATTGACAAATTTTTATAAAATTTTTCTGATGCATTTATAATGGGAATTGCACCATAAAGATTAACTGGTTCATTAATCAAAATATCAGGCAGAGTTAAATCGTAATCATTAAAAATTAATTCAGGATTATTAAAATGTAATTTTGTTTTTAATACTCCTCTGTTGCATTCAAATAAAAATTCATTTTTTCCTTTATTAAGTAGAATAGGTATTAAAGAATAATCAAATCTTGGTTCCCAATCTTCATATGTATCTTTAAAGCGATAAGGATTTCCAGAACGAACAACGCCATTTACATAAACATTTTCATGACCCATAGCTTCAAGCAAAACTATTTGCTCTTTATCTGAATTATATTCTAAGAATATAAATGCATTTCTAAGAGCTTCATTTTTAAACCAGCCTGAGTTATCTGCAGTAATTTCCTGCCATTTATATGATTCATTATCTTTAATTTTGATTTCATCACCTTCTCGAGGAGTTTTCCATTTGCCCAATTCAATTTGTGATGAAACTGGATTTGGTGTGATTACATTACTTCTTGAAAATGGCAGTTTAATCATTAATCCTTTCTTAATTACTAAAGTATCAGATGCGCTAATAAATGAATTGACAAGAAAAATAATTAAGAAAAGAAATATTACACTAAATTTAGTTTTCATAATGATTCCTTTATTTTAATTTTTAAAATCTGTTCTTACAGTTCCATCATCCTGATGGTCTCTTACCATATTTTTCAAACGGTTCAGCATATCCTTAAAATCTTTAAGTCCACCAACAGAAAACCATATTATAATCATAAATGAAACTATTAGGTTAATCAGAACATAATATCTCCAGAATGTCATCCAAGCAGAATCTGGAACGTCATTAACAAAATTTAGAATAGTTCCGACGATAAAAACTGCAACCCAAATAAAAGTCCATATATATGAAATTAGATAAATAATTTTATCTCCTTTGGTAAATTCTTTTCCAATGCCCAGCATTCTCCATCCTTTAAGAGGAACTTCATTAACAATGATTGTTTCCTCTTTAATTGCATACTTACCACGATGAAGCATTTTATCCATATTAAATTCATTTTTCTTTCCAAGAAGAGATACAAGTATATAAGTTAATGATGATAGACCCATTGCAATTGCCCAAAAGTATTGTCCATTAATCGGGAAGTTAGGATAAATTTGCTGTAAAATAATTCCAGTTACAGCTGTAATAGAACCAATTATCAGAGCGCACCAGGCTGCAGCAGTAGTACCACGTTTCCAGTAAAGTCCCCCAATAATAACAGCCCCAGAGCCACCGACAAAAATTGCAGCTGTAATAGCAAAATATAGAAATATATATTCTGTCATTGGAAAAACTAAACTAAACAAGAAAATAAAAATGCATACACCGAGAATAGCGTATCTTAACATTTTCAAATGTTGTTCAGGTGCAAATGATTTTTTTCTGAATGGCATTATTACATCTTGGATAAAAATACTTCCCCAAGAATGCATATAAGAGCTATGAGTGCCGATCGTAGCCATTATCATTACAGCAAGTAAAGCTCCTCTTAAATAAACAGGAAGTATTTTTGAGAGAACAAGTGGAACTCTTAATTGATTTCTTACAGCTTCATTATTAATTGTTGATAATGTTTGATTAACATTATGAGTAACAGATTGGAAATTGACATGATGTAAAATTGTGAAAGCAACTACAGGTATGAAGACAAGGAAAAGCCATTTTGGTATATCTCTTAAGTTACCTAAAACTTCTCCCATTTTGGCTTCGTGTGCACTTTTAGCAGATGAATAAAATCCTTGTGAACCCTGCCATGACATTTTCCCATAAATAACACCAACTACATTGATTAAGAAATACCAGAAATTAAAATCCGGCACTTCACTTGTTTTATAAGGATTAATTAAAGAAGCATTTTCTGGAACAGTACTTACAGCTTCAAAAATTTGATTCCAGTTTACAATAAAGAGGCAAAAAGCAATTATAGCAAGAAAAGTAAGATTAGATAAAACTCCCTGAATAAACTCAGTAATAATTATAGAAATTTGCCCACCTGCAAATACAAAGTATAACGAAATGGATAAAAACCCAATCATAACAAGTGGGAATGTAGAAACATCAATTCCTAATATATTGACAGATAAAGGAAGTCCGCAGTAATAAATAATAAATCTGGCACTAACTGCAGGAAATATACCAAAATTCAGTAAACCAGATACAAAAGCTAAAATACCCGCAAAAATTCTAAAATTTCTGCTGTATCGCATTTCAAGAAATTGAGCAACAGTAAGAGCTCGAGTTTGCCTGAAGCGATAAATGACCCAACCTGTTACTGTAATTATTAATAACACAACAGCCATAAAAAATTCCCACCAGCGCAAACAAAAACCGGCTACGTAATTCATTTCCCATTGTCCTACAATTGTAATAGCACCAATAGCTGCCATTCCTTGAGAAACAGTAATCATATATCTCCCAGCCGACCTGCCCGCCGACAAAAAATCTGCAACACTCTGTAAATATCTCTTCCCAAGATATACTCCATAAAATAGAATACTTAAAAAAAGTGCTACAATAACTAATTCTAAAAATGTAATGTTCATAATCACCTGCTGTATTATTGAGAACTATTAATTAAGTTTAGATTTTTTATTAAGCTTCTTATTTAGTCAGAAATTGATTTGAATTAAAATCAAATAAAGCTGATGATAACTGTTTCATTTAACTAAAATTGATTCAAAAATAATTATGTTTTTATTTTACTAAAAAATACTATATTTTTATAACATCTATTCTAAAGAATTTTATGCAAAATATCAAAGAAATTTTTATGTTTTTTTAAGATTTATTTGATAAATTTCTCAAGATTATTTTTATTAAAAATATACATAGGGATTTAAGACATGAAATTTTTAACTTTATTTACATTTTTACTATTCTTTATAACTCAACAAATCAAGGTTGACGCATCTCAAATTAAATTATCTTTAATACCTTATCCTGAAAAAGTACAAATAAAAAATGGCTCATTTCCGTTGACTCCAGAAACTATTCTAATATGCAAAGATGATTTTCTTAAAAATTATTTCATTGAAAAGATAAAAGAATTTACTGGCATTCAACTTTCATCTTCAAAAACAACAAAGAGAACTACCGAGAGTAAAATTATCTTTGAATTAGACAAATCATTCAAAATAAAAAATGATGAGGCATATCAACTTAATATCACAAGAAATCAAATCAAGTTAATTGCAAATTCAATTACTGGATTATTTAGAGGTTTGCAGACAATTTTTCAATTAATTCCTCCAGAAATTAAAGCTAATAAAAATTGTTCAGCTGTAAACTTACAATGTTGTTCTATCGAAGACAAGCCAAGATTTACATGGCGAGGATTAAATTTAGATTGCAGCCGCCACTTTATGACAAAAGATTTTATCAAAAGATACATTGACATTCTGGCTTATTATAAATTCAATACTCTGCACTGGCATATTACTGATGATCAAGGTTGGCGAATTGAAATTAAGAGATATCCAAAATTAACTGAGATTGGTGCATGGAGAAAAGAAGCAGATGGTTCAATATACGGCGGATATTACACACAAGAAGACATTAAAGAAATTGTACAATACGCAAAAAGCAGATTTATTAATATTGTCCCTGAAATTGAAATGCCGGGTCATTGCCTTGCTTCATTAGCTTCTTATCCAGAAAATTCATGTACCGGTGGACCATTTGAGGTGACAAATTTATGGGGAGTTATGAAAGATGTTTATTGTGCTGGAAGAGATTCAACATTTTATTTTTTACAGAATATTCTTGACGAAGTAATTGAATTATTCCCAAGTAAATATATTCACATTGGTGGAGATGAAGTTTTAAAAGACAGATGGAAAACCTGTCCAAGATGTCAGGAACGAATTAGAAAAGAAGGGCTTAAAGATGAACATGAACTTCAAAGTTACTTCGTTCAAAGGATAGTGAATTATCTTGAATCAAAAAATAAAAAAGCTATTGGCTGGGATGAAATTCTTGAAGGTGGTTTAGCTAAAGGAGCAATTGTTCAATCATGGCAGGGATATAAAGGAGCTATTGAAGCAGCAAAACAAAATCATTACACAATTTGCTCTCCTACTTCTTATACATATTTAAATTACGATCCTGATAATCTTGATTTACAAACCGCTTATTCTTTTGAACCCATTCCAGATGAATTAACAGAAAAAGAAAAAAAATATATAATTGGAGGAGAAGCAAATTTATGGACAGAGTACGCTCCTCAAGAAACTGTGGATAGTAAATTATTTCCAAGAATTTTAGCTCTCTCTGAGGTCTTCTGGTCATCTATACAAAATAAAAACTACGAAAATTTTTATCAGAGACTTCAAGCTACTTATCCAGATTTGACTGCAATGGGAATTCAATATGGCAGAGAATCAAAAATAATTACATACAATATAAATTATGATGAAGCTAATAATAAATTCATTTTAACAATTACACCCAATCAAAAAAACTTACAAATAAGATATACACTCAATGGAACCTTACCTGATACAAATTCTTTGCTCTATAAAGAACCAATCATAATTGATAAATCAACCAGAGTAACAATTGGTGGATTTTTAGGCAATCACTTTATTAATAAAAAAATTGAATTCTCATTTGCACTTCACAAAGCATTAAAAGGAAATGTAAATTACCTAAATGAATATGACTCACGATATAGAGCAAATGGAAATCAAACTCTTATTGATGGGATAAGAGGAACTAATGATTTTCATGATGGTTTATGGCAGGGATTTGAAGGAAAAGATTTCGAAGTAATTATTGATTTGAAAGAAGAAAAAGAAATTAATCGTATTATTCCAAGATTCTTTCTCAACATAAATTCATGGATATTCCTGCCTAATAAAGTAGAAATATCCCTGTCAAAAGATGGAATTAATTTTAATAACAAAAAAGTAATTATTAATGAAATTCCACAAAAAACATCTGAAATACTCATAAAAGATTTTNCAGNAGAATTTAATAATGAAAAAGCAAGATATATAAAAGTATTTGCNGAGAATNTAAAGAAATGCCCGGATTGGCATCCAGGAGCTGGAGATAAAACCTGGTTATTCATTGATGAAATTATCGTAGAGTAAATTTTTAAGAGGTTTAAAATGAATTACAAAATATTTTCTACTTATTTTTTAATTAGCATGATTTTATATGCACAAACTGAAAAATTAAATCTTACTCTCAATGGTAAAAGCGAATATCAAATTGTTCTTTCTGATTCTGCTTCTTATTGGGATTCCCTTGCTGCTAAAGAACTAAAAAAATATATTGAAAAAATATCAGGTGCTATCATACCTATTGTTAGCGATAATCAACCATTGCAGACAAAAGAAATTATAATTGGCAANAACAATCGTTCAGTTCACATTGATAAGTCTCCAATAAAATATGATGGTTTTATAATAAAAACAGAAGGTGAAAAATTATATTTTATTGGCGGCAAAGAAAAAGGAACACTTAATGCTGTTTATTCATTTTTAGAAAAATATCTCAATTGCAGAATGTATTCTGCTTCTGTACAAATAATTCCTTATCAAACCACAATTATACTGCCACAAATAAATACTCTGGAAAATCCAGTATTTGAATACAGAGACATTCATTATTATGAGACAACAAATGATGAGTATTGTAGGTGGCACAAGTTAGTAGATTCTCACGACAAAAAGCAATGGGGTATGTTTGTTCATACATTCCAAACATTAGTCCCTCCAGATAAATATTTTGATTCACATCCAGAATATTTTGCTTTGCGTGGAAATATTCGAGTTCGCGAACAATTATGTTTAAGTAACCCAGAAGTACTAAAGATTGTAATTAATGAATTAAGAAGAAGAATGACAGAAAACCCACAAGCAAAAATATGGTCAGTATCGCAAAATGATAATTACTCTTATTGTCAATGCCCTGAGTGCCGTAAAATTGATGAGCAGGAAGGTTCACCTTCTGGTTCTATTATAAATTTTGTAAACAAAATTGCACGAGAATTTCCAGATAAAATTATTTCCACATTAGCTTATCAATACAGNAGGAAGCCACCTAAAAATATAAAGCCAGAAANAAATGTAAATATAATGCTATGTTCAATAGAATGTAACCGTACTAAACCTCTTGATGTTGATTCAAACAGTGCAGCTTTTGTAAATGATTTAATAGAATGGTCTAAAATCACAAACAATATTTTTTTATGGGACTATGTTGTTCAGTTTTCAAATTTAATTAGCCCTTTCCCTAATTTTCAAGTTCTCCAACCAAATATTCAATTATTTGCAAAACATAATATTAAAATGATGTTCCAGCAAGGTGCTGGTCATTGTAATGTAACTGAATTTGGTGAATTAAGAACTTATTTAATTGCAAAACTTTTGTGGAATCCAAATATAAATGTTGATTCCGTAATGAATGATTTTCTTTATGGATATTATGGACCAGCAGGAAAATATATAAGAGAATATATAGACTTAATGCGTAACGAATTAATAAAATCTGGTCATGATTTATGGATTTATAGCAATCCAGTAGTCCAAATGAATTATTTTCTAACCCCCGAGCTTATGAAAANATATAAAAAAATTTTTGATGAAGCTGAAAATTCTGTCAGAGNNCAAGAAGATTTTCTCAAAAGAGTAAAAATTGCAAGGCTTCCTCTTATTTTTGCAGAACTTGAACAAGCCAAAGCTACTGCAAAGGATAATAATATTTTGGTAATTAAAAAAAATAAGAACAAATATGAAACCAATCCCTTCATAATATCTTTACTCAATGAATTTGAAAATACAATAAAAGATTTAGATAATGTTTTTATACATGAACATGGCTTAACTGCAGAAATTTACATTTCGCGTTATAAATCAATTCTTTCAAAGACAATGTATAACCCCATCGCGCTAAATAAGCCTGTTACTTTTCTTACTGAACCTAATTGGAAATATTTAGCTAACGGGAAAAAATCATTAACTGATGGTTTGCGTGGAGACGAAGATCATTTTTTCAACTGGGTCGGTTATGAAGGAAATGATATGGAAGTAATTGTTGACCTCCAAAAAATTCAAACCATAAGAAAAATTAGTATTGCATTTCTACAAAATGTTTTTTCATGGATTTTTTTACCAGAAAAAGTTGAAATAAGTATTTCAAAAGATGGAAATAATTTCAATACAATTTCAGTTATACCAAATACAATCTCAGCAACAAGAAAAGAATTAGAAGCACCAATTTATGCTTTCATAAAAGATTTTACCTGTCAATTTAATCCTGTTAAAACAAGGTTTGTAAAAATTAAAGCAACAAGTATCAAAACATGTCCACGTTGGCATCCGGGTTATCCTGAAAAAGCCTGGATTTTTACTGACGAAATAGTAATCGAATAAATTTTAAAAGGAAATACCATGAGNGAAGAAAAAAAAGAAACTCTGCATGCTGGTGCAGTAGAAATTTCAAAAGCAATAAAAGAATATTATCCAGAATCCGACCCTCTGGTTATATCAAAATTAGAAGAATGGCAAAAGTTAAAATTCGGATTAATGATTCACTGGGCNCCATCAAGTCAATGGGGAATTGTAGAATCATGGTCNTTATGTTCAGAAGATGAAGAATGGTGCAAAAGAAAAATTGATGATTATTGTGAATATAAAAGACAATATGAAAATTTATTCACAACATTTAATCCAATGAATTTCAATCCCGCAAAATGGGCTGAAGCTGCAAAATATGCTGGCATGAAATATTTTGTTTTTACTACAAAACACCATGATGGATTTTGTATGTTCGATTCAAAATATACAGATTACAAAATTACAAGCAGCAAATGTCCATTTCATAAAAATCCAAACGCTAATATTGCAAAAGTTTTATTTGATGAATTTCGCAAACGAGATTTTATGATTGGAGCTTATTTCTCCAAACCAGATTGGCATTCAGATTTTTATTGGTGGCGAAGATTTGCTACACCCGACCGCAATGTAAATTATAACATCAAAAAATATCCTGAGCGGTGGCAAAAGTTTGTTGAATTTACACACAATCAAATTGAAGAATTAATGACAGATTATGGCAAAATAGATATTCTATGGCTCGATGGATGCTGGGTAAGAAGTTATACCGAAGAAGAACTCGAAGAAGAAAGAAAACGAGCAAACTTTAATATCTGCAGAATTCAAAATCAAGATATCGATATGCCATCACTTGTAAAGAAAGCAAGAGCAAAACAACCAGGTTTAATAGTAGTAGACCGTGCTGTTCCGGGAATCTATCAAAATTATCTTACTCCAGAAAATCAAATACCAGATAAACCTCTTCCCTATCCATGGGAAACCTGTATGCCAATGACTCCAAGCTGGTCATACGAACCCGGATTGGAATATAAATCAACAAGTCAGTTAATTTCTGCTTTAATTCAAATTGTTGCACGCGGTGGTAATTTCTTATTAAACATTGGTCCAAAACCTGATGGTGATTTTCAAGAAGATGCTTATAAAAGGCTTTATGAAATTGGCGAATGGATGAAAATAAATGGTGAAGCAATTTATAATACATCACCGCTTTATCCTTATCAAGAAGAAAATATATTCTTTACAAAACTATCAGATAAAATCAATTATCTTTTCTATTTAATTAAAGAAAACGAAACAACATTGCCAGATAAAATCGTACTAAATAAATTTATTCCGAAAGAGGCTTCATCAATTTCAATACTTGGAGATAATAGAAATCTTAGCTGGATTATAAGAAATAATCAAACAATAATTTTTATACCTGAAGAAATAAGATTGAACAATCAATATAAATTCGCATTAACAATTAAAATAATAAACTCATAGTAGAAAAATGAAAAAGATAATTTTAATATTTTTAATAAGCTTTCTATATACAAATTTATCAGCTCAAAAATTCGATATAGAAAAGCCAGAAAATTTTAAGATAATTCTTCCTTCAGATAGTGAAGAAGATATTATTAGAAAAGCTGCAAATGTAATTCCTTCAAAAAGACAATTTGAATGGCAGAGACTTGAATTTATTGGATTCATTCATTTCGGTATTAACACATTTATGGATGTAGAATGGGGATTGAAAAATGCAGATATTACAAAATTCAATCCCACAATGCTCGATTGTAATCAATGGGTTAAGGTATTTAAGGATGCTGGCATAAAAATGATAATATTAACTGCTAAGCATCATGATGGATTTTGCTTATGGCCATCAAAATTTACTGATTATAATATTTCAAGAACTCCATATAAAAACGGCAAAGGAGATATTGTTAAAGAACTTTCTGAGGCTTGTAAAAAAGAAGGGTTAAAATTTGGCATTTATCTTTCTCCATGGGATATTCACGAAAATTCTTATGGCACAAATGAGTATAACGAATTTTTCAAAAATCAATTAACTGAATTACTAACAAATTATGGTGAAATCTCTGAAGTCTGGTTTGATGGAGCATGTGGTGAAGGACCAAATGGGAAAAAACAAATTTACGACTGGCATTCCTACTATGAACTAATTCGTAAGTTACAGCCAAATGCTGTAATTGCAATTATGGGACCTGATGTAAGATGGGTTGGAACAGAATCAGGTTATGGCAGAAAAACTGAATGGAGTGTATTGCCAGGCTCATTAATGAATTTAAATGAGATTGCAGCTAATTCCCAACAGCAAGTTCTTGATGGTGCATTTATTCCTAAGGATTTAACTGATGAAGATTTAGGAAGCAGAGAAAAAATATTAAAGGCTTCTTCACTAATCTGGTATCCCGCTGAAATTGATGTTTCTATTCGTCCCCGATGGTTTTATCATAAAGAAGATGATGAATTTGTTAAATCTCCTTACAAATTATTTGATATTTATTTTAATTCAGTTGGACTTAATGGAGTTCTTTTATTAAATGTTCCTCCAGATAAAAATGGACTTATCCACAAAAACGACGTTAAAAGTTTAAGAGGATTACGATATTTATTAGATAAGACCTTTAAGAACAATCTTGCAAAAAATTCTAAAATTATTGTTTCAAATCAGACCAATAAAAACAAAATACAAAATATTATTGATGACAAATATGAAACATACTGGACTACAGACGATTCGATATCATCTGCATGGATTGAACTACAATTTCCACGAAAGGTAACTTTTAATTGTGCAATGCTTCAAGAAAATATTTTAATTGGCCAACGAATAGAAAAATTTCAGATTAAATACTGGGATGAAAATTCATGGAAATTTTTAACTGAAGGAACAACTGTTGGATATAAAAGATTATTAAAATTCCCTGAAGTAACCACAAATAAAATAAAGATAATAATTGAACAATCGAGAACTAATCCAACTCTCTCTTCATTTGGATTATATCTAACTCCACCAGAAGTTAAAATTGAATCTAAAGAAAAAGTTTTTAGAGATAGCACAACTGTTAAGATTTCATCAGACCAAAAAAAATCTACCATCTATTATAAACTTAATTCTGATAAATATTTTAAAAAATTTAATAAAGAATTTAAGATTGAGAAATCAACAAGTGTAACTGCATATGCAATTTCTGAAAATGGGAAACNAAGTCTTTCGACCACAGAAACATTCTATAAAGCAAAATATGATATCATCAATAATTCGAAATTCAGCAGTCAATATTCAGGCGGCGGATTATATTCAGTAGTTGATGGTATTTATGGAAGCAAGCATTTCAATGACGGAGGATGGCAGGGATATCACGGAAACGATATTGATATTATTATTGATTTAGGAAATGTTAAAAGTATTAAAAAAGTATCAGCAAATTTTTTGAGAGATGTTTTAGCTTATATATTTCTACCTGAAGAAATAAATTTTTCAGTTTCATTAGATGGAAATATTTTTGAAAATATTTATACATATAAAGAAGAAAATCAAAACAATAATGAAATCCTGATAAAAAATTATGAGGTTTCTGTTAAAGAAATTAAATGCAGATATGTAAGATTAAAAGCAAAAAACATTGGAGTTTGTNCAGACTGGCACATTGGCAAAGGTGATAAAGCCTGGTTATTTATTGATGAAATTACAATNNAGTAATTTATNAAATATTTTCTGGGACTTCAGATTTATTCAAAAATGATAAACCATAATAAAGAATAATTAAAAAACTAATTAATGGTATTATGTAAGATGTATTAATGCTTCCTGTGAAGTCTGATACAAAGCCTTGAACTGCTGTTAAAACTGCCCCACCTAATATTGCCATTATTAATCCAGAACTTCCAATTTTAGTATCTTCTTTTAAATCTTTAATTGCTAATCCAAATATTGTAGGAAACATCAATGACATACATGCTGAGATTAGAACAAGAGCATAAACACCAATAATTCCACCAGAAAATATTACTATACTGGNCAACAGAATTGCAAAAAATGATAACAATGACAATAATTTACTTGGATGTAAATATTTCATAAGACCTGTGCAAAGAAATCGAAATCCACCAAATAAAATCAACGAAGCTAAATAATATGAAGCAGCATCTTTCTCATTTAAGCTCAATTCTTTCATTGTATACCTGATTGTAAAGGACCACACTCCAATTTGTGCACCTACATAAAAAAATTGTGATATTACACCTTTTAAGTAATTTTGCTTTTTCAAGAGACGCTTAAATGTCTTAATTAATTCAAGGTTTGTAGATTCATCTGAACCTGCTGGCATTTTTAATAATGCAATTAAAATCCAGATTATAATAAGAATTAATGCAATTCCCACATAAGGTCCCATCACCGCTTCCAACTCTTGCGCTTGAATTTTTATTAATTGTTCTTGAGACATCATTTTTCTTTCTGCAGCTGAAGCACTATTCAAATTGCTTAAAATAAAAAGCTGACTTATTAGAATACCTGATATTGAACCAATTGGATTGAAGGACTGAGCTAAATTTAGTCTTCGTGTTCCAGTTTCGGATGGACCCATTGCAATTATATAAGGATTAGCAGAAGTTTCTAATATTGATAGCCCGCCTGCAAGAACATAAAGTGCAAATAGAAAATGATAGTAGTTCATCGACTTACTTGCTGGATAAAACAGCAATGCTCCAATAATGTAAAGGCCTAAACCTAATAACACACCTGACTTATAACTAAACTTTTTTATAAAAATTGCAGCTGGTAATGCTAAACAAAAGTAAGCTCCATAAAAAGCAATTTGAATCCATGAAGTTTGAAAATCTGACATACTCATAATTCTCTTAAAAGCAGCTAATAAAGTATCTGTCATATTATTAGCCAAACCCCACCATGCAAAACAACTGGTGACCAATATAAACGGCAATAAATTTTTTTTTGGTATTATATTACCCATTTCTCTTTTATGAATAATTAATAATATTAATGAAAATTAATAATCAATTTTTTATAACAATAAAATTTGATTCATAAGGTTTGAGGTCTATTGTAAATATTCTTTTTTTAATTCTTCCTAAAACATCGGATGAATATACATTATAATTTTTGGGAATCTTAATGCTAACTTTTTTACCGCCTGTTTCTCTTAGTAAAATATGAATATCATTATTTTCTTCGAGCGGACTAATCTTAGAAACCGCAATATTCGATATATCTAAGAATGAAAATTTATTATCATGAATTATTCCTTTTTTATCATAGTTTGATGGTGGAACTAAAAATCCAATCATAGGCAATTGAATACTTTCACCAAATAATTCTGCATATGTTGATGATGTATCACTTGACGAAGTAAATGAGAATTGCCAACTCAGTTCCCCTTCTTCCCATGCTTTAAAGTTTGTTGTCCAGTAATTATTATAAGGCCATGCAAATATGTGAGTAGTTTCTATTTTTGCCAGTGGATTAAATCTTCCAGTATTGATATTTCCAAATTGCATCAGAGGGCAATCCGGCGATGATAAAATTATTTGATAATTTTTATTGCGAACACTCGCATAATTATGTACTGTGTTCCAATCATTAGATGTACCTTCTAATTGGTCAACAGAAGCTAACAATTGATTCCCGTGTAAATTAAAGTAAATCTTACCTTCCTGTAATTTATAAGGGAAACTAATATATAAGGCTTCAGGTTCTAAAATTCTCTTTTTTTGAATCTGATAGACAAAGTCAATTCTTTTAACATTTTTCAATAATCTTATATCAATCACAACTAATTCACTATCTATTGTATATCCATTAATTTTAATACTCTTCCATAATGAATTCTCACTTAAAGGTTCCAATGAAACAATAGATAAACTTGATTGTTTTGCTTCACCCTTTTTATACAATTCCATGTTATGTCTATCAGATAAGAATTCTTTTATCAGAATTCCAAAACCCCAGGAAGCTTTATCATCAACTAATTCGAGATTATATTCTTTATCAATTAAATGTTTTATCTGTCCTGTATTTTTATCAATTTCAATATAATAATATTCGTTTTCAAGAATATTATTTCTTTCCGATGACTGATTAATTTTTATAGAATTTTCTTTTAACAATAAATTATAACATTTCCAGTTCATTGGAGGAACATCTTCAGCAAAAATTTTTATGTATAATCCCTCTGCAATTTGTCTAATTATTTCTGCTTTAATTTCTTTCCCATTTTCATCAATTAATGAAAAAGATTTGGACAAAGGGATAAATTGTTTGTCTACAAATACATCAACATAAGCTGATCTTTTATGATTAGAAGTATTAAAAATATATATCTTACAATTATCTTTAGATTTTTCAAGATAAGGCAAAAATAGACTTAGCGATTTCTGATTTAATAAATATGTTTTCCATTGAGCCTGCCAAGGGAATGAAGATTTAGTTAACCACTGTTCAATAGAATTTTTAGAGAATGGTTCTGAAATACTTTCTGCTGCTCCGAATGTATGTTCTCCATAAAAAAGTAATTGTTCTTGAATATCATACAAATCATTCAGTAATACTTGAGGAATATTAATTTTATTTAATCTTGCAAGAGAAAGAATTCCCTGTGTAGCTAATAATTGTTTTTGTGTTTTCAATACAACTGCAGTTTCTCTCGGTGCTGAACCAAATCCATCAGTCCACCAGTCCAGCCAGGCTTTTTTATATACTTTTAATTCTTTCGCATACTTTTTTTCAATAATATCTAAAAATTGAGAAATTGTAGCTAATCGAAGATGTGGCGATTCATACTTATCATTCCATTGTTTTACAATCTCACATGCTTTTATCGAAGGAGGTGAATTATCTGTATGATATCCACTAAATTGCATTTCAATTTCATTAAATGGGTATCCGCTGTTAAGTAAATTTTCTATATACTTGAACAATTCATCTTCAATATACTTAATATCACCCGAAGGATTTGAAATAAAATTTGCACTCATATAATGGTCAGCTCTAAATGCAAGTAATTTATTACCGGAGAATGTTTCCCAAAAAAAAGGAGTTGGATAATTGAAAGGTCTTAATGCACGATGAGGATGCATTCCCATAGAGACATATTTTATACCTAATTTACTTAAATAATCAACATAAGCCCACGCAATACCATTAACATCATTTTGCATGGCAGTAATTACAGGAAATCCTGAACTAATAATTGTTTTCAAAGGTTGGAGTGAAGCAATTAGCATGTTCTCATCAAGAATTTCACCAAAATTAAAAGGGAGAGCTGTTATTTCAATTCTTCCTTCTTTTACTCGCTTTTTTAATTTATTAATATATTCATGTGACCGGCTTTGTAAATATTCTTTAACCGGGTAACTTGCTTCACAAGTCCAACGAAATTTTGCTTCATCGGGATAATTGTCTGTTAAATCACAATAATCAAGTGCAAGGTCAATATATCGTAAATGTTCTGCTAAAATTTCATGCTGTGGTCTTGTATATCCAATATCCGTATGAGAATGCTGTACTAAAAAAATTTCTAATGGTTTAACCGGAGTTCTAATATATGTATTAACTAGTGTTTTATTCTGAAAGAAAATTTTTATTTCTTCAGTTTTTATGTCACTGGTTTGCGGTAAAAATATTTCATAATTATTAATACCATAAGAAGCAATTGTATCAATTGTACCAGCAGGATATTTTATTGATACTGGACTTATTTTATCTAAAAAAACAAAAGTAATTTGAACTGGTTGCTTTAATTCACCATTTATTCTTGCTAATGCAGGTATTGGTTTAACTAACAGTTCATTTTTTAATGGATATTTATAGACCATAACCCAGGCTTTACTACCCATCTTATGCCCTTTAATAGTAAGGATAATCTTACTATTTGGTTTTATGTCACCTCTATTAATTTTCAATTCCATAATACCAAATCGATCACCACTTTTATCTACCATAATTCCATTAAAAGTTAATTGACTATTATTCACACCTGAGACTGACCAATTATTTTTATCCCATGAATAGAAAGTTAAGAGTGAATCATTATTAAGAAATAAAGTAAAAGGTTGTTCCCCTAAATTACAACCTAATCCAGATAACCATACAAATACCAACTCTTCACTGCTCGATTCCGGAATAAAATCTGTTTGCCAGTTAATAGCCATATTACCATCAGTTGCTCTTGAAATTAAAGCTCTTTTCACATTAGGGTGAGGTGAATGATAGTCAATTTCAGAACCTGATAAAGATTTATTAAAACCATTAATTAATGTCTGTCCATAGCTTACACACAATGATATAATTAATAAAAACATTATTCTAAAAAGCATAATAATTTACCTCAATAAATTCTCTATTAAATTAAAATATCATTTAATGATTAATGGTAAAGTGGACCAAAATTTTTACAAGCTCTAAAATCAGCTCCTTCCAAATCAGAAGTACCAAAAGCACTCCAAACACTTGGTCTAAAAATTCTCTCTTTTGAAACATTGTGCATGTTAACTGGAATTCTCAACATTGATGCAAGTGTTATTAATTTATCTCCTATATGGCCATAAGATACTGCAGCATGATTAGCACCCCAATTAAGCATTACTGAATAGACATTTTTAAATACTCCTTCGCCTGTCAAATTAGGAACAAACCATGTAGTGGGCCAGGTTGGATTAGTTCTTTCCTGCAAAACTTCATCTACATCTTTGGGTAGTTCAACTGTAAATCCTTCTGCAAGTTGTAATACAGGTCCTAATCCTTTTATCAAATTAATTCTGCTCATTGTTACAGGCATTCCTCCTTCTGTCAAAAATTGAGAGGAAAAACCACCACCTCTAAAATATTCTTTAATGGCCGGGCACCACTTTGTAGCCTTTAAACAATCTTCCATTTCTTGATTTGTTATTTCCCAGAAAGGTTTGATAGAGGGTTTATCATTTATCTTTTGTTTACCTGAACCATCTAATGCTGATGAACCAGAATTAATTAAATGTATGAAACCATTTTCAGCTAATCCTTTAAGTTGCTTTCCAGTAACTCTTTTAACAGCATCAGGGCTCCAATAGGATCTAACATCAGAAAAGATTTGAGCAGTATTTGTCAATAAATGACCAAATAACATTGCAATACCATTCAAGCTATCATTTTCAGTAGCTACGATAAATGGTTGTCGAATGCCATTCCAGTCAAATGAAGAATTAAGAATAGCTTCAGTAAAATCACCATTTGGCATAAAATCAGTCCACTGTCTTTGTCCCTGAAATCCAGCTGCAATAGCATTATGTCCATTAGATTCTTCAATAAAACCTAAATCAGCAAGCTTTTTATTTCCAATCATTAAATCCCGTATAATCATTGTCATCTTAATAACTGTTTCCCATTCATATTTTTTTCTTTCCTGTGTCGATTTTTCAATGTTGTAATCCTTGCCTTCGACACAATATTTATTTACCCACTGCAATGCAGCTTTAAATTCTTCTTCATCATAAATTTTATTATCAATTCTTCTGATTATTTCACTCATATCAACAAATTCATTTCTCATTCCGAGATATTCTTTAAAGAAGTGAGTATCAACAATTGAACCTGCGATTCCCATTGAAACAGAGCCGATTGACAGATATGATTTACCTTTGATTTCTGCTACTGCTAAAGCCGATTTTGTAAATAATAATAATTTCTCTTTCACATCATCTGGAATTGTTTCATCATCTTTATCTTGAATATCTTTACCATAAATTCCAAATGTTGGAAAACCAAATTGATTATAACCTGCAAGAGCAGCAGCCAAATAAACTGCACCTGGTCTTTCTGTGCCGTTAAATCCCCATACCGCTTTTGGAATTAACGGATCTGTATCCATAACTTCTGTTCCATAACACCAACATGGAGTAACAGTTATTGAAACCCCTACATTATTTTTTCTGAATAATTCTGAACATTCAGCAGCTTCTGCAACTCCTCCTATACAAAACTCTGGAATTATACATTCGACTTTCATCCCGTTGGGATGACGTAAATTTTCCTCAATTAGTTTAGCCGTATTTTTTGCCATTTGCATGGTCTGGTTTTCGAGTGATTCTCTTACTCCACCTCTTCTTCCATCAATTACGGGTCTTATTCCAACCTTAGGAAGTTCTCCTTTAAAACGATAAATGAATTTGTTATCAGCTATCATAAATCACCTCTATGATTTTGATTTAATTTCCTTTTTAATACAATTGACCCAAGCCCTTTCTATACATCAATAATAATCTTTTTAATCTTTAGATACTATCCATGGTAATAATTTTTATAGTGGTTCACTTTTTATAAATTCTATTAACTTCCTAAGTTCAATTGAATATTGATAGAATTCATTCACATTCATCTCTTTCAAAAACAACATACCATGTGCAGCACGCACACGTGGAACAGGATGATTTAAGAAAAAGTCTTTTCCTAAATATGTTCTTATTTTTTGATACTGGTCAACATGAATATGTTGAACAAGGCGACAGAATGGACCATCATATTCCCAACTTGGAAAACTTGCATCTTTTTGTGAACCATAACAATTCATAAAAACATTTTCAAGAATTGCCATCGAGTTCAAACTTACAGGCACATAAATATTTGCTTCTGCAGGATGGAATCGATACCAAACATTTCGATAGCCCCAGATTTTTAAGTTCGATACATCTTCTTCTTTCTCATATAATTTTAAAGCTTCACATATAGCTTGCAAAACTTTGTAATGTGTATCAGGACCACTTCCTTCCGGGTCAAATGCCAGTGTAATGATTGTTGGTTTAATTTTTTTTAACAATTTATAAATTGGAATTACATCTCTGTTTAATTCCGGATTTTCTGTAAATATATTACCCTGATAAAATCCCAATCTTAAATGAGAAATGTCTTTCGTGCTAAATCCATAGTAAGCCCATGTTAATTCTTCCTCCCATTCTCTTACCATTCCTTTAAGTCGTTGAACATAAGAAATATCTTTTTTACCAGGATACTGAGTTTTAAAGTAATTAATCAGTTCATTTATTCTATCGAGCAAATATTTTTCGCTATCTTCTTCATATATCTCAATAATATTTCTTAATAATCTTCTTGAAATTGCTTCGGTTCTTTTTGCTGGATTATTCTCAGCAATGCCGTCAAGGAACAAACTAATATCATTGTTTTTTGCTAATGTATTATCTGAATCAAAATAACCATTGCTTAATTTAGAATCAAAAATTCCTGAGGTTAAGTGTTCTTTTAACTGTTCTAGAATTTTTAACATATAACTATTTGTAACCGCAGTAAAGCCGCTTGTTAGAATTGCAAAATGATGTTTGTTGAGAGGTGTTCTGACTAAATGTGTAATTAAAGCAAGATAGCCAAGCATTATATCATCATGATGCGGAGCAGTGTGAAGTATAACCTGATTTATCGGTGTATCCATCCCTTTATTAAATCTATCAATAATTGCTGTGTGAATTTTTTCATTTATTTCTTTAATAGATTTTCCTGATTTCTTCAATACCAACGAAGCTAATCTATTGCTTTCATAATCTGACTTTGTTAAAGATAGAACAGGTTTATTTACTTCAATTGATAAATCAAGAACAGCCTTTTCAAGAGAAAATTCAGAAAGCGTAGTTTCCTTTTCTACATTCGCATAAATTCTTTCTTTTAATTTTGATGCTGCACCATTTGTTAAATAAAATCTTGAGTCTTTTAGTCTTTGTAAAACAGTAGCAGGATATTTATTAGTCTGAGAACTTTCTATGGATTCTTTTACAATATTAGCTTTGGACTCACCAGCTGCAATTATTATTGCAGTTGCTTCAGGGTTATAAGTAATAGTATCAAGTCCAATTGTTATTACCAATCTTGAGGAGGCTACTTCAAATCCACCTAAATCTGTTGATGCAGCTGCTTGTGTTTGATAATTAGTTGCAGTTAATCGAGTTGTAGAATAATGGTCACTCCCCTGCACATTAAATCCTATATGTCCATCAGGTCCAATTCCACCTAGGAAAAATCCAATACCACCCATTTCTCTAATTTTTTTCTCATACTGAGTACAAAATTCATCTACNATTTCAATTGTTTCTTTTTGCANTCTTTCAAGGCGATTTGAAGGNAATTTTGTTCTTAAGNTGAGGTCAACACGGTTATCCGGGAAAATTAAATTAATCGGGAGATTTTCAGCTGTCCCAATTTTATTAACATTTATAAGCAATGCATTATTAATGTCGAACCCAAATTTTTTGATATAAAATTTTTTTACATAGTAATAAAAACTATTATGTTGCGAAGAATCAATAGGATAAAATTCATCTATTTGAACAAATTTAATTTTTTTCATATCAGGTTTTCTTTTGGGGTCTAAATCAACTTTCTTTAACCTTTCTGCAACATCAGGTTTATCCCAATTTTTCATTAAGTAAGTAAACCAGTAAATAAAATATTCAGGAGTTTTACCGGTAGGAAGTGATACTACTCCTTCAGGATTATTTTGCAGCCATTCGATAAATCTCAATGCTGTTAATTCTCCAAGTTCAGGAATATTTTCAACCTGTATAACTGGTATCTTTTCTGTTGGTTTATAGATTAATTTTTTGCCTGACTTTTTTAAGAAATAATATTCTACTTTAGAATTTGTATCCATTTCTCTCCTTTCTAAATTATTTATCATGTTTATTCAATTCATTTATTGCAAAAGAATAAGCTCCAAGAGCGATTGCTTTGCTTGTGCCTAATTGTGATATACCAACACCAATTTTCTTAGAAGAATTATATTTTACTTTTTTATTTGTTCCATAAACACTTATTTCAACTGATTCATCTTTCAAAAATTTTTTCATGTCATTTTCATCAGTTAGATTATAAATCTCTGCCATTAATCTTTTAACTCTTGAACCATCAGAAGATTTAACATAATAACTTCTCATTTCTTCAATTAAAAAAGGCATAAAAAGTGAACTCGCACCAGCCAGTCCACCACCAATAACTACATTACAATCAAGTAATGTTACAGCATTAGAAATTGCATCACCAACTACATGAGCCATAGTTTTGTAAGCTTCGATTGCAGCGTTTTTATTTCCAGGAATTAATCCTAATGCAATTTCATAGATTTCTTTTGGAGAAGGTGATTCTGAAAATTTAATTTTTGCTTTCTCACTATAAACTCTTCTCACCCCTCGAATACTTGCGTGTTCTTCAACATATTCATCTGGAGATATTTTATTTCTTAATAACCAGATTTCTCCAGCCATAGAGTTATCTCCAATATATAACTCACCGTTTACTGCTAATCCAAAACCAAATCCAGTCCCTAAAGTAATTCCAATAAGATTTTTATATCGTTTAGGATTTCCTGATTTTTCTAATTCANTATTTATCCATGGAAGAAAACCCCANAGAGCTTCGCCATATGCGTATAAATCTCCATCATTATTTATAAATACAGGTAAATTAAATTTCTCTTTTAATAGTGGACCCAGCGCAACACCACCTCTATATGCCGGCAAATTTCCTAAGTCGCCTAAGATTCCATTAGGATAATCTGCTGGACCGGGGAAAGCAATACTAATTGCATCAGGTGGACCATTAAGTTTATTTTTAATTAATGTGAAGCCATCAATTATATTCTTTAAGGATTTATCAAGATTATCAGCTTCTGAACTGAATACTATTTCATCAACAATTTGATTTCCAGATTGAATCGCAGAAAACACAAAGTTAGTGCCCCCTGCATCTAAAGTCATTACTACACGAGAATCTGATTTCATAATTTGTTTCCTCATTACGATTGAGATTTTTTGTAAGAAATTATTGCAGTAATTAATATATACAACAAACATATCAAAGGAATAGTAAACCCAATTAACAAACTTTTTATATCACTAATTTTACCCATAATTAATGGTACTATTGCACCACCAGAAATTGCAGTAATCATTAATCCAGAAAGTTCATTTGATCTTGATGGATATTTCTCAATAACAAGTGAAAATATCAGCGGAAAGATGTTAGCAAATCCAAAACCAACGATAATAATTCCAGAATAAACTAAATATTCTTTAGAAGTAAATAATAAACATAAACCAATAATTGATAGAGATGTAGTAATCAAAAAAAATTTTCTTGCATGAATTTTATTCAAAATTTTTGCTCCAGAATATCTTCCAATCACCAATGGAAGAAAAAACAAAGACCAGCTTAGCCATAAAGAATAATCTGATACTCCAAAATACTCTTTCAAATAAATTGGGATGCCTGAACTCATTGAAACTTCTGCTCCAACATAGAGGAAAATAGCAATTACCATTAATGCAACATATTTTTCTTTCAACAAACTAAAGCATGAGCTAAATGTTGCATGTTTTCTTTCTAATTTTGTATCATTAATTTGTAATTGTTGAACAGAAAAGAAAGTCAACAAAACCAAAGCTGCAAAAACAGGGAATAAAATACTCCAATCCAAATTAAAATAAATTGCAGCTATTGGAGGGAGTAAAAATCCTATAGAAGAACCAATCGATTTGTAAAATTGTGCTAATGATAAATTCTTTGAATACTTCCCTTCTGGTGAAACATCATAAACAATTGGATTACCAACAACCTGAAGTATAGTAGCTCCTGCACATAAGGATACAATTGTAATTAATAACAAAAAAAAGTTTAGTGTATTTTTATTCATATAAGAAATATTATTGCCATATAAACCACTTGCTATTGCAAGAAATAAACCTGTTAAAGCTGTTAATAAACCAATTCTTAAAACAACTTTTTTACCAACTCTATCCTGAATAACTCCTATAGGAATTGAAAGTAAACCAAACATAATAAAGCCTGTAAAGGGGATTAATTGAGCCATAGTATAAGATAATGTAAAAGATTCTTTAGCTAAGCCAACCAGAGGTCCAACAACATCCCCAAAACCCATGCATAAAAAAATTAAATAGATTGGAAAAGTTCTTGTTTTCATGAGTATTAATTTTTGTTTTGTGAACAGAAAAGTTAAGTGAATGCAAATTTGTAAGAACTAAAACTTGATAAAAAATTAGTCAGCCGGTTTTTACACCGGCTGACCTTAACAACAAATAATAGGAGGCTATTTCATCAAAACAATCTTTTTGAAAGCTTTGTATGAATCTGATTCAAAACCAATTAAGTAAACACCACTTACAACCTGTCGACCTAAATCATCTTTGCTATCCCAAGAAGCAGAATATTTTCCAGGTTGCATTTCTTGGTTAATCAATGTTCTTACTTTTTGACCAAGAATATTATAGATTACTAATTTAACATTAGCTTGTTTTGGAACACTGAAATTAATTTTTGTTTCTGGGTTAAATGGATTTGGATATGCATCAGATAATGAATATTCTGCTGGAACTACATGTTCAATTTCTTTAATTCCAGTTAACCATTGCTTTTTCTTTTCTGGGAACCAGTTTAAATCGCCAACAGGATAACCATCAGAACTAAAGGTCATCAATGCAGAATTTGAGTAGGCAAGATTTTCTGGCAATGGCCATTTTGGCGGGAAGTTCAATTCATAATGCCAAGGATTATCAAGTTTACGAGCAGCTATTCTATAAACATAACCAATTAATTCATCGAGATGAGCAACTACTTTAGAATCTGTAAATCCTGGGTTAGCATCAATATTATTAGTGCATGAAATAAATGGTGAATAATCTCTTGATTTTGGATTTGTGAGAGAATCTAATGCCCAGAGCCCATAGTCAGTAATCCATCTTGCAAGAGTAAGTTTACGAACAAAGTAACCTTTACCGCCTGATGGAATTTCGACACTATCTGCTATTTTAACTGTATCATTCCAATCTTTATAAAATTTTACAAGCTTTTCTGGGAAATGATAAACATTATTTTCTGTTATATGAACTCTCTTGCTTGGAACAAAAAGGTCTGCTGTAATACCTTTTGATTCTTCCACAAAAGCTTCAGGACCAACAACTGAACGTCCCTGATAAGTTCCAGTTCTTCTTATTTGATAAATACTTGATGATACAGTATCGGGCCAGTTAAAGAACCAGCCTCCCATTATTTGTTCTGGATCTCCGCCCCATGCATGAGCAGCATAGAGAAGATTATTTTTCATATATAAATTAGAAGCCTGACGAGTTAAGAATGGATTTACAGCACCATATACTATTGTGTTATGTTCAAAAACTGAATATGGGTCATATCCACGAATTGAGAAGATATAAGAGTTGCAAGCAAAGAAAGTATTATTAATAAACTTTATAGTATCTGGCTGATCAAGACCGCCAGAGAGGAATGGCTGACCGCCGAAATACGATGTTGAATGAATAAAGTTTCTGAAATGACAATCTTGAACATCTAACTTAACAAAATCAGCACCATCAACACGAATTCCAGCTTCAGTAAATGCATCAAATACAACTCTTCTTAATTTAAGTGTAATGTTATCAGCCCCAATATGTATAGCTCTACTCCATCCTAATGTTTTGCCATCAGCGCGCATAGATAACAAATACAAATCATTTAATTCAACATTGATTCCTTGTTTTATAAGTTTAAAGAACCATTCTTCTGAAGAACCATCGGCTCTGATTGCAGGAGCTAAAACTGGTGGTCTTTTAGTAGGATCTCCTTTTGCCATAAATTTGCAAGGATGATTAATTTCAAATGCTTTTTCAATGTAATAGATTGCTCCACGGTCAAGAACATAAACTCGATATCCGGTAACTGAAGTATCTGCATTAATAATATCACTTATTTTTAATGATTGAGCACCAGGTATATAGACAGTATCTGTTTTTGATTGAGCAAATAATGAACTCATTAATGGTACTACAATCAATAAAAACAGGTAAATGTAATGCTTTTTCACCTTCATAGTATTACTCCTTATAATGTTGTTAAAATATTGCCTTTGCAGGCAGTTATTTATTAGAATTAAACAAGTGTTAAATCTCATCTCATAATTACCTCCTTATTTTTATTTTATAATTTCAAACGCATACCAAGTTCTGCTGTCATATCATATCTCTGTCTAAGGGTTACAAAACCTGTCTTTTGATTAATATCTACATCATCTTCACCTGTGAAGTTGTTGAGATTAAAATATACTTGAATTCCATACCATGGTAATTCTTGCTTAACAGATAAATCAAATCTTATATACTTATCTGAGTGAACTCTATTTTGCAACCAGAAATCAGGTCTCTTAAATATATTATCCTGATAGAGCATGGAAACTCTTAATGAAAATCCTTTATAATCATAGCCCAGAGCAACATTAAGAATATCATTCGGTTGATTTAGCAATCTTGTTGTGTAAAAAGTATCTACAGCAACAGTTTTTTGAATATATGTTTCGGGGTCAAGATAAGTATATAGATAAGATTTAGGATAATCAGCTTCCGAGAATATATGAGTATAATTAATATTTAAAACCAAACCAGATAATGGACCTGGCAAATACCAGAAATGAGTTTGCCACTCTGTCTCCATTCCAATTACATCTATAGGAATTGAATTATTATCGTATGTGTATAAAGTATATTTTTCTTTTTTGTTCTTTAATTTTTCTTGAAGTTCAGGATACTTGCTAAAATCTTGTGGATAGGTTTTGACCGGGAAAATTAAATTTTCAATTCTCTTTTTAAAGCCACCAACACTGAACAAACCAATATTGTTAGTATAAACAGAAAGTACAACATCAAGGTTTTCTGAAGTTGCAGGTTTTAATCTATAATTGTTATATAAAATAAAATTAGACCCAATATAATACCTTGGAATAATTGTATTATAGTCNGGATAATTCAAAGTATTTGTATAAGCAACATGTAACTGCATCCAATCAAAAGGCTTAAATCTAAAATGGACCATAGGAAGCCAATAACCGTGAGATACTTCTTCTTCTGCATTTGTATATTGAATTCCACCAGGAATCTGTTCACCTCTAATACCTTTATACTTAGTAGTTAAATTTTGATATCTGACACCTGGTAAAATTGAGAACATCTGACCTATGTTTAATGTAGCCATTATATATCCAGCACTTTTTGCTTCATGGCCAGAATAATCATACAAAGTTGATTGCAATTGTCTTGGTTTATAACCACCACCTCCAGCACCAACCCCGTAATTATTTTTTGCAACCCGTATTACATCAAGCATCAAGTTCACATTGAAAGGAGGGCCAAGTGTGTAATCACCATTTAAGAATTTTCCATAGCTATAACTTGAATCAATAAAATCGGCAAATGTTATACTGGTTCCAAATTGAGGGAAAGCACGCATAATTGCTGCAGAAACCTGAGCCCCATCATCATAAAATACAGAACCACTATTTTCATTATAATCATAACTACGGCTTCGATACTGATAAGCTCCGCCAAATTTTAATCTACTCGTTAATAATTCTGAAATTGTAAAATCCTTTGTAATATCTAAAGCTGCATTATATGTTCTATCTTTAGTAGTATTTGAAACATTATAAATATCAAAAAAGACTGCATTTTCAGGGTCATGAATTACATGTTTAACTATTTCATTAGGAGGTGCATATCTCAGCAGAGTAAATTTATTTGCAAAACCTGCAGCATTTTGCCAGAAATTAAATCTAACATCTTCGGGATATTTACTGCCAGAAAATGAGTGAGATAATTTTGCATCAATCCCAAATCCAAATAAATTATGTTTAATTGTTAATAGATTACTATAAACATCAAGAATATTTTTTGAATTAGTTGCAGAATAGAATAAATCATCATCAAGCAAAGAATAAGATTCATTTCTCGATACTGCTCTTGTATCACTTCTACTAAAGAAATTCATAAAGCCGATGCTACCGTTTTCGTATTGATAATCAAGAACAAGGGTAGCTCCATATCTATAACGGTCTCTGACAATATCAGTCAAACTCATTGATTGAAATTCAGGATTACCTTCATCTGTTACGAACAATTTTCCTGCAAAGTTATAACTAGAATTAAGTTCATTAGAGCTAAGATTTCTTTTCTCTGCACTCCCCTGTAAAAAAATTCCAAAACTATTATTCCAGAAACGTTGTTCGTATGAGCCTACAAATTTGTAATCATTATATGTGTTTTTTAGATTATTATATCCACCTTGTGAAAAGACTTCAAAGCTTGGTTGTCCAAATTGTGTCTTTACAGCTTTTCTCATTGTGAAATTAATTACACCACCTAACAAAGTTGCGTCCATATCTGGTGTAATAGCTTTAACCACTTCAATTCCTCCTAACATATTCGAAGAAATCATGCTTAAATCTGTAGCTCTATCTTCAGAAAAAGAAAGTTCATCATTACTTCTGTATTCAGATTTATGTTCATTAGGGTCACTTGAAGTAACATTAGAAGGAAGTTCTACTCCATCAATAGTAACTCTATTATATTGAGGTGATAAACCACGAACTACAACTTTTGAACCTTCACCGCCAGTTCTAATAATCGATACACCTGGCAACCTTGCAACAGATTCAGCTGCATTTGCATCAGGCAGTTCTCTTATTCTTGCAAATGAAACAACATTTTTAATTGCAATAGAAGTTAGCTGTTCATTAATTGCTTTAGCCTGACCTTCTGCCTGTGCAGTAATTATCACAGTATCACCGTAAACAGTTTCAGGACTTAAATAAAAATCATGAACAGTAGTTTTTCCATTTTGGACTTCTACAGAAATTTCTGAACTTTTATATCCAAGGAATGATGCTCTTAAAGTATACTTTCCAGCAGGGACAGATTTAATTATGTAATAACCATCCATATCAGTAGCACTTCCAAAGCTTGTCCCTACCAAAATTACGTTGCTAAAAGGTAAAGGCTCTTTTGTTTGCACATCTCTGACTCTTCCTTTTATCGTTCCGCCTGGTGCAGAGAGCACTATTGAACTCATCAGTAAAACCAATAATAAAACGTAATTTTGAAATGATAATTTTGGGGTCATATAAACCTCGTTTTTTAATTAAACCAATGTTAAAAATAGATTAGTTTTTTTGTGATAAAAATAAACTTATCAAAAATAAAATGCAATAATAATAATAAATAAAAAATATTATTTTTTTGTTTCAAGTATTTCAACAAATATATTTTGGTATAGAATAAACTAAGAACAAATTTAATTATTTATAAATACTTTAATTTTCTTAATATCTTGCTCATTAGAAGAAGTACCTATCATTATAATATATTCACCAGCTTTTACTTCATAACCATTTTCACTCCATCTCTTCAGTAAATCAGGTGTAATCTTAAATTTAACTGTACTTTTTTGACCGGGATTAAGTATAACTTTTTTAAAACCCTTTAATGCTTTTAATTCTTTTTCATCATTTTTGTATTTAATGTACATCTGTATAGTTTCTTCACCTTTTATCTTCCCTCTATTTATAATATCACACGAAACATAGAATGTATCGTTTTTATNAATTATNTTTCTTTCAGACATTAAATTATTAATAGCAAATGAGGTGTAACTTAATCCATAACCAAATGGATAAAGAACTTCTCCTTTGAAATATCTATATGTTCTGTTATCCATGTTGTAATCTGTAAATGGAGGAAGTTGATTAACAGATTTGTAAAAAGTAACCGGAAGCTTAGCTGATGGATTGAAAGTTCCCAATATTATATCCAAAATTGCTTTACCACCAGATTGTCCTGGATACCATGCCTCAATAATTGANGGAATATGTTTATTTTCCCAATTTATTGATAGTGGACTACCATTCATCAANATTAGAATTATTGGTTTACCAAGTTTATGAATTTTCTTTATGAATCTTAATTGAACTTCGGGCAAATTTAATGTTAGTCTATCCCCACCCCTAAATTCTTTAGATTCAACCTGTAGTGCTTCACCTTCAAGTCTTGGTGTTAATCCCATAAACATCATAACTAAATCAGATTTTTTTACTGCATCAATCGCTTTCTTTTCTGAATACTCTTCAGGCAGTGCCCATAATAATTGCATGAATGAATATCTCTCTTTTTTATATAGCTCGACTTTTATTTTATACAGTTTTTCTTTTTCTAATTTGATAAAGCTGTATGTAATTGCTGGATCAAATTCTCCATAATAATTTACAATCAGTGAATCATCAATATAAATACGAAAACCATTATAACCATATCCACCAATTGCATATGAACCAGATTCAGGTGGCATCAAATAACCCGTCCATCTTACACTGAATGTATCTGAATTTGCAACAGGATTTTTTGTAAGCCATTTAAAATCAATTACACTATCAATTCGTTCAAAATCAGCTTGTCCATTCATATTTGTATTCGAAAAATATTCGCCTCTTAAACCATTTTGTTTTTTATCTTTTGAGACAAATAAATAATCACTACTAATCAAATCAAATGAAGGAACATTTTCGGCAAAATAACAACCCCGTTCATAATAAATTTTTGAATCTTTCATCCTTCCTTTTATTGCTTTTAATGGTGTAATTGGATCTGAAGGGAATCCATGATAATTGCCTAATAAGCTTTCAAGATTATCTGCATTGGGACCAATAACAGCAATATTCTTATAATTTCTTTTTAATGGCAAAATATTTTTTTTATTCTTTAATAAAACAATAGACTTCCGTGCAGCTTCAAGTGCAAGCAACTTATTTTGTTCTGAATCAATGTAGCTCTCATCAATTTTACTATAAATAACTTTTTCAGGTGGGTCGAACATTCCTAATTGAAATCTTATCTTAAATATTTTTCTTAATGCATTATCAATATCATTTTCTTTAATTAATCCATTTTGAAGTGCATTTAATAACAAATGATAAGAGTTCCCACACTCTAAACTTGTCCCGGCAATCAATGATAAAGAAACTGCTTCTTCTAATGAATTAGTATATTTATGAGAATTAAAAATATCAGATACAGCCCAGCAATCAGAAACAACAAGGCCATCAAATTTCCATTCTTTATGTAAAATATCTTTAAGTAAATAATTATTTCCACAGCATGGTTCGCCTAAAACTCTATTATAAGCACACATAATTGATTTAGCATTTCCCTCTATAATGCATTTATAAAAATGCGGTAAATATGTTTCTCTCAAATCATATTCATTTACAATAGCATTAAAATGATGTCGCTCTGATTCAGGCCCGCTATGAACTGCAAAATGTTTTGGAGTAGCAACAGTCTTAATATAATTTTTATCATTGCCCTGAAGCCCTTTAATAAATTGAACCGCTAATTCACCGGTAAGAAATGGGTCTTCGCCATAAGTTTCCATTCCTCTACCCCATCGCGGATCTCTAAAAATATTTATATTGGGTGCCCATAATGTGATTCCATTATAAATTCCGACTTTATTTTTTCTCGATGCTAAATTGTATTTTGCTCTTGCTTCATCTGAAATAACACTTGCTATTCTGTATATTAAATCTTTGTCCCATGTTGATGCTAAAGCAATTGGCATTGGGAAAACAGTAGCCAATCCATTACGTGCTACACCATGCAGAGCTTCGTTCCACCAATTATAGTCTGGAATTTTTAATCTTTCAATTGCTGGAGAATTATGGCTCATTTGAGAAACTTTTTCTTCAATAGTCATTCTAAGAATTAAATCTTCTATTCTCTCATCAATTGATAAATTATAATCTAAATACTTTGGTATATCCTGTGCGAATACAGAATTTGTAAATGCAACAATTATGGTAATCCAAAAATTTTTTTTCATAATAATTCTAAAATGTTCTTTTTAATAAATCCGGATTTTCTTTATGCAATTTTAATATCATTTCTCCAAAGAGTGAGTTGGGCCACGGAAACCAGCTTCTTGTATATTCCTGAGGATTATCTTTATTAAATGATTCATGCATAAAGAACATATCAGCATGTGTATTTTTTAAATACTTTATATTTTGAATAATCTCATCTTCGTTAATGCTTGTCATAATTCTCATAATAATGCTCAAATGCCAGATGTTATTAATCAATGTATGCGGACTGCCTATTCCTTCTGCAAATTTACCTTTGAAGAAATACGGGTTATCTTCACTTAAAATAAATTTCCTTGTTTCCTGATATACTTCACTTCTTATATCAATACAATTAAGGTATGGAAGAGATAATAAACTTGGGATATTTGCATCATCCATAAATAATTTATTTCCAAAACCATCTACTTCATATGCAATAATTTTATTGTAATGAAGATGAGAGGTAATTGCAAAATTATTTATTGCCGTTTCAACTTCATCGGCAAGTGATAAACATTTATTCGCAAAATCAAAATCTTGAAAGATTTCTTTATACATTTCTGATAATTGTCTTAATGAAACTACAGCGAAGTAATTTGAGGGAATTAAAAATGGAAATATTGTAGCATCATCTGATGGTCTGAATATAGAAACAATTAATCCATTTGGCTTGATTGGATTTCCATAGCCATTACCAGGGACTGTGTCTGTACTCCATGATGTGATTCTACCAAATTTGTAAGAACCTCTATCATTTTTACGTTGTTGTTCAATAAATGTGGAGTAAATTAATTGAGTTGCTTTTTTCCACTCTTCTGTAAAGTAGGAAATATCTCCGGTCAATTTCCAGTAGGTATAAGCTAATCTTATGGGATAACATAAAGAATCTAATTCCCATTTTCTTTCGTGCAATTCAGGTTTCATTTCCGTTAAATCGTTAATCCATATACTTTCTTTCTTCTCGTAATTAAATGCATTTGCATAAGGATCAATTAGAATACATTTAGTTTGTCTGTTAATAAGCCCCTTTATTAAAAATTTGAGATTATCATCTTGATTAACAAATTCTAAGTAAGGCCAAATTTGAGCAGTAGAATCACGTAGCCACATAGCTGGTATATCACCTGCAAGGACGTATGTATCAGGCATTCCATTATCAAATTTGAAAATAACACTTGTATCTAATGTATTTGGTAAACAATTTGAGAAAAGTCGAGCTAAATCTTTATCAACAAGAAAATCAGAAATCTCTTTTATTTTTTCTTCTACAGCTTTGCTGATAAATTTTCTTTCTTTTAAGATTGGACGGGAGTTCATTATTATTTTTTATTTGTTATAAAAATTAATCCATCACTATAAATAGCAACATCGAATTTATCAAAAGTAGATATAGAACATTTGAAAAAGTCACTTATTGTTTCAATCTCTGGTTTATAAATACGCCCATTCATTTTTAATGGTTTTATTCCTAATACTGATATGTTCCTAGCATATTTTTTATTTTTCTCAAAATATGATTTTTGTAGATAATAAATATTTCTCAGATACCATTTAATTTTTTCCAAATCACTACTGATAAAATCAACCTTACCACAGCCTGCTTTCATAACAGTAAATTGAACATAGCCCCACATTTCTGGATAATGCATATTTACAACACCCTGAGGACTCCATACCCAATTATCTTCTGGGTATGGTTTATTTGTTTCTGGATTAATTATTTTTTCATAGTGATTGTTTTTAACACTTGTTTTCCATTCAACTCGTGAAAAATTTATTCTCCACTGGTTACCATCAGAAGGCGGTATTTTTACTGAAGTAATTTCTTTAAATGCTTCCCAGGGAAATGCAATTTCTACTGTCCAGCAGCTATCAATATCATCAGGATAATTTATTGTGCCATAAATTTTTACACCTGATTTTAAGTTCTTAATATCATATCCATGTAATGCTGCTTTATCTATATCGCGATATGGTTTAATCAATAATAAATCCCACACAGTATTAAATGCATTCATTTCGAATTCTATGTATTTATGAGTATCACCATCAGGGTCAATAAAAACTTCAAAATCATTATCGTAGAAAATAATATCGTCACGATTTTTTAATGTAGCCCATATATGAGGTTCTTCTAATTCTGCAGCAATATAGAAATAATTATTATCCCATAACATTTTCACTTTTGTTCTAAAACGAGGCTTGGGTTTTACATCTCCTTCAATATCAACGAAATTTTCTGACCAATCAACTTTTTGCCATGAAATTTCATCAAGTTTACCATCGATATTCATATTCTCATCTGTAAAATAGCAAATATAACTTCGTGGATTAAAATCAACTTGTAGTATTGGGATTGATTGAGCATATGAAAAATTATACAATAAAAGAAGAGCACAAAAAGAGTAATAAAATTTTTTATTGTTTAGCTGCATCAATTAATTCTCCTATTGTTGAAAAGGCTAAACATACAGAAGTATCAGCAGCCCCGTAATAAATGAATATTTTACTTGAATCCAATGCAAAGCCTTCTTTATCATATTCTTCTACAATTGCACCTGATGGAAAACATACATTTTGAACCTGACCAACCATTTCATATAATTCACGGGGTTCAAGAATATTATATTTACCGCGATGAATTACTTTACCTGGATCCAATAAATCATGAAGTGATACTCCAACTTGATAAATATTTGAAGCTGCAAAATGAGTAGCTACACCATGATAAATATGGAGCCATCCTTCTTTAGTTTTTATTGGTGGTGGTCCTGAACCAATATTTTCATCCCAGTAATGAAATCTTCCTGACATAACTGGTTTAATAATTTTCCAGTTTAAAAGGTCTTCTGATTCAGATAGATAAATTGTATTACCTGTAGTTGGTCCTCCCTCAAGCTGAACTTTATTTAGTCTTTCGAATCTTAAAAATTTTCCATTTATTTTCTCTGGAAAGAGAACTCCATTTCTTGAATCATCATTGGACACAATTCCTAAAAAGTTATATTCTTCAAAATCATTTGTAGAAGCTAAACCAAGTCTGCAGCCATTATCCATATCCATTGCAAACATTATAAAATAAGTATCATTTATTTTAGTTATTCTTGTATCATATATATGATAAACTTTTTTTGTTAGTTTTTCTAAACCAATGGAATTGACAATTTTATTATCAACTTTAAAATTAATTCCATCATCACTCACTGCTTTAACAATAAAAGTTTCTCTTCCTCTGTTTTGTACTCTTAGGAGCAACAAATATTTATCATTAAATTTTATTGCCCCTGGATTAAAAACCGATGATACATCAATGAGATGAGGTTTAATTTCAGGGATGTCTTTTCTGGTAATAATTGGATTATTATTATACCTACGAAGCATAAAAAGTCCTTTTTGAATTTTATAAAAATTACTTACCCATTTTGACCACTACATTACAAAACTTTTTGTTTGTAACAGGGATAATGTTTGATAATAATTTTTCTCCATCAATTAAAATTTCTTTAACCCCGCTTTCTAAACCCTCAAAATTACGTATTTCAATTATGTACCTAGTACCTCTAAAAACTCTTTCCACTTTAATTAATTGCCAGTTGGAAGGAATAACAGGGTCAATTAGCAAACCATTGTAGGTAGGTCGAACACCTAAAATATAATCATAGAAAATCCTATACATCCATGCTGCAGTTCCTGTCTGCCACGAATGGCTTGCTTTGCCTGGCGATGTATGTTCATTGCTTGTTATGTATTGTGAAAATACATAAGGTTCAACAGTAAAAATGTCAGAATCAATTCTGTTTGGTAATATTTTTTTTAGATAATCAAAAGCAATATTACCACGTTTCATAATAGCTTCTGCTTGAATAAGCCATGTAATAGGATGACAGAATATTCCGCCATTTTCTTTTTTACCAGCTACACATCGTGTAATTAAACCAACATTAGTATCAATTTCTTTAAACGCAGGTGCACATATTTTTGGACCATATTCTGTATCAAGATATTTTTTAACACTATTCAGTGCTTTAATTAATCTTTGTTTATCGGGTAAATTTGCAATCACTGGCCAGGTTTGAGTATTAATAAATATCTTACCGTATTTATTTTCCTTAGAACCAATTTTTCTTTTACCGCTTCCAAATGCTCTAATATACCACTCACCATCCCAGCATAAATCATCTATACTTTTTATTATTTTATTTTTTAATTCATCGATTTCTTTATAATCGATTTTTACATATTCAAATAATTCAATTAATCTGTTCAACATTGCAACGTAAAACATAGCAGCCCAAACACTTTCTCCGCCATCATCTCCGCCAATATAATCTAAAGTATCATTCCAATCACCTCTACCGAAAACAGGCAAATTTCTGGAAGTTAAAATATTTTTTATAAAATTCACAACAGAATATAAATGACTTAATACAGTTCCTTCCTCACTATCAACATAAGGAACTTTTTCATTCAATATTTTAACATCACCTGTTTCACGTATGTATTCAGTTACAGCTAAAATGTACCAGACTGGGTCATCACAATGTTTTGTAAGTTCTCCATCAGAGTCATTGTAGAAATGATGATATACTCTCCCATCTTTGAACATTTGTTTTGATAACAAAAGTATTCTTTCTTTTGCTTTTTCAGGCATAGCAATAGTAACAGCAATTGTATCCTGAGCTGTATCTCTAAAACCAAAACCCCTGCTAATACCCCAATAATAGAAGCTTGCAACTCTTCCTACATCAAAAGCAACTTTTGCCTGATAAGGGACCCAGTTGTTCATAAAAATATTTATATCCCTATCAGGTGTATTACAACAAGTATGATTTATAAATTCTTCCCATTTATTCCGAACCATTAACAAGGCATCATTTACAGATTCACTATCGTTGTATCTCCTGATTGTCTGTTCTTTTTTTTCATTAAATTCTTTTTTAGGAATAACACCGAGAGAAAAAATAATTTCCTTAATTTCATTTGGTTCTAAATCAACATCAACTCTAAGAACTCCGACAGCATTCCCATAATCAGTATCTTTACTTGACAATTCATTTAGTTCCAATCCTAAAGGATTACTCTCAGTACGATAATTTCCAATAAATCGTTCTCTTAAAGTTTCATATTGTACTACAGGAATATTAACAGTAAAAAATGCCCATTGGTCCCATTCTTGATTTTCTTGCTGCTGTGTGCCATTGGATTTTGTAACCCAATAAGTTTTAGTGGCAAATAAAGTATTTAAGTCTTTATCAAAATAAACTCGATTAAAATGCTGGTCATCACATTGATTTATTAAATCTATCAAACCATGACCTAATGCAAATTCAACATAAGCATATAAAGATAATTTGCGTGCATTGTTTGATTTGTTTTCAATAATCACTTTCCATATTTCTCTGTTATCATCTAATGGGACAAAAAACAAACCTTCAGCATGAATATTGTTAACAAACGATTCTATTTTAGTATAACCAAAACCATGTACTGTCCTGTAAGATTCTTTATATTTACCAACAGGCTGCCAGCTTAAAGACCAATATTCATTACTTTCTTTATCTTTTATATAAACATATTTACCTGGTCTATCTGGTGGAACTTCATTAATACGATATCTGGTTATTCTACCATGAAGCGGATTTTTAATATAGCTAATTCCTCCAGCATTATTAGAGATTGTCGAGAAATATTCATCATTATAAATATAATTTATCCATGGAGTAGGAGTAGCTACATTATTAATGATAAACTCTTTACCATTTTCAGAGAATTCACCATAGTTCATTTATCATCCCCTAATATAATTAGTATATTTTTTTCTAAAAATAACTTATCGAAAAATATGGAAGCAATTTTATAAAATCAATCAAATAGATAAAAAAAAGTAGATTTTTTTTAATAATACCATATTTATATACTTAGTTTTTTTTGTTACAATAAATATTAAATGAAAAATTTAAATGATATTAAATAAAGAGAGGAATAATAGAACTCTATTATTATTAAAGGAATAAATTTTTATAAAGATTTCAGTAATAATTAGGAATTTTAACGAGATGTGATTTTTTAAGTAGCTTTTCTAAGATAACATCTTTTATAAACATTCTATAAA